>ENA-OPAG01001677-OPAG01001677.1-human-gut-metagenome-genome-assembly--contig:-NODE-1677-length-11024-cov-2.357644_pt1 | contig 11024 bp, 9 predicted proteins | sample MGYA00241053_ERZ501422 | MGnify/ENA primary metagenome ERZ501422 (study PRJEB25962, sample SAMEA2042619) | human gut metagenome | biome: human gut; feature: human-associated habitat; material: faeces... | reverse complement strand
TTTCGAAGGTGTCTACGAAATCGGCAAGAACTTCCGTAACGAAGGTATGGATCGTACGCATAATCCGGAATTCACTTGTATGGAGCTTTACGTCCAATATAAGGACTACAACTGGATGATGAGTTTCACCGAACAATTATTGGAGCGTATCTGCATCGCCGTCAACGGCACACACGAAAGCGTGGTCGATGGCAAGACGATTAACTTCAAGGCTCCCTACCGTCGCTTGCCGATCTTGGATGCCATTAAGGAAAAGACAGGTTATGAACTAAATGGCAAAAGCGAAGACGAGATACGCGCGATTTGTAAGGAATTGAACCTCGAAATCGACGAAACAATGGGCAAAGGCAAACTGATTGACGAAATCTTCGGTGAATTCTGCGAAGGCACGTTTATCCAGCCAACCTTCATCATCGACTATCCAGTCGAAATGAGCCCGCTTACCAAAATGCACAGAAGTAAACCGGGATTGACCGAACGTTTTGAGTTGATGGTCAATGGTAAAGAATTGGCAAATGCCTATAGCGAGTTGAACGATCCGATCGACCAAGAAGAACGTTTCAAAGAACAATTACGCTTAAGTGAAAAAGGAGACGACGAAGCGATGTTCATCGATCAAGACTTCGTACGCGCCTTGCAATTCGGTATGCCTCCGTATCGGCATCGATCGTCTGGTAATGTTGATGACAGGTCAGACAACTATCCAAGAAGTGTTGCTCTTCCCGCAGATGCGTCCGGAAAAGACAGTAAAGAAAGATGCCGCAGACAAATACGTAGCATTGGGTATTGATGAAGCATGGGTTCCCGCTTTGCATAAAGCCGGATATATCACAATCGACACATTGGCCGATGTCAATCCCAACAAACTGAGACAGGAACTCTGCGAAATGAATAAGAAATACAAACTGGAATTGCAAAACCCCACTGCCGAAGAAGTAGAGGCATGGATTTCGGGCGCAGCCAAATAAAAGTAATACTATGAAGTTGCCCGGAAAAATTGCAATAATGGGAGGTGGTAGCTGGGCTACCGCCTTAGCCAAGATTGTACTTTCTACACAAGATAGTATTAACTGGTATATGCGTCGGCCAGACCAGGTGGAAGAATTTCTGCTACTGGGACATAACCCCAGCTATCTTTCCGCCGTTAAATTTGATACTGACAAAATCAAATTCTACACGGATATCAACAAAGTAATCAAAGATTCGGACACCTTGATTTTCGCCACCCCATCTCCTTTTCTGAAACAACATTTGATGAAGGTGACGACTTCCATGCAGGACAAATTCATCATTTCGGCCATCAAAGGGATCGTTCCGGACGAAAACATGCTCGTTGCCGATTATTTTGCCGAATACTACAGTGTCCCGATCAACAATATCGCTGTTATCGGGGGTCCGTGCCATGCCGAAGAGATCGCTCTCGAACGGTTGTCCTACATCACGCTGGCCTGCCCGAATATCGAGAATGCACGAGCTTTCTCTTCCGTATTCAAGAACCAGTATCTGAACAACTCCTGTTGCAAGGATGTTACAGGTATTGAATATGCTTCCGTATTGAAAAACGTATATGCCATCGTCGCAGGTATCTGCCACGGCATGAAATATGGAGATAATTTTCTGGCTGTTTTCATCTGCAACGCGATCGAAGAGATGCGTAACTTCCTTAACGCCGTACATGGCCTGGAACGGGATGTAACAGATTCAGTATATCTCGGTGATCTTCTGGTAACCGCATATTCCCGCTTCAGTCGGAACCGTACATTTGGAACTATGATCGGAAAAGGCTACTCCGTCAAAATAGCCCAGCTCGAAATGGAGATGATCGCCGAAGGATATTACGGAACAAAATGTATCCATGAGATAAACGAAAAATATAAAGTAAACATGCCGATTCTGGATACTTTATATAGTATTCTATACGAAAAGAAATCGCCGACTACCGCGATACGGCAGTTGACTGAAACATTTAAATAATAATGTAAATATGAAGAACATCAGTCTTAACATTGACAAAGCACTGGGTACCGTAACGAAAGAACAGGTGTATGCTCAGGCTGCAAAGGCTAACGAATGTAATGCTACTTTACAGAATGGTAATGGAGCAGGTAACGACTTTTTAGGTTGGTTGCACCTACCCTCTTCTATTACAGATGCTGAATTGACAGACATCGAAAATACAGCTAACGTACTTCGCTCCAAATGTGAAGTTGTTGTTGCTATCGGTATCGGCGGTAGCTATTTAGGAACAAAAGCAGTAGTAGAAGCATTGAATAACAGCTTCGACTGGTTACATACGGACCGTAAAAACCCAGTTCTGGTATACGCCGGACACAACATCGGCGAAGATTACCTGTACGAACTTTGCGAAATCTTGAAAGGCAAACAGTTTGGTCTGATCAATATCTCCAAATCAGGTACGACAACCGAACCGGCTCTGGCTTTCCGTATGCTGAAAAAGCAATTGGAAGACGCCGTTGGTAAAGAAGAAGCAAAACACCGTATCGTCGCCATCACGGATGCCAAAAGAGGGGCTCTCCGCACGCTGGCTGACCAGGAAGGCTACAAAACATTCATTATCCCCGACAATGTCGGCGGCCGTTTCTCTGTACTGACTCCGGTTGGTTTGCTGCCTATCGCAGTAGCCGGATTTGATATCGACAAACTGGTTGCCGGTGCTGCCGATATGGAAAAAGTATGCGGATCGGACGTTGCATTTGCTGAAAACCCGGCTGCTATTTATGCTGCTACCCGCAATGAGTTGTACAGGAATGGCAAGAAGATCGAAATCCTCGTTAACTTCTGCCCGAAACTGCACTATGTAAGCGAATGGTGGAAACAGCTTTACGGAGAATCGGAAGGAAAAGACAATAAGGGTATCTTCCCTGCATCGGTAGATTTCTCTACAGACCTTCATTCTATGGGTCAATGGATTCAGGAAGGCGAACGTTCTATCTTCGAAACTGTGATTTCAGTAGAGAAAGTTAACCACAAACTGGAAGTTCCTTCTGACGAAGCAAATCTGGACGGCTTGAACTTCTTAGCCGGCAAGCGTGTGGACGAAGTGAACAAGATGGCCGAACTGGGAACGCAGCTGGCTCACGTAGACGGTGGCGTACCTAATATGCGCATCGTACTTCCGGAATTGAGCGAATACAACATTGGTGGTCTGCTCTATTTCTTCGAAAAGGCTTGTGGTATCAGCGGTTATTTGCTGGGCGTGAACCCATTCAACCAACCGGGTGTGGAAGCATACAAAAAGAATATGTTTGCCTTGCTGGACAAACCGGGTTATGAAGAAGAATCCAAAGCAATCCGTGCAAAACTATAAATCAAGAACGTTTTATAAACGGTAAACTATAAACAATGAACGGTGAACAACTATGCTATATACATGGATTTGTTCACCGTTCATTATTATATTCAATTGATTGCAGTTTCCGATTGTACCGCTTATTACCCGTTGTACCGTTTACTGCTCACCACTTCTACTTCTCATCTTCCACTTTCGTCTTCAAACCGATTTCTTCCTGTGCTCCTTCACATTCGGCTTTGGAAGAAAGATAGAACTCTAATTTCACATCACCGTTCTTATCTACCTGTTTAATGGTCGCAATCACCATAATTTTGGCTTTTGACACCCCATCCTTAAAACGAAGCTGTCCTTTTTCCACATCTGTCAGATTTCCCTCTGTAGATACTTCTGTTTGCTCATAAAAGAGTTTAGTATCCACTTCATCGTCATTCTGAAGTTTAAAGGTTTTCAGCTCTGCTCCATTTCCATCCAAAAGCAGAAACGCTTTCACTTCGTCTCCCACCTTCAAGGCCGGCAGTTCATCCCTCTGATTCGCATAGTCTTTTTCATCGGAACTGGTATTTTCACCGTCCGATTCGATCTTCGCATAAAGCTTTTCTATCTTGATAACAGGACTTTCCCCACTATCAGAGCAGGCGCCTAAAAACAATGGTAGCAACAATAATACTCTCTTTTTCATGCTATCGTCGAGTTTATAACGTTACAAAAATACACATATTCTTCTAAACAGCAAATAATTATGTAGTTAATCGCTTGGGAGCATCATTTGCAACTATCTTCCCTTTCTAACTTATCTCTCATTTTTTATCGTTATCTTTGCCTCGTATACAGTTGTAGATGAAGCGAATCAAACTTAAAAAACAAATAGAATGGCAGGAAATTTATTAAAGAAGTCCAGTGGACTCATGCTACTATGTAGCGTATCATTGCTAATGATAGTCATGACCGGCTGTCAGGAAGCCAAACTCAAAACTGTAATCGGGATAGCCAACAAACAGTGTCCGCTGGACATGGGAGAAGTCGGCAATATTACCAGTATCATCTACGACGGGGATAACGTAGTGTACACTCTCAACATGAACGAGGAAATTACCAATATTAAGATTTTGAAAGATAATCCGGAAAGCATGAAATCATCTATCAAAATGATGTTTCAGAATCCGGCTGCTGATGTAAAGGAAATGCTGAAGTTGATGGCTAAGTGTAATTCCGGATTACACATGATATTTGTAGGGAATAAGTCGGGCGAACAAGCGGTTTGCGAACTTACTGCCGAAGAATTGAAAGAGGTTATCAATACAAATGCCGACCCGGCACAAAGCGGACAGACAAAGCTTGAAGCGCAACTGAAAATGGCGAATCTGCAATTTCCAATGCAGGCCAGTGAAGAAGTCGTTGTCGAAAAAATCGAAATCATAGGTGAATCGGTTGTTTATATATGCAGTGTGGACGAAGAGTTGTGTCCTATCAGCCAGATTGAAGAAAGCGCAGCTGAAGTGAAAGAGGGTATTGTGTCAACGCTGGCAAGTCAGACCGATCCTGCCACCCAGATATTCATAAAAACCTGCGTGGAGAACAATAAAAATATTACCTACAGATATATCGGCAAGGATTCCGGGAAACAATACGATGTAGTTATTCCCGTGTCTGATCTGAAGAAAATGCTCATAAAAAATAAAATATCATCTTAAAAAGATTCCGCAACGTACAAAGTATGAAAAAGAAACTGAAAGCCGTCCTGTTTGACATGGACGGCGTACTCTTTGACTCTATGCCTTATCATTCGGAAGCCTGGCATAAAGTAATGAAATCTCATGGGCTCACTCTTAGTCGCGAAGAAGCATATATGCATGAAGGACGGACAGGAGCCTCTACAATCAATATTGTTTTTCAACGTGAATTGGGTAGAGAAGCCACACAGGAGGAGATAGAAAGTATCTATCAGGAGAAAAGTGTTTTGTTCAATTCATATCCCGAAGCAAAGCCTATGCCCGGTGCATGGGAGTTACTGCAAAAAGTGAAGAAGGACGGGCTGATTCCGATGGTGGTCACCGGCTCCGGTCAGTTATCCCTGCTCGAACGGCTGGAACACCACTATCCGGGAATGTTTCACAAAGAACTGATGGTTACAGCGTTCGATGTAAAATATGGCAAACCCAATCCCGAGCCGTATTTGATGGCTTTGAAAAAAGGAGGGATCAAAGCGGATGAAGCGGTTGTAGTAGAAAACGCTCCGTTAGGAGTGGAAGCCGGACACAACGCGGGTATTTTCACCAAAGCAGTCAATACGGGTCCTTTGAACGGGCAAGTGTTGCTGGATGCCGGGGCTGATTTATTATTTCCATCCATGCAGGCACTTAATGACACCTGGGACATGATGACTGAAAATGACATCTAAAAGCTGAAAAGAAAATTTATTCTTCAAAACAGAAGAAAAATATTGAAAAGCAGGAATATAAATAGTATTTTTACGGGAGTTTAATTCGCTTAGATTCTATCTAAGCCAACGCAGATTCTACTATGCAAAAGTTATTATCTTTACCACCCAATTTGATCCATTGCTTCCACGAACTGGAAGAAGTTAACCATACCGATTGGTTTTGTACATCAGACCCCATAGGGAGCAAACTAGGCTCCGGCGGCGGAACCACATGGTTATTGCAAGCTTGCCATCAGGCATTCGCTCCACAAGAGTCTTTCAGCAACTGGATAGGACACGAAAAAAAAATATTGCTCCATGCAGGCGGACAAAGCCGTCGGCTACCCAGCTACGGCCCTTCCGGCAAAATATTAACTCCTATCCCGATCTTCAGTTGGGAAAGAGGACAAAAGCTGGGACAGAATCTGTTATCATTGCAGCTCCCGCTCTATGAAAGGATTATGAATCAGGCTCCGGCCGGTCTGAATACGCTGATTGCTAGCGGAGACGTATATATCCGTTCGGAAAAACCGCTTCAGGATATTCCGAACGCAGATGTAGTATGCTACGGGCTGTGGGTGAATCCTTCATTGGCAACTCATCATGGCGTGTTTGTTTCCGACCGGAAAAAACCGGAGGTGCTCGATTTCATGTTGCAGAAACCTTCTTTGGAAGAGTTGGAAGGATTGTCGAAAACTCATCTTTTCCTGATGGATATCGGCATCTGGATTTTGAGTGACCGCGCCATAGAAGTATTGATGAAACGGTCATTGAAAGAAGGTACGAAGGATATTACTTATTATGACTTATACTCGGACTATGGTTTGGCTTTGGGAGAGCATCCTAAAACGAAAGATGAAGAAATCAATCAGTTATCCGTAGCTATATTGCCGTTGCCAGGTGGAGAATTCTACCATTACGGCACAAGTCACGAACTGATTTCTTCTACTTTAGCCATACAGGACAAGGTACGGGACCAAAGAAGAATCATGCACCGGAAAGTAAAGCCAAATCCGGCTATCTTTATACAGAATTCCATCACACAAGTTTCTCTTTCTGCCGACAACGCCAATTTATGGATTGAGAATAGCCAAGTGGGAAAAGAATGGAAATTAGGTTCCCGCCAGATTATTACAGGAGTTCCTGAAAACCAGTGGAGCATAAATTTGCCGGATGGGGTTTGCATCGACATTATTCCTATCGGTGAGAATGAGTTTGTTGCGCGTCCGTATGGATTGGATGATGTATTCAAAGGAGCGTTGGACAAAATAACGACTACTTACCTTAATGTTCCTTTTACCCGTTGGATGGAAGATAGAGGAATTACCTGGGAGGATATAAAAGGGCGTACAGATGATTTACAATCGGCATCCATCTTCCCCAAAGTGGCTTCTGTTGAAGATTTAGGCATATTAGTACGCTGGATGACCTCGGAGCCACAACTGGAAGAAGGGAAAAAACTTTGGTTGAAAGCAGAAAAAGTTTCTGCAGACGAAATATCCGCAAGCGCCAACCTCAAGCGTCTTTACGAACAGCGCAATGCTTTCCGTAAGGAGAACTGGAAAGGATTGGCGGCCAATTATGAGAAGAGCGTATTCTATCAACTCGATTTGCTGGATGCCGCAAATGAATTTGTACGTTTCAATCTGGACATGCCTGACGTCTTGAAAGAAGATGCTGCCCCCATGTTACGGATACACAACCGGATGCTTCGTGCACGTATCATGAAACTACGTGAAGACAAGGATTGTGCCAAAGAGGAACAGGCAGCCTTTCAACTGCTTCGCGACGGTTTATTGGGGGTAATGAGCGAACGAAAGAGCCATCCCATACTCAACGTTTATTCCGATCAAATCGTATGGGGACGCAGTCCTGTGCGTATCGATGTGGCCGGAGGATGGACGGACACACCTCCCTACTCTCTTTATTCAGGGGGAAGTGTTGTAAATCTTGCTATCGAACTAAACGGTCAACCACCGCTACAAGTATATGTGAAACCATGCAAGGAATATCACATCACTCTTCGCTCTATCGACATGGGTGCAATGGAAGTGATAAGGAATTACGAGGAACTGCAAGATTATAAAAAGGTAGGTTCTCCATTCTCTATTCCGAAAGCCGCCCTTACATTGGCGGGCTTTGCACCGGCATTCTCTACGGAATCTTATCCTTCTTTAGCTAAACAGCTGGAAGATTTCGGTTCAGGAATCGAAATTACTCTGCTGGCTGCTATTCCTGCGGGCTCTGGCTTGGGAACCAGTTCCATACTGGCATCTACCGTGCTCGGAGCAATCAATGATTTCTGCGGATTGGCTTGGGATAAAAATGATATATGTAGTTACACATTAGTATTAGAACAGCTCCTGACCACTGGAGGAGGTTGGCAAGATCAATATGGCGGTGTCTTTTCTGGTATTAAGTTGCTTCAATCCGAAGCTGGTTTCGAACAGAATCCATTAGTACGCTGGTTACCCGATCAGTTCTTTGTTCATCCTGATTACCGCGACTGTCATCTGTTATATTATACGGGAATTACTCGTACTGCTAAAAGTATTTTGGCAGAGATCGTCAGTTCCATGTTCCTCAATTCCGGTCCGCATCTAAGCTTGCTGGCCGAAATGAAAGCTCATGCAATGGATATGAGTGAAGCCATTTTACGAAGTAATTTCGAGAGTTTCGGTCGTTTGGTCGGCAAAACCTGGATACAGAACCAGGCATTAGACTGCGGAACCAATCCACCGGCAGTAGCAGCCATTATCGAAAAAATCAAGGATTACACCCTGGGATACAAACTCCCCGGTGCAGGTGGCGGAGGCTATTTATATATGGTAGCCAAAGACCCGCAAGCAGCCGGACAAATCCGACGGATACTGACGGAACAAGCCCCCAATCCTCGTGCTCGTTTTGTAGAAATGACTCTTTCTGATAAGGGACTTCAGGTTTCAAGAAGCTAAAGAGAAAGCGTTACCATAAGGCCGGTCAATCATCCGGAATCATAAAAAACAAGCTTGGACAGATTCAAACGAAATGTCCAAGCTTTAATTTTTCAACGCCATAATGATCTGTTTTACATGTTGAGACTTGAAATAACTGTAAAGTAAATCATAATAATGATAAAACCAATAGCTCCGATAATCAGCGCCACACTAGCCCATTTCTTTTTTCTAGCTTCTTCCATTCTTATTTATATTTATTGGGATTAATATAATTTATCGTCAAATGTCTACATCTGGAAAGCTATGAACATACTACTACAGAATATCATTCCTTACTTTTTCATATCTACAAAGTTAGCATTTCTCACGAGAATCCTTTTATTTAAATCAACTTTTTCATTCTATTTAGGCTAAATTATGCAACTACATATAATAATAACTAACTAGGTTTGAGAAAATGCAGAGCAAAATACATGACTAACTATCCAAGGATCATGAATCTAAATATCAAGAATATGAAACACATTTATTTTATCCATTACCGCTTTTATATCACACAAAAACTGTACATTTGCACTATAAATAATATACTAGACTAAAAAAGGATCAAAAACAAATAAAATATAAAGATGAAATTACTTAAACTATTATTCTTATCCGCCATCTTGCTATCCGCATGCAACAATGACTCGACAGACACTCCGGAAACAGGAGAGCCCAAACAGATTATCGTAGAAATGGCCTCCAATGATTTTACAGATGTCTCCGGCACATATACTCTTGAGAACAATAAAGAATACTGTACTCGGGAAGACGGAAAATATAAGATATTATTGGTCAAGAGCACATATATAAATAAGGAGGGAAAGGAAAAGGATATTCTTACCTATGGCATTCTGGATGTAGCAAATAAAAAATACATCTGCTATACAGCCAACATAGATGTAGCCCAAAGACTTGAAAGAGACTGGGAATTTTATAATCAAATAACTAATCCGGATTTTCCAGATGACCCAAATAGACGATTAGTTTGTAATTCTTATACAAAGAAAGACTAATAATAGAACCTCTTACGAGATAAAAGAAGGATTTCACTTTGATAGTCAACATATAACATTGGTTTCTTGGGAACAACAATAGACCAACAAAAATCAATTACATGGGCTAAATCCTGCATTTAGTTTTAGTTATCCAAGGTATAAGAAAACAGAAATCCCTCAATAATCAACTGATTATCAAGGGATTTTTCTGTGACCCCGGTGCGATTCAAACGCACGACCTTCAGAACCGGAATCTGACGCTCTATTCACTAAGCTACGGGGCCATTCTTTCTAAATGCGAGGACAAAAGTATAAAAAATCTTCTCATCTTCCTAATGATTCTCCTTTTTTTATAGTTCTTAAGGTACTTCCCTATATTAGAAGACTGTTATTTTGAAATGCTTTAGAGCATTTACTTTATCAAATTGACAATCTTTTAGAGAATATCCATTACATATATCAATTTTATTCCTATCTTTGCCGACAATTAACATTTAACAAACCTATGAGTTACTTGATAAAACCTAAGAACTATAAGCCGCTACTCGACCTCAAACAGACCGAGCTGGGAATCAAGCAAATAAAAGAGTTCTTCCAATTAAACTTGTCATCCGAACTACGCCTTAGACGTGTGACTGCCCCTCTTTTCGTATTGAAAGGAATGGGTATCAATGATGATTTGAATGGAATAGAACGACCTGTTTCTTTCCCAATCAAAGATCTGGGCGATGCGCAAGCCGAAGTGGTTCATTCATTGGCTAAATGGAAAAGGTTGACCTTAGCTGACTATCACATCGAACCGGGATATGGTATTTATACGGATATGAATGCTATTCGGTCAGACGAAGAACTGGGCAACCTGCATTCTCTCTACGTAGACCAGTGGGACTGGGAACGTGTCATCACCAATGAAGACCGGACTGTGAACTTCCTAAAGGAAATCGTCAACCGTATTTATGCGGCTATGATCCGTACAGAATATATGGTATATGAAATGTATCCGCAAATCAAACCTTGCCTGCCGCAAAAGCTACATTTCATTCATTCAGAGGAATTGCGCCAGCTTTATCCGAACCTGGAACCTAAATGTCGCGAACATGCCATCTGTCAGAAATATGGAGCTGTGTTTATCATAGGAATAGGCTGTCAACTTGGTGATGGCAAGAAGCACGACGGACGTGCACCGGACTATGACGACTACACTACCAAAGGACTGAACGACCTGCCCGGACTAAACGGCGACCTCCTATTGTGGGACAATGTACTGCAACGCTCCATCGAATTATCATCGATGGGAATCCGTGTAGACAAAGAAG
>ENA-OPAG01001634-OPAG01001634.1-human-gut-metagenome-genome-assembly--contig:-NODE-1634-length-11220-cov-3.337662_pt1 | contig 11220 bp, 8 predicted proteins | sample MGYA00241053_ERZ501422 | MGnify/ENA primary metagenome ERZ501422 (study PRJEB25962, sample SAMEA2042619) | human gut metagenome | biome: human gut; feature: human-associated habitat; material: faeces... | reverse complement strand
GCGAGACCGAGCTGTATCTCCAAGATTCCGAGGGGGGCGAGCCTACCCAGTTGACCAAGAATAACGATACGTATATCCGTACTTTCCAGTGGAGTCCGGATTCCAAGAAGATTGTCTATACGGATCGTAAGAATCGGATCAATCTTTTGGACGTATCTAACAAACAGCTAACAACTATCTCACAAAGTCTGTTAGGTGAAGCCCGCAACGTAAGTTTCTCTCCGGATAATAATTGGTTGACTTATTCCCGTGTGTCCGATAATAATTTCTCGATCGTCTATGTCTACGATATCGCGGGTAAGAAAGAATATCCCGTGACCGATAAATGGTACGAGTCTTATTCTCCGGTATTCAGTACGGATGGCAAATATCTGGTATTCACTTCCGCCCGTGATTTCAATCCTACGTATAGCCAAACGGAATGGAATCATGTGTATAATAATATGGGTGGCGTATATCTGGCGTTATTGTCTAAGGATACCGCTTCCCCGTTTATGGAAACGGATGCGGAGGTCGCCATTGAATCTACCCCAGCGAAAGCGGATGCCTCTAAAAAGGACGAGACAAAGAATGAGGCTTCTACTCCGGTCGTAAAGATTGATATAGAGGGTATCACGGATCGAATCGTTAAGCTCCCCTTGCCGGGATCGAATTACTACGATCTTTATTCCGATGGAACGAACGTGTATTATTTCACGAAAGGCGGCATGAAGATGTTTGACTTGAAGAAACAGAAAGAGGAAACCGTTAGCGATGCCGCTATGATGGTTGATCCGGCTGGCAAGAAAGCTGTTTTCTTTAAGGACGATCAACTATTCGTAACCGATATACCGAAGGGTAAAGCGGATTTAAGCAAGCCGGTTAATCTGGCGAATATGAAGATCACGGTAGACTATACGAAGGAATGGGCGCAAATCTTCGATGAGGCTTGGCGTGCTTTCCGGGATGGTTTCTATCTGGAGAATATGCATGGCAAGGATTGGAAGGCGATCAAGGAGAAATACGCCGCCCTTCTTCCTTACGTGAAAACACGTTTGGACTTGAATTATATTATTGGCGAGATGATCGGCGAGCTGGGAGTAGGGCATGCTTATGTGAACCCCGGTGAGGTGGAAAGCCCTAAACGGGTATCGATGGGTCTGCTAGGTGCTGAGGTTTCTCGGGATAAGAGTGGTTTCTTCCGCTTGGAAAAGATCCTGCCGGGGGCTTCTTGGAGTAAGGAATTACGTTCTCCATTGACAGAGCCGGGTGTTGAGGCGAAGGCCGGAGAGTATATCGTCGCTATAGACGGGGTTCCTACGAATAGCGTGAACGATATGTATAAGTTGTTGATCGGGAAGGCGAACGTTCCGACCGAGTTGTCCTTGAATAGCAAGCCTCAGTTGGCGGGCGCTCGTAAGATCGTGGTCAGTCCGTTGACGGAAGAATATTCTTTGTATCACTATAATTGGATCCAAGATAATATCAAGAAGGTAGATAAGGCGACGAACGGTAAGGTCGGTTATATCTATATCCCGGATATGGGGCCGGAAGGCTTGAATGAGTTCTCCCGCTATTTCTATCCGCAATTGGATAAAGAAGGTTTGATTATCGATGATCGTGCGAATGGCGGTGGAAATGTCTCCCCGATGATTCTGGAACGTCTGTCTCGTGAGCCGTATCGTTTGACGATGCGCCGGGGTTCTTCTTTGATCGGGACCGTACCGGATGCCGTACAGGTTGGCCCGAAAGTTTGCTTGATCAATAAGTATTCCGCTTCCGATGGCGATTTATTCCCGTGGGGCTTCCGTGCGCTTGGCTTAGGTAAATTGATTGGAACCCGTACTTGGGGCGGTATCATCGGTATTAGCGGCCCACTTCCTTATATGGACGGTACGGATATCCGTGTGCCTTTCTTCACGAGCTATGATCCGAAGACGGGCAACTGGATTATCGAGAACCACGGTGTGGATCCGGATATCTTGATCGATAACGACCCCATCAAGGAATGGAACGGTGAGGATCAACAGTTAGACCGTGCTATCGAGGAAGTCATGAAACAATTAAAAGAACGCAAACCGCTAGCCCCTGTCCCCGCACCAAGGGACTGGAGCCATAAATAATGAGAGGTTATTTGTAGAGACGGGGCACGCCCCGTCTCTACAAATAAATAAATAGTAAACGGATTAAAAACTAGTAATCTATCTATGGAACGATTCGCAGCCATTGACTTTGAGACCGCTAATGGAAAGCGGAGCAGTATTTGCAGTATAGGTATCGCCATATTGGAGGATGACTGGGTAGTAGATAGCATTTATACCTTGGTACGTCCTACCCCTAATTTCTATACCCGTTGGACTACGGCCATACATGGATTGACTGCTGAGGATACGAATGACGCGTTATGTTTCGAGGAGGCTTGGGAAAGCATCGCCCCGAAACTAAAGGATCTCCCCCTTGTTGCCCATAACAGTCCGTTTGATGAGGGATGCCTGAAAGCCGCCCACGAGGTGTATGACTTAGCCTATCCGAAATATCCCTTCTATTGCACTTGCCGTCTCTCCCGGAAGATGTACCCATTTCTGGTAAATCATCAGTTGCAGACAGTAGCCGCCCACTGCGGTTACGACCTTACCCGACATCATAACGCCATGGCCGACGCTTACGCCTGTGCCCATATCGCCCTTACGATGATGCGGGAAAAAGAGGTCGATACCTTGGAGGCGCTTATGGCTTCCTGCTACTCTAGGTAACTATGGGGTGTTTTTCCCGGCTATTTTATCCACCACGACAGCGATAGCGCCATCTCCCGTCACGTTGCAAGCGGTGCCAAAACTATCCATGGCAATATAAAGGGCGATCATTAACGCTTGCAGCGTCTCATTGAATCCCAGCATACTTTGCAAGATACCCAAAGCGGCCATAATAGCCCCTCCCGGAACCCCCGGAGCCGCTACCATCGTAATTCCCAGCATCATGATAAATCCGCTGAAATTGGAGAAGGTAACCGGTTCTCCCGCCATGATCATGATAGCCATAGCGCAAGCTACGATTTTCATGGTGCTACCTGCCAGATGGATCGTGGCGCAAAGCGGAACGGTAAAGATCGCTATATTCTCCCGTACGCCATTCTTGACAGCCTGCGCCAGTGTCACGGGAATCGTGGCGGCGGAGGATTGGGTCCCTAGAGCCGTAGCGTAGGCCGGTAACATATTCTTCAAGAGGCGGAGCGGATTCTTCCCGGCTATGGCTCCGGCTATCGTGAATTGAATCAATAACAATAATACATGTAAGACAAAGATGACTATGATAACCTTGAGGAACATCGTGATAATACTCATGACTTGTCCGCTCACGGTCATGTTCAGGAAGATACCGAAAATATGGAGCGGTAATAACGGGATGATAACCACCTCGATTAGCTTAATGATAATTTCCTTGAAATCCGTGAAAGAGTCACGCAGGGTGGTTCCCGCTATATTAGAAAGCCCTAGGCCAATCGTAAAGGATAGCAGCAAGGCTGTCATGACATCCATTAAAGGCGGCATATTTACCACGAAGTAAGGTGTCAGCATGAAATCTTCCGGATTCTCCATCGCCGTCAATTCCGTGTTGGTCGGTAGTATGTGCGGGAATATAGCCGATCCGCTCAGGAACGTGAAGAAACCCGAGAAGACTGTTGAACCGTAAGCGATCAAGGCGGTTATCAATAATAGCTTTCCGGCTCCTTTGCCCAGATCTCCGATAGCGGGAGTCACCAGCCCCAATATGATTAGAGGGATGGAGAACGATAGGAAGTTGCCGAACAATGAATTGAAGGTTACAAAGATACGTGCGATTCCTCCCGGTAAAAACTGGCCGAACAATACGCCGGCGGCGATAGCGATAACGACTTTAGTTAACAATGATACTCTGATCTTCTTCATGGTGTTGCTTTATTTTGAAGCCAATGGCGGCCATCGTGATACTCATCAACGGACTGATCAGATTAAAGAAGCAATAAGGAAGATACGTCAGGGTCGCTACGCCTAATATCGTGGCTTGCGTCATGCCGCAGGTGTTCCATGGTACCAGCACGGACGTTACGGTTACGGAATCTTCCGTCGTACGGCTTAACAGGCGACTCTCATATCCTTTTTTCTTGTAGATATCCTTGAACATATTTCCGGTAAGGATAATAGATATGTATTGATCGGCCGTAACGATATTCAAGAATAAACCGGAGAATACGGTAGACGCCACCATGCCGACCCTCCGTTTCATAAAGCGCAGGAATACGGACGTAAGGCTTTCCAGCATACCGCTGGCCGTCATGGAGCCGCCGAAGCACATGGCGCAGATGATCAGCCAGATCGTATTCATCATACCCGCCATACCCCGGGTGGCGACCAAGCTGTTCAAGGCCTCGTTGCCCGTATCGATTTGGGTACTCCCGTAGAATGTCATGAATAATCCCTTAAACAGGGAGGAGGCATCCGCTACCGACGCTCCCGCTACCTCTTGCAATAAATGAGGCTGGAAAAAGATCGCGAACACCCCCGCCATCGCTGTCGAGATAAACAATGTGATCAACGACGGTACTTTTTTGGCGATTAATATACCCGTTACCACCGGTACGATCAGTAGCCAGAGCGAGATATTAAAACTTTCGTTCAACGAGGCGGCGAACTCGGCTATTTGCCCGGATGCGTTCGAGGTATGCGTAAAACCCGCTATGGTAAAGATAATCAACGTGATCACCATAGACGGTATTGTCGTAAGCATCATATACCGGATATGGGAGAACAAAGGGGTATGCGTTACGGAAGAAGCTAATACCGTCGTGTCCGAGAGCGGTGAGATCTTATCCCCGAAATAAGCGCCCGAGATGATCGCTCCGGCTACCCATCCCGTAGCGAAGCCCTGTGCCTCGCCGATACCCATCAAGGCGATACCGATCGTGGCGATGGTAGTCCACGAGCTACCGGTCATAACGGATACGACAGCGCAGATCACGCAACAAGAGGCCAGAAAGAAACTCGGATGGATGATTTGCATCCCGTAATAAATCAAGGTCGGGACGATACCGCTGATCATCCAGCTACCGGATAGAGCGCCAATCAACAATAGGATAATTATAGCTGTGGCCACTCCCAATATGTTTTTACATATCGCCTCTTCTATATCACGCCATTTGACTTTGCAGAAGATCATGGCCAAAAGGGAGGCGACCGCCGTGGTGGTAAGTAATACGACTTGGCTTCCGCCGCTCAACGCGTCGCTGCCAAAAGTGCGTATGGTTACAAACAAAAGAGCTACCAGCACGAGGATAGGCACTAGTGAAAGTAGAGGGGAGGGCATCTTCTTAAGATGATTTTCCATTGTTCATTCAGTCGCTTAAATAATGATGGTGCGAAAATACTAAAAATACCTTGAATAACGCTATGAATTATAGATTGATTTCCTTATTTCACAGTCTTTTGGACGATCTTATAACCGGTTGCCGCTATAAGAATGCTCATAAGCGGGCTGACGATATTAAAGACGCAATAAGGGAAATAAGTCCAAGTAGATACGCCAAGGATTGTAGATTGTGTCATGCCGCAAGTCGTCCACGGGATCAGCACGGAGGTGACGGTGACTGAGTCTTCCGTTGTCCGGCTAAGCAGGCGGCTCTCGAATCCACGTTGCTTATATACTTCTTTAAACATTTCGCTGTTCAGGATGATGGCGATGAACTGGTCCGCCGTGCAGATGTTCAAGGATAATCCGGACACGACGGTAGAGGCGACCATGCTGGTACGGCCTCGCATGAAATGCAAGAAGATACGTGTGATGCTTTCCAGCATGCCGCTAGCGGACATGGCCCCGCCGAAACACATGGCGCAAATGATCAGCCAAATCGTGTTCATCATCCCGGCCATTCCCCGGGTAGAGACTAGAGAGTTCAGGGCCTCGTTGCCGGTCTGTATCTGCGTGCTGTCATAGAAAGTCATCAGCAGGCCTTTGATATAGGCGATAATCCCGCTATCCGTGATCCCGGAAATCTCCAATAAGGCGTTTGGCTGGAAGATCAAGGCGAATATTCCGGCGAGTATGGAGGAGGCGAAAAGCACCACGATCGAAGGTGTCTTCTTGGCGATCATGATTCCGGTAACGATCGGTACGATCATAAGCCAAGGCGTGATATGGAACGAGCCTTTTAAGGCTTCGGAGAAAGCGGCTATCTGGGATGCGTCCGCTGTCTCCCTCGAGAATCCGGCGATGCTGAATACGATCACTGTGACGATCATAGAGGGAACGGTCGTATAAAGCATATATCGGATATGCGTGAAAAGGGGCGTGTCCGTTACAGACCTCTTCATGATCGATGCCCGGCGTCTGGAGTACGCCGGCGCTCTCCATGACCCCGCATCCATGCTTGCCAAGCTGGGTGTCACCGGCCCCGTCTGGCTCACCATCAGTCGTGAAGAGGCAATCCGGTCATTCGGACTTGATCCGCACCCGCTACCCATCCCGTACTGAAGCCTTGCGCCTCGCCAATCCCGATCAAGGCGATCCCGATGGTGGCGATGGTAGTCCACGAGCTACCCGTCATGACCGATACGATACTGCATAGCAGGCAACAGGCCACGAGGAAGAAATCCGTTTGCATGACTTGCAACCCATAATAGATCAAGGACGGCACGATTCCGCTTACCATCCAACTGCCCGATAGGGTTCCGATCAATAAAAGGATGATGACGGACGGTGCGATCCCATAGATGTTACGGGCGATTTGCCCCTCGATATCTTCCCACTTGATCTTGCAATGAAAGACGGCGATCAAAGAGCAGATCGAGGTGGCTATCAATAATACGATTTGGCTGGCTCCTCCAAGGGAATCGCCCCGGAAAATATAGATGGCTACGGCCAGCATGATGACTAATGTCACTACGGGTAGTAAAGAGATCGCGATGGAGGGTGTCCGGGGCTTTTCTGCCATGGGTTTATTCACGTCGTTTGTTATTTATCATGGATAATCCGAATAAATTCTTTATACGGACTTGCCTTGTGTTATCGATTCTAATTAATTTCGCTGCAAAAATAAAAAAGGATTTGGATAGGAGGGTAACTTATGGTAGTAAATAATCGGTTAGGCTATTTATTTGTCTTTTTGGGGATGAGTATGGCGCTATATGCCCAGCGAAAGACGGAAGCGATCCGTTATGGCGATCTGGATCAGTGGGTGGTACGTAAGATCACGGAATCGGCTATTATCGGGAAGGAGACGAAGACACTTTACTGCGTTGGTCCTACGGATACGATTATCGGAAATAGACCTTTTGAGTCGAAAGCTTCGCCTTGGGGCAGTTCTAACGTGATGGCAAGGGTGAGCGGGATTACGAAAGCTAGCGTCAGTGTCTACCCCGAAAGACGGGATGAGGGGTATTGCGCACGGCTGGAGACGGGTATAGAATCGATCTCGGCGATGGGTATCATGAACGTGAAGGTGCTGGTCGGTGGATGCCTCTATCTCGGCCGTTTTCTGGAACCGGCGAAGAATTCTTCGGAGACGTGGGGGCAGATCGTTTGTGGTATCCCGTTTCACCAAAAACCTACGTCCTTGTTATTCGATTATAAGGTGAAACTCTCCGGTGATCCCAATCGTATTAAATTGAGTGGTTTTAGCAAGAGATCGGAGGTAAATGGCATTGATATGCCTTTGGTGAATCTCTTTCTTCAGAAGCGTTGGGAAGATAAGGACGGGAACATATATGCTAAGCGTATCGGTACGCTGGTAATCCGGATGGATAAAAATACGGATTGGGTAAACGATGCCAGTTTCACGATCTTATACGGCGATATCACGAAACGTAGCGATTATGAAGAATATATGGGGTTTCAACTCGGTGAGTCCGCCCGTTATAGTTTGAACAGCAAAGGCAAGAATGTGCCTATCCAAGAAATCGGCTGGGGAACGGAGGACGATGAGGTAACCCATATGATCTTAGAGTTCTGTTCCAGTCACGGAGGCTCATACATAGGGTCTCCGGGAAATACCTTTTGGGTAGATAATATCCGGTTGGGATATTGATCCTATTATCGTTGAAACCCTATGGTATTTGTCTCCGGTCTTGATACAGAAGCCAACAAATGAAGCGTAGCTTGTTTTATTCTATGGTTTCGTGATCAGAATATAATAGTCTGATATTAGCCTCTAATATTCTGAATCCACTCCCATGGTCGTGCGGCATACCATATTTGGGGCCAGATTTATAGCTCCCGATTCTTATATCATACATTATCTTCCCATCGGTTAAGAGTGATATAAAACGTTCAAATGATGGCTCTGTATATATATCGGCTTTATTGAAGTAGAAGAGTTCCTTACCTCCTTCTTTTTTCGTTTGGGCAGTTACATATAATAAGTTCTTTAGCTTCTTTGTTAGTGCTTTTTGAATGTCTTGATAGGTGTAACCTACGCTACAATCTAACAGCTCTTTTGTATTTAAGTCAAATACTCCTATTAATATTGTCTTGGCGACAGGGTTGTTTAGGAGTTTAAAAGAATATTTCTTCATATATGTGTTATAGCTATTTGCAAACATAGACGTATGCAAGCTATTTATAGATGGTGCATCTTCATAAGGTGTGCCAAATTTATCTTTTAAATAAGCATTCGCACGTTTGGGAAATGAGGGGCTTTTAGTGAATAGGGTAACGTAAGAGCATGAAGCGCCGCGATGAGATTTTATTTCGAATCCAGCTAAATCGGGCTCGTCTAAATTGTTCTCGACAACTCCGATGTAATCTTCAAATGTTTTTCCAATCCCAGTATTGTTGGCTCTATTGCTTGGAACATATTCCAAGGATTTAACCTCTTTGAACTTTGAAATAATAAAATCCTTATTCTCCATAACGTATTATATTAAATATGAGTAAGTCAATAATATCTCTATCTTTGGAAAAATCTTCCTCTGATATGAATAGCTGTTCTATGGTAATGTTGAAATAGTGGCATATTTTATAGATCTGACTAAGGGTGTACTTATGTGGAAATTTAGGGCTTTCTATACTCCCTATTAAGCCCGGAGCCACTTCGAGGAGATTCGACAACTCTTTTTGGCTAACATTGTTGGCCTCTCTTAGCTCCTTTATCTTAAGGATGATTTCAAGTTGATACTCGGTCTTTCTAATCATTATTGTTATTTTTGCCCAAAAATATAGTTTTATATATGCTTATGTACTCACAATATGTGAGCAATTGAGTATATTTGCACTCACATAATATAAGTAAGGAAGGTATGTACAAAAGAACGATTGATAATAGGTGGAGCTTTAAGGATGCCGATACCAAAGAATTTACTCATTGCTATCATGCGTATCCTGCGATGATGATTCCCCAAGTAGCAAGAGCTCTAATAGAGGAATATAAGCCAGAGGATGGAGTTGAGCTACTTTTTGATCCATATATGGGAAGCGGTACATCGTTAGTTGAGGCTTCTATAAAAGGTATAAACGCGATAGGAACAGACCTTAATCCATTGGCTAGATTGATGAGCCATGTAAAAACAACCCATTATGATTTATCTTGTATCAGAGATACTTTTTCAATGATGCAAGCCTTGTTCTTTGAGTATTCTGAAGATAAGGTCAAGAATAAGAATTTCGATAATATTTCTAATTATACTTATTGGTATTCCAGAGATAGCCTTTTGCGCCTTTCTTATATTTATCAAGTAATTAATGAATGTGTGGCTTTAGATTTCGCTGATTTCTTTAAAGTCCCTCTTTCCGAGACTGTTAGAGAGGTATCGTTTACGAGGAATGGAGAATTTAAGCGGTTTAGGATGAAGGAAGAGAAAATTAAAGACTTCAAACCGGATGTCTTTCGATTGTTTGAAGAAAAGGTTATAAGAAATATAAATGGACTTGAGGAGTTTAATAGTATAAAATATCCATGTAATATAGATATCTATGACTTTAATAGTACTATAGAAATCCCTTCCGATATAATACAGCCGAATAGTGTTGATATGGTTGTAACCTCTCCGCCTTATGGCGATAGTAGAACAACCGTTGCTTATGGACAATTTTCAAGGTGGGCAAATGAATGGTTCAATTTTGAAAATGCTAAAACACTAGATAATCTCCTAATGGGGGGACGAGTTCAGAAAGAGGAACTTTTTGAGACTAAAAGCATTAAATCTGAACTGGACGAAATAAAGAGCATTGACCCAAAGAGAAATTTGGAAGTGGTCTCGTTTCTTAATGATTATAGCTGTTCTATAAAGAATGTCGCATCTGTAATAAAGAGTGGTGGAGTCGTTTGTTATGTCGTAGGGAACAGAACGGTTAAGGGGGTTCAAATTCCATTAGATTACTTTACTGCTGAAATGTTTGAGAAGAATGGTTTTACACATATCGATACTATTGTTAGAGAAATACCTAACAAAAGGATGCCTTCCAAAACAAGTCCTACTAATGTGGCAGGGAAGAAGGTTAGTACGATGTGCAATGAATATATAGTCATATTGGAGAAGAAATAAGGAAAGAGGCTGTCTTATTTGACTGAATTGATAGCCAATGGCTCCTAGTGTCGAGTTCTTTCTTTTTGACAGTTTGTAATCTTAACGCCCGTAGAATCGATTATTGCGGGGGAATGTACAGTCTACTCTTAAATTTGAGTTAAAATATATTTAATCGCTTGTTGGATAGTTGGATATCAAAAGATGCTCTTTTGTTCTAGCGAAACTAGCTCATCCTAATTCCTATTTTATGGGATGAAAAAACTATCTCAATGGGTTACGATAGGGAAGTGACAGGGTTATGATGGCTATTCTTGATAGTTCACGACCCTATTCTTGACTATTCACGATGCCCAACGGCACTATTGGCGTTGCCAAACACGACCGATAGCGTAGGCTTTTGTCGATACTCGTGTGTAAAAAGTAGTACTTTGCCGCATAAAACGCCGCTTACAACCTCCTTTTTCCCATTATCTTGCCTCTTTTACGAATAGGCTATGTCACGATATGCGCTTTATTTCAGTCAAAAGGATTGTATGAATGCTGTTTTACTGACAGGGAGATTCGCGGGAAATAGTCTGTATTGGAAGTAAAATATAAATAGATAATTGAAAGTAGAAATGAATTGTTCTTTTAATGTACGCTCGTACATTAATGTATAGTTAAATACGTTGATATTTGAGAATTTTTTATGGGATAGAAACGACTAGTTTAAACGATCGATTCTTTTAGTCATTTGCAAAGGTACGCG
>ENA-OPAG01001628-OPAG01001628.1-human-gut-metagenome-genome-assembly--contig:-NODE-1628-length-11259-cov-2.646376_pt1 | contig 11259 bp, 10 predicted proteins | sample MGYA00241053_ERZ501422 | MGnify/ENA primary metagenome ERZ501422 (study PRJEB25962, sample SAMEA2042619) | human gut metagenome | biome: human gut; feature: human-associated habitat; material: faeces... | reverse complement strand
TCCGGAGCGCCCGGTCGCCGCCGGCGATCAAACCGATCACCAAGGTATTCGGCATACCGTACGTGGGAGGGATCTCGGAGGCGTCCAAGACACCCAAGCGACCACTCGTACCCGCCCCGATATAGAAGAGCCTACCGCCTCTCCGCATCCGCTCTACGATACGGGTTACCAGCTTCTCGATCTTCGGGATCTCCCGGCCAACGACGATCGCCACTTTCCGGTCCTCGTTATTGACGCCTTCCAGCAACTCCCGGACAGACATCTGATCCAGATTATCGTACAACGATTCCGACTCGGTTATCTTTTGAAATGCCATAACTCATTCATTTTTTTCTTCGTTCGTAAAATGATACCGGATCAATCCGTTCATGGGAGCCTGTACGACCGTACCGACCTTCAAGCCTAAGGATAAGGCCGCCGCTCTCAATACCTCCTGATAATAATAGGCGATAGAGCCTACGAAATGAATCGGGTACGTATCAGCTCCCGGATATAACGCCACGTTACGGAGGAAAAAGCTACGGAAACTCGTATAGACCAAATTATAAATCGGTTGCTCGGTGATATTCTCCAACAAGAAACGGGACAAGGTAGCCAAGAAACGATTCGGGAAAGGTTGTTTATATACCCGCTCCAGCAATAAGGCGGGCGTCAACTCATATTGATCCATAAACTTCTGAACCAAAGGCGCCGGCAACTGACGCTTCAAGCAATCCCCTACCAATAACTTCCCGAGCACGGCGCCACTACCCTCATCCCCCAGAATGAATCCCAAGGGAGAGATATGCTCCGTTATCTCCGTCCCGTCATACAGGCAAGAATTCGATCCCGTCCCCAATATACAGGCGATTCCCGGACGGCTCCCGCACGAGCAGCCGCCATCAAGTCGCTATACACCTCTATGGGAGCCGGGATATAAGGCGTAATCGCCTCTTCCACGATCCGGTTCTTCTCCGGGAAGGCGCAACCGGCACCATAGAAGTAAATGGCATCGATCCGCTCACCCTTCAAGGCGGGCAATAAGGCATCCCGGATTTCTCCGGCGATCTCCTCCCGTGTCTGGAAGAAGGGATTGATACCCGCCGTCACGACCGTACGCACCGGTCTGCCTTGATCCGCCAGGCACCACTCCGTCTTTGTAGATCCGCTATCCGCAATTAATATCATACACTTATTATAATATCAAATTCTGGAGAATATATACCACCGCACCAGACAAATATCCCGCCAAGGCCAGCAGCGAGATATTCTTCAAGTACCAAATGAAATTGATCCGCTCCAGGCCCATCACGACGACTCCGGCGGCGGAACCGATGATCAACATACTTCCACCTACTCCTGCGCAATAAGCCAAGAACTGCCAGAACACGCCGTCTTGCACGAAGTTCGCCAGATAAGCCGGATCAGTCGCCGCAGCCACCATAGCGTCCGTAGCCACCGGGTACATACCGATAGCACCCGCTACCAACGGAACATTATCCACGATAGACGATAAGGCGCCGATAATCAGGTTCACCGCATACACATTGCCTACCGTATCGTCCAGCCAGAAAGCGAAATCCGACAATACGCCGCTGCAACGCAAGGCATCCACCGCCAAAAGGATTCCGAGGAAGAATAACAAGGTCGCCCCGTCTATACGGTGAACCACCTTGGACAAGCGCAATTTCAAGTCCTCGTCGATCGGTTTACGGGCGTATAGCATCTCCGTATAGAACCAAAGAATACCCACTCCCATCAAGATACCCATAAACGGGGGAAGATGAGTAACCGTCTTGAATACAGGCACGAACAATAAACACAACACACCGATGATCAAGATCGATAACTTCTCCTTATCCTTCAATTTCTTCAGCAACTCATTGTCCGCCTCCATTTGCGAGAATGCGTTAGGGGGCGTCACGTTGCCATGCAAGAAACGCATGGCGATCAAGACCGGGATCAACGCCGATACGATACTCGGCAGGATCAAATGGGGGATCGTGGATGAGGTGGAGATATTTCCCCTTACCCAAAGCATGATCGTAGTCACGTCGCCGATCGGTGACCAAGCGCCACCGCTATTCGCCGCTATAATAATGATACTGCCGAACACCCACCGCTCTTTATAATTCCCGAGCAACTTACGGATCAACATGATCATGACGATCGAGGTGGTAAGGTTGTCCAACACGGCCGACATAAAGAACGTGATCACGGCGATCAACGCCAGCAGTTTCTTCTTTTTCTTCGTGGTAATATGATTCGTGATAAACATGAAACCGCCATGGGCATCGATCAGCTCCACGGTTATCATCGCCCCGATCAGGAATATAAGTGTCTCGGCGATCTCTCCGATACTATCCAGAACCTGATGCTCCACGACGAACCGGGTACATTGTTCCTTAAACGTTAAAGAACCCAAAGAGGGGAACGATTCCAAGAACAAGCTGAATTCCTCTGCCGAGGCCCTCGGGATGAAAAACGGGGCCGCGTACGTGTACATAACCCATAAGACCGTACCGATAAGCAAAGCCGTTCCCGCCTTGTTTATCTTTAGAGGATGTTCCAATGCGATCATCAAATAACCGACAAGGAACACAATGACCATTGCTGTCAACATAACTTCATGATTTAGGTTTAAACGCTACAAATGTAGAAATAATAACTCTGTAACACGATAGAAAGACGGAATGTTTTTTAAGATAATTTTACCAAACATGCGAAAGGAACCGGACTGCTCCGATTCCTTTCCTATTCTCTCGAGGGAAAACTATAACCCCGAGACAACTCACTCTACAACCAACATCTTATCACCCACGGAGACCTTGTCCGTCTCATTGACATACACCTCTTTCACCACCCCATCGATCGGCGTACGAATCTCGTTCTCCATCTTCATGGCAACCAATACGCAAAGCGGGTCTCCCGCCTTGACCTCATCGCCTACCTTGACATATACCTTCTGGATCACGCCCGGCATCTGGGCCTGTATGACCTGACGGCCGACCGTCTTGGAACTGGTTCTCGACAGGCGTAATTTCTTCAACTCGTCAATCACCTGTACTTGGAAATAATCACCTTTATTCTTTACCTCATAGGTGGAATCTCCAACACTGGATATTTGTACGCCATGAGATTTATGGTTCATGATGATCGAGTGGATCGTATCTCCGCCCAGATTGTAATCTACATCATAAACGGTACCGTTTACGGATACTTTCTTGATAGGCCCGTCTTCCAGAATCTCTACCTTGAACTCTGTGTCGGGAATATCGTTAACCGTGGCAAAATAAGTCGCTAAAGCCTTTGACATAATCATTCCTCCTCTCATTAAAAGTTATTGGCCAACATTTGTAACTTCCCGTAGTGTTTCCACAGGGACTCCCCTACCAGCGGAACGGTCGTCGCACGGGCGGCCGCCTCTTTCTCCTCCTCGTAATGCTTCAAAGCGGCGGCGATCACGGCGACGGTCGGGTCGCTGTTCTGGCGACGCTTCAAGTCTTCCTTATCGAACTTGGTGTCGATAAAGGTCGTATCGTAATTCCCCTTCAAGAAGGTCGCATTATGCAACACACGCAGGTGGAAGGGAATCGTTGTCTTGATTCCCAAGATCTTGTATTCCCGCAAGGCACGTATCATATTCGAGATGGCGGACTCACGGGTCCGGCCCCATGTGCAAAGCTTGGCGATCATCGGATCGTAATGCAAGGACACCTCGAAACCGGCGTAAGCGGCGCTATCCAGACGTACGTTACGTCCCTCGGGAGCCTCACGCACCTTGATCACACCCGGAGAGGGCATAAAGTTATTTTCCGGGTCCTCCGCGTAGATACGGCATTCCAAGGCATGCCCCCGGCAAGCCACATCTTCCTGCTTATAAGGCAGACGATTTCCTGCGGCCACCAAGATCATATCGCGAACCAAGTCCACGCCCGTTGTCTCCTCCGTCACCAGATGCTCCACTTGAAGGCGGGTATTCATCTCGAGGAAATAGAAGTTCTGGTCCTTATCCATCATGAACTCCAACGTCCCTGCACTGTAGTAACCGATTTTCTTGCAAGCCTCCACCGCTACGGCCAACATCTTCTGGCGAGCGGCCTCCTTCACGAATGGAGAGGGCGCTTCCTCGATCACTTTCTGGTTACGGCGCTGGATAGAGCACTCACGCTCATACAGATGGATCACGTTCCCATATTTATCCCCGAGTACCTGCACCTCGATATGATGGGGGTTCTCGATATACTTCTCGATATAGATGGCGTCGTTTCCGAATGAGTTGGCAGCCTCGGAACGAGACATACGGAAAGCCGCTTCCATCTCATCCTCGCTATGTACCAAACGCATACCCTTTCCACCGCCTCCGGCAAGCGCCTTTAGCATAATCGGATAACCCACCTCGGCGGCTACCTTCTTGGCATCCTCTATGTCCGTCACCGGTTTTTCCGTTCCGGGAACAACCGGCACACCGGCTTCTTTCATGATCTTACGGGCCTCGGTCTTGATACCCATCTTCGCGATCACGTCGGCGCTCGGGCCGATAAAGATCACGCCCTCCTCCTCGCAACGACGAGCGAAGTCGGCGTTCTCCGACAAAAAGCCGTAACCCGGATGAATGGCGGCTCCTGTCTTCTTGGCGATCTCAAGGATCAAGTCCGGCTTCAAGTAAGAGGTATCTGCTTCATCTTCCGAGATGCAGTAGGCTTCCTCCGCATAACGTACATGTAATGCTCCGCGATCCACATGCGTATAGATCGCTACGGTTGGGATGTTCATCACCCGGCAGGTGCGGAATATCCGCATCGCTATCTCGCCACGATTGGCTACTAATACTTTCTTTATCATAAGGATTCGTTTTTAAAGAGGAATATTGGAATGCTTCTTCGGAGGATTGGATTGCCGTTTGTTGGCCAGCAACTCAAAACTACGGATCAAGCGGCTGCGTGTGATAGACGGCTCGATGATCTCGTCTACATAGCCTAACTCAGCGGCCCGGTACGGGTTAGCGAACTTCTCCCGGTAATCGGCTTGCAATTCCTTCCGTTTGCCTTCGGGATCTTCCGCGGTCTTCAAATCCTTACGGAACAAGATATTCACGGCACCATCCGGTCCCATGACAGCGATCTCGGCGGTTGGATAAGCGAAGTTGATATCGCCCCGGATATGCTTGGAGCTCATCACGTCGTAAGCGCCGCCATAAGCCTTTCGGGTAATGACGGTCACTTTCGGCACGGTAGCCTCGCAATACGCATACAGTAACTTAGCGCCATGACGGATAATTCCCTCGTACTCTTGGTTCACGCCCGGCAAGAAACCCGGTACATCCACCAGCGTCAACAACGGTATATTAAACGCATCGCAGAAACGGACGAAACGGGCGGCCTTTACGGACGCGTTGATATCCAGCGTACCGGCCAACGCGGCAGGTTGATTCGCCACGACACCGATCGTCTTTCCATTCAAACGAATATAACCGATAATGATGTTCTTGGCATATTCCTCTTGTATCTCGAAGAAGTTTTGATCATCAGCCACGGAAAGGATCAGTTCCTTCATGTCGTACGGCTGGTTGGGATTAGTAGGAACCAGCAGATCCAATTGCGGATCGATGCGGTTCGGGCTATCGGTAGTAGGAACGAATGGCGGCTCTTCCATATTATTATTCGGCAAGAACGACATCAACTCACGTATCTTCAAGATACAATCCATATCGTTATCCGCCGTGCAATGAGCCACTCCGGAACGGGTGCTATGCACTTCCGAGCCTCCCAGATTCTCCATCGTAACCTCTTCTTGCGTCACGCTTTTCACGACCTCCGGGCCGGTGATAAACATATAGCTCGTTTGTTTTACCATAAAGATAAAGTCCGTCAACGCCGGCGAGTAAACCGCTCCACCCGCACAAGGGCCCATAATAGCGCTAATCTGCGGGATCACGCCCGAAGCCAACGAGTTCCGGAGGAATATCTCGGCGTATCCCGCCAAGGAACGAACTCCTTCTTGAATACGTGCGCCTCCCGAATCGTTCAACCCGATCACCGGAGCGCCTAGTTCCGTTGCCATGTCCATGATCTTACAGATCTTACGGGCATACGTCTCGGACAAGGCTCCACCGAATACCGTGAAGTCCTGAGCGAAAACAAATACCGTGCGTTGCCCGATCATTCCGTAACCGGTGACCACGCCATCCCCTAATGGACGCTGTTTTTCTAAACCGAACTCATGGCACGTATGTGTCACGAACTTGTCGATTTCCACGAAACTACCTTTTTCCAATAGTAGTTCGATTCTTTCTCTAGCGGTTAGTTTACCTGCCGCATGTTGCTTCGCGATGCGGTCTTCTCCGCCCCCTAACTCAGCTTTGTGGTTGAGAGCTTTTAATTGTTCAATTTTTTCCTTCATGGCGTATCTCTTTAATTATCCGGGAAACGTTCAATATATTAGAAAACAAAGTCTGTAAATGTATTGTTTCCTAAAGAAACGAAATGTATCATATATTACATCTATCGCCCGATCAATGAGATCTATCAAAAAGGATATTTTTTAGTAAATACTGAAATCTTGCTGCTTGATCACGAAACCGATCCGCAGCATGCTTTTGTATTGATTATATTCCAAAAGGTTCTCACCGTAACCATTATAATATTGCAGGAAGAAATATTGGTTCTCGTTATTATTAAACTTATAGCTCAACTCGATCTGAGTGTTAAAGCTGAACCAAGTCTTTCGTTTGGTCAAGATAACCCCGCAGTTAAAACGCCTGTTGTCTGTCCGGTAATTGGCGGCTACTTGGAATATACCATTATATTTAAGGATGTCTTTATTTTCCTTGCCATCCACGATCGGTATCCAGCCCTTGAATTGAACTTCCCAGTTCTTATTCAACAGGACAGCCGCAGCTAGGGTGATCTTGTTCCAGCTTCGGGAGAAGATGCTATCTTTACCGTTCGACTCGTGCTCGACCATCAAATAGCCTTTCCCGATATATTTATTCTTATGCACGATAAGGTGCCCCAAACCGATACCCGGATTAAAATTCAAGTCGCGCATCGGCAAGGACTCTTGAAAGACATTCCAAAAAGCCTTTTGCGTGTATTGCAAGAAAAGATAGGTATCGAAGGGGAGTTTACTTTTCGTAAGACGTTGGGCGATGCTCAACTGGAATTTAACGTCGGAGTTTCTCGCCGTAGGCTTGTTGCCGATAGGGATACCGCCAATAAAATAATTGTCCTTGAATAAGGTAAAATAAGGTGACTTATCCAAAATCGCACGAATACTATCCGCATTATAACTCTCTTCCGGCCCTTTCGCTAAAACTTGCGAATGTGCCATACCGCAAACAAGAAGGAAGAGAAAGGATATAATCGTTTTTTTCATAAATGATCTTAAATTATAAATGTGTCCGCGAATATAGGGGAAACGGCAGTTGGCTTTATCGCCCAAATTACATGAATAATGGTCATTTCACCTATGAATATAATATATAAACCAAAATTCAAGAGGTTAGTTCATTTTTCCTATATTCGCGGCTATGGAAGAAATCTATAGTTATTATAAAGAAAATATCGACGCTTATACACGGCGCTTGGGTAATTTGAAAAAGAAGATCCATTTGATGGGGAGTATCCGGTTGGCTTTAGTGGTGGGAGCGATCCTCTCCTTATGGATATTCAGGGATGAGAGTTGGCAATGGCTGACGGGGATCACCTTCGCTTATATCATCCCGTTCGCGCTCCTGATGTGGTACCATAATAAAATGTACGCACGAAAAGTATACGCCGAGACCTTGATCAAACTAAACGAGGATGAGCTAAAAGGACTGGACTATGATTTCAGCGCATTCGACGGGGCGGCCGATAAGATCTCGGGCGAGCACTCTTTCTGCTTGGATCTGGATGTGTTTGGAGACCGCTCCTTGTTTCAATCGCTCAATCGTACCGTAACCGGGTTCGGGCGGGAACGACTGGCCGGTTGGCTCTCGAATCCCTTGACGGATAAGAAGGAGATCGTCAAACGGCAAGAGGCTGTCAAGGAATTAGCGACTTTATCCGCCTTACGGCAGCATTTCTATGTGACGGGAATCATCCGGCAGGACACGCAAGATACGAGAGACAACGATATCAACTTTATGGACCGACTCACTCAGCGTAAGCATAAATTCGTTGATAGCCTACCGTGGAAACTATTGATCTGGGCGGTCCCAGTGTTATGGATCGTATTGGGTATCGCTTACTCGCTGGATTGGATCAGCGGGAGTTTATTGAATATTTATTTCTTAATCACGTTAGTGATCGCTTACGGACGAGCCAAGGAAATCAATGCGCTTTACGCAACCGTCAATAAGATGGAGTCTATTTTCAATCGGTACTCAAAGCTGATGCAATGTGTGGAAGAAGATAATTTCCAGTCGGAAGAGCTGAAAGAGATCAGCGGGCAATTAGCGAATGAGAAGGAATTGGCCTCGCATGCTATCAAACGCTTGTCGTCGTATATCGGAGGATTAGACCAACGATTCAGTTTGGCGGGTATCATTTTCAATCTCTTCTACTTGCGGGATACACGCCATGCCATCCTTTTGGAACGCTGGATTCAGACTTACTCCGATAAACTTCCGCTTTGGTTCGACGCGCTGGCTCGTTTCGACGCGCTGAACTCGTTGGGTGGTTTCGCTTTCAACCATCCGGAATACATCTATCCGGAGATTGCCGACACTTATTTCCAGATGGAAGGCAAGGCTTTGGGACATCCTCTTTTGAACCGGGATGTCTGCGTAAAGAACGATATCGATATCCGCAAAAGTCCTTGGTTCCTGATTATCACCGGAGCGAATATGGCCGGAAAAAGTACATACCTCCGGACGATCGGTGTCAATTACTTATTGGCTTGCGTAGGCGCTCCGGTCTGTGCCGCCTCCTTGACGGTTTATCCCGCCCACATGGTTACCAGCTTGCGTACCTCGGATTCCTTGGCTAGCAACGAGTCTTATTTCTTCGCGGAGTTGAAACGGCTGAAAATGATTATCGACAGGCTGCAAAACGGGGAGAAGCTATTTATCATCTTGGACGAGATCTTGAAGGGAACAAATTCTATCGACAAGCAGAAAGGCTCTCTTGCCCTTATGAAACAGCTGGTCGCTTATAAGGCTTGCGGCATCATCGCCACCCACGATTTAGTGTTGGGTACTTTGGAGGAAGAGTTCCCGGAACAAATAAAGAATTACCGCTTCGAAGCGGATATAAAAGACGAGGAGCTATCCTTCTCTTATCAACTAAGAGAAGGGATAGCCCAGAATATGAATGCTTGTTTCTTAATGAACAAGATGGGAATCTTGTTTAATTGAAAATTGAGACAAGTGGTAAAATAGCTGTCACTTGTCAACTGTCAACTACTTTTTGTATTTGGTTTTGATTGCGGGTAGGACTTTTTGGATTTCCGCTATACGAGTGGCATCACTGGGGTGCGTACTCATAAATTCCGGCGTAGAGCCACTCTTTCCGGCGGACATCTTTTGCCAGAAGTTGACTGCCACGTCCGGATTGTATCCCGCCATAGTCATGAATACCAATCCCATATAATCCGCTTCCGACTCGTGCTTACGGGAGAAAGGAAGCATTACGCCATACTGCGCTCCCACACCATATACCGTATTGGCCGCTTGCTGTACCGCCGCGCTCTTATTGCTTACGGCCGCACCTAAAATAGCCGCCCCGTATTGGGCCATTAGTTGCTGGCTCATACGCTCATTGCTGTGTTTAGCTACGGCATGGGCGACCTCATGCCCGATGACCACCGCCAATTCATCGTCCGAGGAAACTAAAGGCAGCAATCCCTCGTACACCACGATCTTGCCTCCCGGCATACAGAAGGCGTTCACCTGCGGATCATTCACCAAATTAAACTCCCAAGAGAAGTTTTTTACCTCATCCGCCATCCCGTTCGCCCGCAAATACTCCTCCGTAGCGGCGGCTATCTTCTTTCCGACCCGGGTTACCATAGCGCTCTTGTTCGCGTTCGTCGACTTCTTCGCCGTCTTTATATAATCGTTATACTGTGTAAGGCTGGACGACAACACCTCTTGGTCCGAAACCAACAGCACTTGCTTACGTCCTGTCAACGGTACGCTGGAACAGCCTGCCAATAAAAGCAAGGCCACGAATAAACTTGCTATTTTTCTCATATCCTTTTACTTGAAATTAAACCTGATACTCTCTTTTTAATAACGCAAAGATACTACCATTTTGTTCAAAACGACCACCCCCTTTCGTTCTTTCTATAGGGAGTATTAGTCTTTTCTTTGAATGACATTCATCATCTACCATCCGTTGCATGATCATCCACCAATTGGTATATGATCTTCTAACAGCTGTTGCATGATCCTCCAACGGCTGATAGAAGATGAATATAAATAGATGAAATGCCTAACACTTACAGTAATTAAACCTAAGCTAAGCAGGAAAATCCCTTACCCCCTACTTATATCAGAAAAAAAAGCCCTTGATTGTATATTTATTCAACAATACTCTTTATATTTGCAGCCTGTTTTGCATAAATATACAACATGAGTACAAAGAAGGAACGATTGGATGCCATTTGCGGTATTATACAGACGAAAGTGATCAGTAACCAAGAAGAACTGCTTAAAGAACTGGAAGATAGCGGATTCTCGGTTACGCAAGCTACGCTTTCCCGCGACATCAAGCAACTGAAAGTAGCCAAGGTACACGACGGAACCGGAGATTATGTATATCGCCTTCCCGAAGAGAGTATAAGCAAACAAGCACAGCCTGAAGGCAAGAAAAAGCCGAATATCGAGTTTTCCGGAAACTTGGCGGTGGTGAAAACACGACCGGGTTACGCCATGGGAATCGCCTCGGACATAGACTCCCATGCCCCCAGCGAGATATTGGCCACCATAGCCGGAGACGATACGATCTTGGTAATCCCCCGCAACGGTGTGAGCCAAGAGAAGGTGATTGCCGCTTTATCACATTTTATATAAAAGGAAAAAACTAAGAACAAACAATAAAATGGAACAAGAAATAGAAATTGATGTTATGATCGCTGATGCCTCTCACGAGGTATATGTGGATACGATCCTACAAACGATCGAGTCTGCCGCTAAAGTCCGGGGCACGGGTATCGCCAAACGTACGCACGAGTATGTGGCCCAGAAGATGAAAGAGGGCAAAGCGGTGATCGCCTTGGCGGGAAACGAGTTCGCCGGGTTTAGTTATATCGAGTCATGGGGAAACAAGCAGTACGTGACTACCTCCGGCTTGA
>ENA-OPAG01001608-OPAG01001608.1-human-gut-metagenome-genome-assembly--contig:-NODE-1608-length-11380-cov-2.269492_pt1 | contig 11380 bp, 9 predicted proteins | sample MGYA00241053_ERZ501422 | MGnify/ENA primary metagenome ERZ501422 (study PRJEB25962, sample SAMEA2042619) | human gut metagenome | biome: human gut; feature: human-associated habitat; material: faeces... | reverse complement strand
TTATGTTATTGCCTGATTTGAAGAGATATAGTTTATGAAGAGTTTAATAGAAAGGAAGAATTATGAGCAGAATATTGAAAAGTATTGCCCCATACTGGAAATCAATAATAATTATTCTGTTGTTACTTGTGTTGCAGGCGAATTGTGATCTTGCACTTCCACAGTACACATCGAATATTATTGATGTTGGTATCCAGAATGGTGGTATAGGACATAGTATTCCAGAGAAGATTACTAAAGATGAATATGATATAGCGAAGATGTTTATGACGGACGAAGAGATAAGCATATGGGAGAAATGTTTTGAGGAACAGGATGACTTATATGTCCGTACAGAAAATAATGATAAAAGGTTAGATGAATATGATGATACACTTGCTATGGCACTGATTATTAATAATCAGATGTCATCAGTTACAGTCACACAGTTCAAACAGCAGATGGCGGCACAGATGGGCGTTGATGTATCTGAACTTGAGAATGTTTCAGTTGCAGACCTTGGAAAGAGAATGGGTGTGGAACTTGAAACATTTACTAAGGATATTGAAGATGCTGATGGTAATGAAGTTCCAACAGAATGTGTAGATATGAGAATTATATTCAAGGCAATGTATGATAATGGTGCAATGTCTAAAGATACGTTTATATCTATGAGAGATGAATTCCAGTCAACATTTGATACAATGGGTTCAACCCTTATATCTTCAATGGGAAAGGCTTACGCTAAGTCAATGGATGCAAAGGCTGGAATGGATATGAAGGCCATACAGAAAAGATACCTTTGGATATCTGGTGCTAAGATGGTAGGAATGGCACTTCTTATTGCGGTATGTACTGTATGTGTTGCATTCTTTGCATCAAGGGTTGGTGCTGGAGTTGGACGTGATTTAAGAGGAAAAGTATATAAGAATGTAATGAGCTTTTCTAATGCAGAGCTTGATAAGTTCTCAACAGCTTCACTTATCACACGTACAACTAATGATGTACAGCAGATACAGCTCGTATGTGTTCTTATATTAAGAATGGTTCTTTATGCACCTATTATTGGTATCGGTGGAGTTATAAAGGTAATGTCAACAGGTGCTGGAATGGAATGGGTAATAGCCCTTGCAGTTCTTGTAATTATTGGCTTTGTACTTTTACTTATGGCAGTTGCAATGCCTAAGTTCAAGCTTATGCAGAAGCTGGTTGATAATGTCAATCTTGTATCCAGAGAGATTCTTACTGGTCTTTCTGTAATAAGAGCCTTTGGAAGAGAGAAGAAGGAAGAGGAAAGATTTGACGAAGGTAATAAAAAGCTTACTAAGACAATGCTCTTTACTAACAGAACAATGACATTCATGATGCCAAGCATGATGTTTATTATGAATGGTTTATCAGTTCTTATCGTGTGGGTTGCCGCACACAGAATTGATGCCGGAGTTATGCAGGTAGGTTCTATGACTGCATTTATAACATATTCGATGCTTATAGTTATGTCATTCCTTATGCTTACAATGTTGTCAATTATGCTTCCAAGAGCGATTGTAGCAGCAGACCGTATAGATGAAGTTATTAATACACATTCTTCAATAGAAGACTCTGAGAATCCTGAGACAATTGAGTCTGCAAAGGGTGTAGTTGAGTTTAATCATGTTAATTTCATGTATCCGGGTGCTAAAGCAAACGTACTTGAGGATATTACATTTAAAGCAGAGCCGGGTAAGACTACAGCTATTATAGGAAGTACGGGCTGTGGAAAGTCAACGCTCGTTAATCTTATTCCAAGATTGTATGATGTTACAGGAGGAAGCATTACTATTGATGGTCATGATATAAGAAATATTTCTATGCATGACTTAAGAAGTGAGCTTGGTTATGTGCCTCAGAAGGGAATGCTTTTCTCTGGTACTATTGCAAGTAACTTAAGATTCGGTAATCCTGATGCAAGCGATGAAGATGTCGTTAAGGCAGCACAGATTGCACAGGCAACTGAGTTCATTGATAATAAGGCTGAGAAGTATGACAGTCCTATAGCACAGGGCGGTACTAATGTTTCAGGCGGTCAGAAGCAGAGACTTTCTATTGCCAGAGCAATAGCAAAGCACCCAAGAGTGTTTATATTTGATGACAGTTTTTCAGCACTTGATTTAAAAACTGACGCAATTCTTCGTAAGGAGCTTGCTGCAAATGTGTCTGATGCCACTGTTATTATTGTAGCTCAGCGAATCAGCACAATCCTTCATGCAGATCAGATTCTTGTTTTGGATGATGGAAAGATTGTTGGAAAAGGAACACATGAAGAACTGCTGAAAAACTGTGAGGTATATCTTCAGATTGCTAAGTCACAGCTTTCTGAAAAGGAGCTTGGACTTGAGAAATTAGGTTTGGCAGAAGAAAAAGCAGAGAAGGAAACAAATAAGAAAGAAATCCTTTCTACAAAAATTGATGAGAAAGAAAATAACAAATTAAAGGAAAAGTCTGATGACAAGAAGTTAAAACATAAGAAAGGAGGTAAGTAAAATGGCTGAAAATAAAGCAGGAACATCAAACAGAGGCCCAATGGGCGGTCGTGGCCCGATGGGTGGCGGAAGAAGAATGATGCAAGGTGGAGAGAAGGCAAAGAACTTCAGTGGTTCTTTTAAGAAACTCATTCGCTATATTGGAAATTATAAATTTGCGATTCTTGCGGTAATGATTTTTGCGGCAATATCTACAGTATTTTCAGTAGCTGGACCAAAGGTTATGGGAAAGGCAACTACTGCGCTGGCCGAAGGCCTGATGAAAAAGATTGCCGGAACAGGCGGGATTGATTTTACCCGTATCGGAAAGATCCTTTTGCTTACTTTAGGATTGTATCTGACAAGTACAGTGTTTAACTTTTTACAGGGATGGATTATGACAGGCGTAACACAGAAAATATGTTACCGCCTTCGAAAAGAAATCTCGGAGAAAATTAACCGTATGCCGATGAAGTACTTTGAAAGTCGTACTTATGGTGAAGTTCTTTCAAGAATCACCAACGATGTAGATACATTAGGTCAGGGATTAAACCAGAGTGTAACGCAGGTTATTACTTCAACAGCAACGCTTATTGGTGTCGTTGTAATGATGCTCACCATTTCACCGTTAATGACATTAATTGCATTTATCATTTTACCGGTATCGGCAATCTTAATGTCTACAGTCGTAAAGTTTTCTCAGAAATATTTCCGCACACAGCAGGAATATCTTGGACATATTAATGGACAGGTAGAAGAAAGTTATGGTGGTCATCTGGTCATTAAAGCATTTAACAAAGAAAAAGATATGGTAAAAACATTTGATGAAACCAATGGAGTCTTATATGAATCCGCATGGAAATCTCAGTTTTTGTCAGGTTTAATGCAGCCAATCATGGCATTTGTCGGAAACCTTGGGTATGCCGGAGTTGCTATTTCCGGTGGACTGTTAGCAATTAGAGGAACGATTGGTGTCGGTGATATTCAGGCATTTATTCAGTATGTAAAGAATTTCACACAGCCAATCCAGCAGATTGCTCAGGTTATCAATCAGGTACAGTCCATGACAGCAGCCTCCGAGAGAGTATTTGAATTCTTAGAAGAAGAGGAAGAAGATCAGGAACACGAGGGAGCGGTATCTGTAGAAAACGTAACAGGAGAAGTGAAATTCTTTCATGTGAATTTTGGCTACAATCCAAATCAGACGATTATCAACGATTTTTCTGTAGACGTAAAGCCGGGTCAGAAAATCGCAATTGTCGGGCCTACCGGTGCAGGAAAAACAACAATGGTGAAACTGCTTATGCGTTTCTATGATGTAAATAGTGGTCAGATTCTTTTAGATAATCATGATGTTCGTGATTATAACAGACGTGATCTTCGTAAAGCATTTGGAATGGTGTTACAGGATACATGGCTCTATAAAGGAACTATTATGGAAAATATCCGTTATGGACGTTTGGATGCAACAGATGAAGAAGTTATCGAGGCAGCAAAAGCAGCTCATGCAGACAGCTTTATCCGAACACTTCCAGGCGGTTACAACATGGAACTTAATGAAGATGCAAGTAATGTGTCTCAGGGACAGAAACAGCTCCTTACAATTGCAAGGGCTATACTTGCAGATAATCCGGTACTTATTCTTGACGAGGCTACGTCATCGGTTGATACAAGAACCGAGCACAGAATCCAGAAAGCGATGGATAATCTTATGCGCGGCAGGACAAGTTTTGTGATTGCACACAGACTTTCAACGATTAAGAATGCCGACCTTATCCTTGTTATGAAGGATGGAGACATAATAGAGCAGGGTACGCATGATGAACTTATGGCGAAGAATGGCTTCTATGCACAGCTGTACGAATCACAATTTGAAGAAGTTACTGCATAATTTGGGTAGACGCGGCTGTCAAAAAGCTATATAATATCAGATAAGAGAACATTAAGGAGGACAGGATAATGAAGAATGTAGAAGTAGTAATTAATCCGACGGAGATAAGAAGTGTTAAATATTCTAATGCTTTTTCAAAAAAACCGGGAGAGAAAATAGCGCTTTCGGTGAGATCTGAAGCATCGATAAAGCTTAATCCGACCAACCCGGTGGTTGCAATAGTAGTGGTCAGGGTTGTAGTGGAAGATCCTGATAAGTGTATACAGGTTGATGTAGAGACGATAACAGGAGTTACGGTAAGTACATTTATTGATAATCTTGACCAGTTTATCAAAGATAATTATCTTTCGGTAATTATTATGTCAGCTAATGAAAAGGTAAGAACACTCAGTGCTGTGATGGGTGCGCCTATCAAAATTCCGAATCCGAAGTTCAATGTAGGCGGAGTACAGACTTCGGAGACAGAATTTACACAGTAATATATGATAGCATTACTTGCTAAAGTTTTTATCAAAGACAGACAGAATTATTCTGACGGAACAGTCAGGAAGAAATACGGAACCTTAACGGGAATAACCGGAATCGTGTTGAATGTATTTCTTTTTATCGGGAAATTTATTGCAGGAAGCATAAGCGGAGCAATTTCAATAATGGCAGATGCATTTAATAACCTTTCGGATGCCGGCTCATCAGTGATATCGCTTGCAGGCTTTATGATGGCCGATAAGAAACCCGATCCTGACCATCCATTCGGGCATGGCAGAATGGAATATATATCAGGTCTGTTTGTATCGGTTCTTATTATAATGATGGGATTCGAACTTGGTAAAACATCTGTTTCAAAGATTATATCACCCGAAATGCCGTCCGAAAGCATACTGGCTGTAATAATACCTGCTGCCGCCATACTGGTGAAGCTTTATATGTTCGCATATAACAGGATATATGGCAGACGGATTAACTCGGCATCGATGAAAGCGACGGCACTTGATTCCATAAGCGATGTTGTTGCGACGTCAGTAGTATTGATATCGATTCTTCTCACGAAATTTTTCGGAATCAATATAGATGGATATGCAGGATTTGCAGTTTCTGTTTTTATCCTGATAACAGGAATCAAATCAATAAAAGAAACGGTTGATCCGCTTCTCGGTAAGAAACCTGATCCGGAATTTGTCAACAGAATCCGGGACATAGTTATGTCTTATGATGAAATCATAGGAATTCACGATCTGGTTGTACACGATTACGGACCGGGAAGATGTATGATCTCGCTTCACGGAGAGGTTTCGGAAGAAGGGAACCTGATAGAGCTGCATGACGCCATAGACCGGTGTGAACGTGAATTGCATGATACACTCGGCTGTGAGGCGGTAATACATATGGATCCCATATCAGTTAATGATGAACGTGTCATATCAATGCGTAATGCAGTAACACAAATGATACATGAGTATGATGATAAAATAACCATACATGATTTCAGGGTGGTTGACGGAAAAACTCATACGAATGTTATATTTGATGCTGTCATACCTGCCGGGTCGGATAAGAGTCCGCAGGAAGTTAAGGAAGCGATGCAGAGGATAGTCGCCGGACTTCCGGGAAATTGTATCGGAGTAATCGATATTGACATGGAATATGCAGAATGGAACGGATAACATAAGCCGGAGTTTACCACTCCGGCTTATATATTTTGTCTGAAGGAATATATTTCGACAGACAGCTGAATGCAAGATTATTCATCCGCTTTGAAAGTCCTGGGTCATATGAGCAGATTCCGTTAATGTTGCTGTAAGGATATGTGCTTATGGAATCAGGATGCCGCCTGCGCATATTTTTGATATAAGATGCGGATATTCTGAAAAGTCCGTAACTGGCATCGTAAATCTGCCCGGCGTCAATATTGCGGAATACTTCTTCATAGAAGTCCTTATATATATTCTCCCAGTCTTTTATATATATCATAGGATCAAAACACAGTCTGACCGTAAAACCACATTCATATGCTTTGCGTATTGCCGAGAGTCTTGCGTTAAGCGATGGGGTATGCAGCTCATACATGTCTATCACCGGATCGGGAGAAAGCGTCCATGCCATGATTATGCCGGAATTTGCGTATTTTGAAAGCGTGGAGCAGTCAAAAGCCGATTTGGTGCGGATTTCAATTGTTATATTGTCATGGGCTGATGTGAACGCACACCATTTTGATGCAAATCCGGTAAGATGTTCCATTGCAAGAATGTCCGTATCATAAGATACACATAAATAAACCGGGTGTTTTTCGCAAAGTCTTGCAGCTTCGGCAAAAATATCATCTATATTGACAAAAACAACAATGCATGATGACGGATACATTCCTTTGAGATAGCAATATCTGCAGTCAAAAGGGCAGTTCATTATCGATGATGTGTAATAGAAATAATGATTGTCAAAATTCTGGCACACTCTTGCGCCGGGATAAATAAGTTCGCCATGTTTTACCGCGAGAACCAGTGAAGGGGCTTTTTTCTGTATTTCACAATCCTGGTGCGGCCGGTTAAAAATATCTTTATAGTGTTCAATCTGTATGCGTACCGCATCCGGATACATTGCAAGAATTTGCTCTGTCAGTTCGTATTCCAATGCTTCTTTTTCAATATATATGTGTGAGAAAAAATCAGCCCATGATATGTTGGTATAATCCGGCATAAATTTCTTTACCCTCTTTCTTATTGCCCGCCGGGAGACGGAAGGCTTTGTATGTATCGTTAATCAGTTTCATAACGTCATTGCCGCATGCCGCATAATAGTTGAAAAGCTGTTTTAGTGATGCACTCATGGTAGCCGAAAGAACCAGATCGTCACATAGAACATTTACGGCTTCGGGACTGATGTTGTCCGCAGATGCACAACACCCGGCATTTTCAAGCAGTGATGTGATGCTTTCTGCGATACTGCGAAGTGCGCTGTGATCGGTTAATGAAAGAAAAACACAATGTGCACTGCCGTGGCAGCGAAGCAGTTCTGCGGCGGTATCATATATATCGGGGTCATTCAGTTCGCCTTCTGCAAACGGATGCCTGAAAAATATGTCCGGGTAGAGACTTATCGAACCGGATTTGTTTAATTTATTATATATTACATCTTTGCTTTCATCTGCAAGACAGAAAAAAACACCTGAATATTCTTCAATTATCATATTATTTCCTTTTGATTCTGTGATATTGCGGTGATATTGTGATATCATTTACGTTAATTCCCGCAGGTTCGCTTACAGCCCATACAATCGCATCTGCAACATCTTCAGGCCTGAGACTGCATCCGAAGTCCGGATCTGCCGTGAAATCGGCATTACGGTACAGACCGGTGTCGGTCATGTCCGGATGAAGTGTCACCACGCGGATACCGTGTTTGCGGACTTCTGCAAAAAGACTTTCGGAGAAAGATGTAAGGCCTGCTTTGCTGGCAGCATAAGCTGCACCATGGGTGTTGGGAGATTTCTTTGCCGTGGCACTTGATATGTTGATGATTGTGCCGCGGTTTTTCTTAAGGCGGTTGATCATAAGCGAACAAATTATCATCGGAGCCTCAAGGTTTACGGAGACAATCTCGTGTATCATGGCAGCGCTCAGATTTTCGTGAAGCCCATAATAAGCCGCACCCGCATTATTGATCAATATGTCAAAATCATATTCTTTGCATAATTGTCGGACACAAAGTGCCAGTGCGGATGTATCAGTAATATCTATGGTTATTTCCCTGAAAATCGGGGATGTATATCCTGACGAGCTTCTGGACAAACCTACAACGTTGATGCCACGCAGATTCAATGCTTTGGCTGTGGCAAGTCCGATTCCGCCCGATGTACCGGTAATAAGAGCTGTCTGCATAATTTGAACCTCTTTTCATATTTCTTATTACAGTATAAATAATATAAGTCTAAAAGTCAAAAGAACCGTTGACGACCGGTTCAAAATAACATATTATTTATTTAGTATGTTTGTGGAGGATATGCAAGTGGAAGAAGAAGTAAAGACAAATAAAAAAAAGATAATAATCCTTATGGCGGCGGTCATAGCGGTCGCTGTTGCAGCAGTAATTATCATGATAGTTGTAAGTATTACCGGAAAGCCTAAGGAACTTACGGCTGATGATCATATGAAAAATGCGGCAGCTTTTATGGAAGATAAGGAATACGGCAAGGCGATGTCGGCTTATAACATGGCTCTTGAGGAGAATCCGGAACTTATAGATGCATATATCGGGATTTCCGGGGTCTATGAGGCAGAAAATAACATGCAGGGAGTTAAGGAAACACTCGCAAAAGCAATAGAAGTAATCAATGATATTGACTGGAGCGATAAGGAAGTACCGGACACGGTTAAAGATATTTATTATAAATATGCGGACATCCTGGTTGCCGACGGAGACAGTGCTGCGGCACAAAGCATTCTTATGTCGGGATCTGATATAGTGAAAGGTCTTATTGACAATTATTCCAATCCTGATTACAAGGTGCATAATGATGCTCCTGTCAGATCCGGTGAGAAAACAGTTCTTTTCGGCATGTATCCCGACAAACGCGTGGAAGCGGACGGACTTACAAAGAGCATAACCGATGCGGAATATGACGACAACGGCATAGCCGAGGTCAAAGGCATTAAATATTTCAGAACCGGTGAAGACGGAAAATACAGTTATTATGTAATGAATGATATTACATGGAGAGTTGTCAGTGAGGACAAGGACAAATGCGTTCTCATGAGTGAATATGCGATAGATGCGGTGCAGTTTAATGATGAATACAGCGATATTGACTGGAATAACAGTTCATTAAGAAACTGGCTTAATAAGACATTTTATGATATTGCATTTAATGATAAACAGAAGAAAAATATGCTCAGTATGACAACGTCATCATCACGTAATCCGGATTATGGTTTGGTGTCCGGAGGCGGAGTTAGTGATATGGTAAGCATTTTCTCGGCTGAAGAATGCAGCGAGGGGGCTAACGGTTTTGCAGGCGACAGAAAAGCGTCAGACAAGGACAGATTGTGTAAGCCTACTGAATTTGCATCGGACAGGGGTGTGTACACAGACACAAACGGATATTGTAAATGGTGGCTCAGAACATGCGGTGTCAATATGGCACTTGAGATGTTTACCAATACAACAGGTGTGTTTGCGTGTGACGGTTACTATGTAATCGGAACGGATATAGGAGTAAGGCCTGTAATAACAATATCTGAGGATTCAATTGTTTCCGAATAAAATTAAAAATAAAATCCCGTTGACATATCGAACGTTTGTGCTATAATGATTTTACAAACAAATGTTCGGTATGGAGGCGGGATTTTTGAATATATGTGATAACCTTAATATAACGGATAAGCTTGCTATTCTTTCCGATGCAGCTAAATATGATGTCGCATGTACTTCCAGCGGAACAGAGCGTTCCAATAACGGGCGCGGAATAGGAAGCGCCGCAGCATGCGGAATCTGTCACAGCTTTGCCTCGGACGGCAGATGTATCTCTCTTTTGAAGATTCTTATGAGCAATGAGTGCATATATGACTGCCGTTATTGTATTAACAGATCCTCCAATGATGTTGTCAGGACTTCGTTTACACCTGATGAGATATGTACACTCACCATGGAATTTTACAGGAGGAATTATATAGAGGGATTATTCTTAAGTTCCGGTATTGTGAAGAATCCCACATACACGATGGGACTTCTGTATCAGGTTGTATACAGGCTGCGGACCGAATATAATTTCGGGGGATATATACATGTCAAGGCGATACCGGGTGCTGACAGGTCAGTTATAGAGATGACCGGATGGTATGCGGACAGAATGAGTGTGAATCTTGAATTACCGACTACGGATGGGCTTAAGAGCCTTGCTCCGAATAAGTCCAGACATAATATCCTGACTCCGATGAGACAGATTCAGAACGGGATTAAGGATAATGTGTTGAGATTGAATGATAATCAGGTGGCATATGGCAATGGTATTACTTTTAATGAGTATGGCGGCACCGGAGAATCGTTGGCAGAGCGGAATGTTGTTAATTATGGCGTTATGCGTCCGGAACATGACAATGCGCGTTTTGTTCCTGCCGGACAGAGTACACAGATGATAATAGGTGCGACACCGGAGAACGATTATCAGCTGGTAACCGTTGCAGAAGCTTTATATAAGAACTACGGGCTCAAGAGGGTGTTTTATTCGGCATTCGTGAATGTCAATAACGATTCGGCATTGCCTTCCACAGAAGCGGGGCCGCCTCTTTTACGGGAGCACAGGCTGTATCAGGCAGACTGGCTGTTACGTTTTTATGGATTTAAGGCATCGGATCTATTATCGGAGGACAGACCTGATTTTAATGTTTTTATCGATCCTAAGTGCGACTGGGCGGTCAGACATCTGGAACAGTTCCCGGTAGAGATTAACAGGGCCGGTTATTATACATTGCTTAAGGTGCCGGGAATAGGTACGAATTCAGCCAGGCGTATTGTTAATGCGCGTAAGAGTGCGAGACTCGATTTTGAAGATATACGTAAGATGGGCGTTGTGCTTAAGCGTGCAGTGTATTTCATTACATGTTCGGGCAGGATGATGTATCAGGGAATAAGGATAAATGAAGATTTTATTGTAAGTAATCTTGCGGATGCGGATATGAATATACGCAGGAGGATAGGGAATCTGACATATAAGCAGATTTCGTTTTTTGATGATGATACGTATGCGGATATAATGCCGGAAGGGTTTATGCAGAATAATTCATATGGTGTTATATCCGGACAGATATAGGTGGGTGGCTATGATAGTATGTTGTTGTGATGGGACAGTCGATGGAATACTTACAGCTGTGTTCGATGCATGGGCAGCAGGCGTGAATGACAGCAGAATCAGTATAGGTAAGGGCAACATCGAATGGTTTGCCGATTATATTGATATAGTTACTGACAGCGCTAAGGCATCACGCGTAGAACCGTCTTCTGCAACGATGCTTACGTCAAC
>ENA-OPAG01001603-OPAG01001603.1-human-gut-metagenome-genome-assembly--contig:-NODE-1603-length-11404-cov-3.236497_pt1 | contig 11404 bp, 8 predicted proteins | sample MGYA00241053_ERZ501422 | MGnify/ENA primary metagenome ERZ501422 (study PRJEB25962, sample SAMEA2042619) | human gut metagenome | biome: human gut; feature: human-associated habitat; material: faeces... | reverse complement strand
TTATTTCTGCCCGTGCCATCGTAAACCGCTATCAGGGAAAGGACGAAACTTTCAAAACATTATATAATGTGTTCAAGGAGTATAACGACAACTTGGAAACTCGAATGAAACAGATCCCCAATATCCAACTTAAATTGACCCCCGATTTATTTTTCCTAAAATACAAAAAAAACATCATATAATCAGTTCATTAGCTTTCGATTTGTGCTGGGTTTGTAATTTTTATTTACTGCCAATATAGTCATTCATTTCTTCCCGCAAATTTTGCGTAAGGACTCTCCGTGCAGCTCAATTCTTGCGGCTTGGTGAGTTATTCTGTACATGACTGCGCCGGCTATTGTCTCCTTGCCGATGACATCATACTTGTCTTTGACCGGCAATTGTGATGCAATCAGTGTTGATTTCTTACCATATCGGTCTTCGATGATGTCCATCAGATGCATTCTGCTTCCGTTGTCCAACGGCTGCAAGCCGAAATCATCCTGTATAAGCATATCCGTCCTTTCTATCTTTTTCAGCTCCTACAGGATGCTACCTTTTACCTTGGTGGCCTTCAACTGCCCTAAAAGTCTGGAAGTATTGGCATACAGCACTTTCAATCCTTTCTGGCAGACTCTGTATCCCAAGGCTGTGGCAATGTAGCTCTTTCCTGTACCGGAGCTTCCCATGACAAACAAGTCGCACACCTCCTTGACAAAACTTGTTCATGCTGATTGATTTATTGGGAATACTATCTGTTTTGTCTATTTAATAGATTAATGTAGAATTATGAACTGATTCTGTAACTCTTTTAATGTTTTTTTGGTGGGGCAATTTAAATTGGATTTTGGGGAACTCTTTAGATAGGACAATGGGGGGACAGTTTATACCAAATTTTCCACCTGTCAATACACAGAAGAATTTTCATTGTTTATTACCGAAAAATAGAAGCAGTCTCTACAAAAAAAGACTGCTTCTGCTTCATTTCTAAAACAAATCAAAAAACAAATATGCTCAACTATTAATCTTAATTTTCTTTTAAGAAACGGATGATAACACAGGTTTGTCTGATACGGAAAACAAGTGTTCACTAAGCGCCTTCAAAGCATGCACTTTATCTTCCGCTTTCATCACCAACGATACATTACTACTACTTCCGCCGTATGAAATCATCCGTACGGGAATATCTTTCAATGCATTGATGATGCGTGCCTCAAAACCGACATTTTGCCATTCTAGGTCACCAACAACACAAACAATCACCATATTCTTTTCGACTGTAATCGTTGCGTATTTCCGTAATACACCCACAATCTCGTCTATATGCTTGTCATCATCAATCGTTACGGAAACCCCGATATCGGAAGTGGTCACCATGTCCACCGGCGTATTGTAATTATAGAACGTATCAAACACGATGCTCAGAAAATGAGGTGTCGGTATCGTATGGAGCGACTTGATCTTGACATACGTGATGTTGTCTTTGGCGGCAACAGCTTTGATCGCACCCTTTTCCGCCGTATTCGAGATCAATGTACCCGACGCATTTGGCTGCAATGCGTTCAAGAGGCGTACCGGTATGTTCTTTTCCTTGGCAGGCAGGATGCAAGTCGGATGTAGTATCTTGGCACCGAAATGTGCCAACTTAGCGGCTTCGTCGAAGTTCAACTGCCTAATAGGAGCGGTGTCATTGACAAACCGTGGATCGTTGTTGTGCATCCCGTCAATATCCGTCCATATCTGTATCTCTTCTGCTTGGATAGCCGCTCCAATTAGAGAGGCGGTGTAATCGCTTCCTCCTCTTTCCAAGTTGTCAATGCTGCCGTAAGCATTCCGGCAGATGAAACCTTGCGTAATATATATTTCTGCCTCTTTGTTTTGCTCCAAAAGTGTATTTAGGTGTTTAGCGATATATTCCATGTCCGGTTCATTGTCCATTGTAATTCGCATGAAGTTCAACGCAGGCAATAAAACTACCTTCACTCCTTGTTCTTCCAGATAGCAGGTCATCAGAAAGGTTGATATTAGCTCACCCTGCGCCAAGATTTCCTTTTCATCGAACATGCTGAAAGGCATATTAGAGAAAGACCAGACATGTTGAGACCGTTCGAGCATGTATTGCATGGCTTTTTCCTTGTAGACATCGCTCCGGTATAATTCTTCTATATGATTGACATAAGCTTGTTCCAAAGCAGAAAGGATCGCATTGGCTTTTCCCGGATCTTTCTTATGGAAACACTCAGATATCTCCACTAAAGAGTTTGTTGTCCCTGCCATGGCAGAGAGTACTACTATTTTCTGTTCCTGATCGCAAATGATTGATGCGACATTCTTGATCCGCTGGGCAGAACCGACTGAAGTACCACCAAATTTTAATACTTTCATTAGACTATCTGATTTTTGATTTTACTTTTTATACATTGAATCTGATCACGAACGTGCTACCTTTACCGACTTCGCTTTCGATACGGATCGTACCACCATGAGCTTCCACAAAGTCCTTGCTGATGGCAAGTCCCAAACCGCTACCTTGTACTTTTGTTCCCGGCACACGGAAATAGTGGTCGAAAATACTTTCGTGGTAATGCGAGTCAATGCCCTTCCCGAAGTCCTTGACATAGATCTCGACGGCTTTGTCGATCTGTCGTGCACCGATGATAATCCGTCCGTTCTCCGACGAATAACGGATGGCGTTCGATAACAGGTTGGTCACAACCCAAGCAATTTTCTCGCTGTCGACAAACAATTTGGTGATCTTTTCAGGATACTCCACTTCGATCTGACAGTTAAAACGCTCGGCCTGTACCCGGTTCGCCTTGATGGCATAGTCGATCAGTTCGATCGGTTTGGTAATCTTCGGATTCAGGTAGAGCTTACCGCTTTCTACCTGTGACATCTTCAACAATTCGCCAGTGATCTCCAACAAACGGTCGCTATTTTCCTTTATGTTCTTGGAAAGGCTCTCCTGTTCTGTATTCAGTTTTCCGATCCGATTGTCTTCCAGCAGTTCCAAGCTCATCATGATAGCCGATATCGGTGTCTTCAGTTCATGAGAGATCGTTGAAATAAAGGTTGTCTTTGCAATATCTTTTTCTTTAAATTCGGTCACGTTCTTCAACAGGATCACATCCCCGACATACTTACCCTCCAGTCCAGTCTGCCTGTTAACGTTGATCGGGATGTATTTTACTTGAAAATAGCTTTCCTTGTTGTCCGCATAGATTTTCAACGGATCCTTATTGTCATCGGGATGTACCAACTGGCGGATCAAACGGCGCAGCAGATCATTTTTTAACGCCACTTCGGGAGCCGGTTTGTCGATAATGTTTTCCCGTGTCAAATTCAAAACAGTCAAAGCCTCGTCATTGACAAACAAAATCTTCCGTTCCTTACTCAAGCCTATGATAGGTTCTGCAATGCTGTTGATAATTGTTTCTATATATTTTTTCCCTTGCAGGATATCTTCCAGCGAACTGTTCCTGTATTCGGCCAAGCGCTCGGCCATCTCGTTGAACAACGTGGCTATTTCCTTAAACTCCGGTTCATTGCCCAAATTAAGCCGTTTGCTGTAATTGGCATTGGTGATTTCCTTGATGCCATCCGTCAATTTCCGGATCTGTACGCTGACCGAGCGTGGCAGGCGAGCCAGAAAGAGGAAGGCGATCACGATACAAGCGATCCCTACCGTCCAGATCCAAAAGAGAGACCTTTCCGCCGTATGGACAGCCACTTCATTCTTTTCATAAATGGCAGACATATTGACTGCCATAATGGTATAAATCGTCTGGCGTATCTGCCGAATCGATTCATCATCCATGTCATCCAACGCCTTTTCACAGTTCGAACTTAATCGGTTAGTCAGTATGTCTTCATCCTTCTCTGTCAGATTTTTTTTCTGAGCTTCCAACCCGGCCTCAAACTCTTTTCGGGCATTCGGATTTTCCCGAATGGCATCCAGTGACTCGAGCATCTGACGGGAATAAAGGAGTGAATTGTAATTATCCGCTAGGATATTCTGCGTGTCATCCGATACATTATGAATGTTTTTTATAGCCAATCCACCTAATAAAGTGATCAGGACAAATAAAAGTCCTATCCCATAAGTCAACTTTGTTTTTATATTCATATTCATGGAAGGATTTTTATGCTAATATTATTAAATCAATGCCTAATTGAGCCAACTCTTCTAACATGTTCCGATAGTGAACCATCGCAAGGATAGCGGAAGGATATTTTAAAGCTGGTCGTCCGATACATAGCGTACTGATTTGCTTTTCTTTACAAACCTGTACGATCGCATCCGTTATATGTGGGGATTGCACTTGAATGATTTCTCCTCCAAGTTCCGTTGCCAACTTGAAATGGTTAAGCAAATGCCTTTGACTTGCCAACGGAATCCTGTCGGAACTTTCTCTTGGGGTTTGTACATACAGTACAAAAAACTTGGAATTATATCGGGTTGCCAACCGTGCGACTTTCCGTATGATCTTACGGGGAGTTTTCTCATTACTGCTGATGCAGGCCATAAACCTTTCGTGGCGTACACCGAGATTCTCTGGAATGGTATTCTCCACTTTTTTTTCTACCCGCAAAGCTACCTCTTTCAATGCCAACTCCCTAAGCTGAAGAATATGTTCAGCCTTAAAGAAATTATTTAATGCTGTTTGTATCTTATCGGGTTTGTATATTTTTCCGGCTTTTAACCGAGCCAGCAATTCGTCAGCGGTAAGGTCTATGTTGACCACTTCATCAGCCTGCTCCAGTACGATATCAGGAATACGTTCCTTGACCTCAATGCCAACCACGTCCTGCACCATCTCGTTAAGTCCTTCTATATGCTGAATATTGACCGCCGTGATCACACTGATACCGGCATCCAGTATATCCATGACATCCTGCCAACGCTTTTCGTTCTTACTGCCTTCGACATTGGTATGAGCCAATTCGTCAACGATGACAACTTCAGGATGGATACTGAGAATCGACTGCAAGTCCATCTCTTCGATCTCTTTTCCTTTATAAAATATCTTGCGGCGGGGGATGATAGGCAATCCTTCCACCAATGCCTCCGTCTCGACTCGCCCATGTGTTTCTATATAACCGATCTTGACATCGATACCGCTTTCCAGTAATTGGTGGGCATCTGATAGCATCCGATACGATTTACCTACACCGGCAATCATGCCGATGTAGATTTTAAAATTGCCACGACGAGACTTTTTCAACAAATCTAAAAAATGTTGTACACTTTGTTCTCGGTCCATGCGTATTATTATATCAAGGTCTTAAAGAAATTCCCAAGACAAGATGGGCATCCTCCATACGAGGGTTCCAAATTGCCTGTGTAAAAATAGGTAATGAGAAAGAATCCGTGATTTTGATATCTTTCGTTGCTTTCAATGCAACATTCGTTACTGCAAATCCACTATTTACATCACCTCCATACGTAGTTATTCCCGCATCATACGGAAGAACACCACAAGTTGCATTCAGATCGACGCCCTTCACTGTGAATGGAAAATTCAACTCCACATAAGAAGAATAGTTTTGGTTTCCATTTTCATCTTTGTCTTGACCGGCAAACATGAAATTCCAAGTGATAGACAAAGGTAACTTTTCAATAGGCAAAGTGTAAGCCAAACCTGCTTCAAAATGGTGATCTGTTTCATGGCTTTTGAAGTTAAAATAACGGCAAGAGCCTTGCCCTGCCCACCATAAGCTAGCGACAGACAATGTAGGACCAGCTGATCCGAATGTATACGCTGCCGTTAAATCTATCTCTTTAGCAGCAGGCATAGATGTAGAGTTTGCTCCCTGAAAATCGGTAGATCCCCAGGCTGTCAAAGAGAAATTACCTACCCCCAGTGATAGTGTCGGCTGGAAGCTAGCACCAGTTTGGTAGAAACCACGCCAAATATAGGAACTTACCAAATCTCCCTGTACAGAAAAACTTACTTTACCATCCTCTTCCTGTGCATTAGCCAACGTAGAAGATGCCATTGAGAATACAATTGCCAAGGCTGCTACTTTTTTTACGAATGATTTCATAACCTAAATCTAATTGACTTATTAAAAATTTGTTATTTGTTATTTGATGCTTGATCAAGCGCAACATTTAATTTCAATACATTTACTTTCTCCGTTCCGAACATACCCAATAACGGTTTCTCAACATGAGAATTGACGATACCCATTACCTTTTCTTCCGACCATCCACGAGCGTCTGCTACACGTTTGGCCTGTGCATAAGCGGCTTTCGGTGAGATATGGGGATCCAAACCGGAACTGCTGGCCGTGATGATTTCAGCCGGAACTTTTTCACGGGTTAGGTAAGGATGATGAACCAAGAATGTATCAATACGTTCTTCCAACAAAGCTAAATGTTCTTCATTGGAAGGTCCCTTGTTACTACCTGCCGAACTGGATGCATCGTAACCGTCACCAGCATGGGAAGGACGTCCCCAGAAATAAATATCTTGCGTGAAATTCTGACCAATATTGGCGGCCCCCACTACTTTTCCATTCAATGTAACCAGTTCGGCATTACCCTTATTCGGTCCTGCCACTTGGGCAAACAACCACAAAACGAAAATGTAGAAAACACTGAAGAACAAACAAAATGCAATTGTCAGTCTTAATGATTTAAAAAGATTTGATATCATAATGAATTATTGTTTTATTTTCTTAACCTTCCTCCTATCTTCATACAGAGGGAGGAAGGTTTTTAATATTGATTTTACTTTTACATGAATAAACTTACAATCATATCTATCAACTTGATACCAATGAACGGGGCAATTACACCGCCCAAACCGTAGATCAGCAAGTTGCGACGAAGCAATGCGGAAGCACCAATCGGTTTATAAGCCACACCACGTAATGCCAGAGGGATCAGAATCGGGATGATGATCGCATTAAAGATGATCGCACTTAGGATCGCTGATTCCGGACTGTGCAGGTGCATGATGTTCATCGGGGCCAATGCCGGGATCGTAACCATGAACAGAGCTGGTACGATAGCGAAATACTTGGCCACGTCGTTAGCGATACTGAAAGTAGTCAGCGTACCGCGAGTCATCAGCAACTGTTTACCGATTTCGACAATCTCGATCAGTTTCGTTGGGTCGTTGTCCAAATCAACCATATTACCAGCTTCCTTGGCAGCCTGCGTACCACTGTTCATTGCGACACCAACGTTTGCCTGAGCCAAGGCCGGGGCATCGTTCGTACCGTCCCCCATCATGGCGACCAGCTTACCGTTTTCCTGTTCCTTACGGATATAGTTCATCTTGTCTTCCGGTTTGGCTTCGGCGATATAATCGTCTACACCAGCTTTTTCAGCGATATATTTTGCGGTCAACGGGTTATCACCGGTTACCATTACCGTCTTCACACCCATCTTACGCAAACGTTCAAAACGTTCTTGGATCCCCGGTTTGATGATATCCTGTAATTCGATCACACCGATGATGAAATCATCCTGTGAAACAACCAGCGGAGTACCGCCGTTACTCGTGATCTTCTGAACCAAATCGGCCACTTCTTTCGGATATTTGTTGCCGGCAGCCTCACTCATCTTACGAATAGCATCAAAAGCTCCTTTACGGATGCGAGTACCGTTTGCCAAATCCACCCCTGAACATTTAGTTTCTGCCGTAAACTTGATCATCTTTGATCCAGATGTATTCAGATCATGTACACGTACACCTTTTTCACGTCCCAGTTCCACGATTGACTTACCTTCGGGTGTATCGTCAGAAAGAGAGGACAGTAGACAAGCTTGTACAAAAGAGTGTTCGTCAATGCCGGATACCGGATAGAACTGGGTTGCTTTACGGTTACCGATCGTGATCGTACCGGTCTTGTCGAGCAGCAAAGTATCAATGTCACCGGCTGTTTCAACCGCCTTACCGGATTTGGTGATCACATTAGCAGACAACGCACGATCCATACCGGCAATACCGATGGCAGATAACAAACCACCGATCGTAGTCGGGATCAAACAAACGAACAAAGAGATAAAGGCCGCGATCGTAATCGTCGTGTTGGAATAATCAGCAAACGGCTTCAAGGTACCGCAAACAACAACGAATACCAATGTAAAACCTGCCAGCAAGATTGTCAAGGCGATTTCGTTCGGAGTTTTCTGGCGAGAAGCGCCTTCCACCAAGGCGATCATCTTATCCAAGAAACTTTCACCCGGTTCGGTCGTCACTTTCACCTTGATCTGGTCGGACAATACTTTCGTACCGCCTGTTACAGAACTCTTGTCTCCACCCGCTTCACGGATCACCGGAGCAGATTCACCTGTGATGGCGCTTTCATCGATAGAAGCCAGACCTTCGATAATTTCACCATCGGAAGGAATCGTGTCGCCGGCTTCACAAATAAAGATGTCGCCTTTCTTCAACTGAGAAGAACTGACCGTTTCGATCTTGTTACCGACACACAATTTGGCAGGAGTTTCTTCCCGGGTCTTACGCAAACTGTCGGCCTGAGCCTTGCCTCGTGCCTCTGCAATCGCCTCTGCGAAGTTGGCGAAAAGCAACGTGGCGAACAATACAATAAACACTAAGATATTGTAACCGAAAGATCCTTGCGTTGTATCACCGGTGGCAGCAGCCCAAATCGTAACAAACAACATGACGAACGTCACCACCTCCACGATAAACATGATCGGGTTACGGAACATCATCCGCGGATTCAACTTAACGAATGATTGCTTCAAACTTTCTATAACGAGCTCCTTTGGAAATAAAGAAGCAGTTTTGTTATTTCTCATCTTCTTAATCTGTCAATTAGTAAATACTAAAATATTCGGCGATCGGGCCTAATGTTTGTGCCGGGAAGAATGACAAGGCAGCAACGATGACGATTACGCAGAATGTCATCACACCGAATGTAACCGTATCAGTCTTTAATGTACCCGCACTTTCCGGAGTGTACTTCTTGTTTGCCAAAAGACCTGCAATAGCTACCTGTCCGACAATTGGCAAATAACGTGAAATGATCAGTGCCAAACCGCAAGTGTAGTTCCAGAAATAGGTATTGTCGCCTAATCCTTCAAAACCGGAACCGTTGTTAGCAGAAGAAGAAGTATATTCATATAACATTTCACTGAAACCATGGAAACCGGGGTTGTTCAACCAGCCACCCTCGCTCTCTACGAATTCAGGGGCATATACCCATACGTAGGAAGAGATAGCCGTAAAGATCAAAATCACGAACGGGTGAGCCAACGAAACGATCGTCGCAATCTTCATTTCTCGGGCTTCTACCTTTTTACCTAAGAATTCCGGCGTACGTCCGACCATCAAACCACTGATGAATACGGCTATAATCAAGAATGCATAGTAGTTCATGAAACCTACGCCGACACCACCAAACCATGTATTGATCTGCATGTTCAACATCTCGACCATACCGGAAAGAGGCATTGTACTGTCGTGCATACCGTTAACGGAACCATTAGAGGTGACGGTCGTAGTCACAGACCACAAAGCGGTTGCGCCCGGACCCAGACGGGTTTCCTTACCTTCCATAGCACCGCAAGACTGGTCAATACCCATCTCGTCGATTTTCGGGTTACCTGCCATCTCATAGTGAACGTTACAGAATACCCCCAAAAGATAAGCAAACAGCATCACACCATAGATCACATAACCTAACTTTTTACGTTTCAGATAAAATCCCAAAGCAAATACCAATGCCATCGGAATGATCAGAATAGACCAGCATTCTACAATATTGGTCAGGTAAGTCGGGTTTTCCAATGGGTGAGAAGAGTTTACTCCGAAGTAACCACCACCATTCGTACCTAACTGTTTAATCGGAACGATTGCAGCTGTAGGACCTTGTGAAACAGTTTGTTCTGCTCCTTCCAATGTCGGGATTGTCATTTTGGAGTCGAAGCCCATCGGCGTACCTTGTATGATCAGGATGAAACCCACGATCAGAGACATCGGGAAAAGGATACGTGTACAGCTGATCACTAAATAGTGCCAGAAGTTGCCGATTGTTTTAGTTGTTTTGGCGGCCATCGATTTCATAATTCCAGCCATGGCAGCCCTACCTGTTGCAGCAGTGATGAACTGGAACAACATGATGACGAACAACTGTGTAAAATAAGTCAAACCGCTTTCTCCGCTATAGTGCTGCAAGTTACAGTTAACCATGAAACTAATACACGTGTTGAACGCCAAATCTGGACTTTGTCCGCTGTTCCCATCAGGATTCAAAGGAAGATATCCTTGCGATACCAACAGGATCATACCCCAGAAGAACCAAAATACGTTTATAATAAGCAGAGATTTCAAGAATGCCTTCCAATCCATCTCTTCATTGGGGTTGATACCCGCCAGTTTGTAAATAAATCTTTCAATTGGAGCCATGAAACGCATGCAGTCGTTTCCCTCCTTATACACTTTGGCGATATGCTTTCCCAGCGGGTAACTGATAACCAGCAGTAGCAATATCTGCAATGCTACACCTAAAATTTCTGTATTCATCTTTTCACTTAAAAAACTAATTACCATTAAAACTTTTCGGGCTTAATTAGGACATACATCAAATACCCGAAGATCAATAAGCAAAGTATAAACAGTGCTAAAAACATAATTTAATTCTCCTTTCCTACATTAAATTTTCTCAAACCAGTCCACACACTTGAAGAAAAACCAATAGCATGCTACACCGGTAGCACACAAGAACAAAAATGATAACGTATCTTCCATACTTGTCTCTTTTAATTGTTAATACTATTTATTTGTTTTCCGCCCTACTATATGCCAAAGCTGTGCCAAAAAATCGAGTTTATGCACAATATATTGTTTATCAGTTATATAATAAAAAAAATAATATTATTATGTAATATGCTCAATCCTTTTCAAAATGAAAAGGATATTTTCATTTTGAAAAGGTATATAAAAAGGCAAGCTGCCTGTTTTAGGTAACCTACCGGGTATGCAAGAACAAAGTGTTCCACATTATAGTCCATAGGCTTCCATCTTCTTATAAAGTGTGGTTAAGCCTATCCCAAGAAGACGAGCTGCTTCGGGTTTGTATCCGTTGGTATGTTGGAGAACTTTCTGAATGAGGTGCTTTTCAACGCTGATTAGGTCCAATTCAATATTATTCCCCATATTTTCAGATAATTGACATTTCCTTTCCATGGACATCGTTTTATGGCTGCTTGTCGGCATCGACCATATTCTTATCTACATCATCAAAATCACTAATCAACAATTCGCCCCAGAAGTAGAAATCGTCCAATGTTTCCTGACTCCGTGTTTCCTCTTTGAACACTTTATAAAGTTCGCAGACCAATCGAATAGGATCGCCGCTTTTCTGTACGGATAGTTTCTGAAACAGGTCGCTGATACTCATGGCAGCTGGTGACCAGATCGGTTTATCGGATTCTCCTGCT
>ENA-OPAG01001600-OPAG01001600.1-human-gut-metagenome-genome-assembly--contig:-NODE-1600-length-11415-cov-2.884859_pt1 | contig 11415 bp, 7 predicted proteins | sample MGYA00241053_ERZ501422 | MGnify/ENA primary metagenome ERZ501422 (study PRJEB25962, sample SAMEA2042619) | human gut metagenome | biome: human gut; feature: human-associated habitat; material: faeces... | reverse complement strand
CCTGTGATTTGCCCGGGATTTTCTGCATAAGCGATAAAAGAAAGCAATGTTCCCATAGAGTGGCCAACGAGGATAACCTTGTCATATTGTTGTTTATATAAATTTATTTGGGTACGTGTATAATCGATCCACTGGTTTCTGCTACTGCGGGCAAAATCTTTGCCAGTCCCGCCGTGTCCCGGTAATAATAAGGAAACAGCCGAATAGCCGTGCTGTATTGTCAGTTTCATTAGATCCTTGAACTGTGCCGGTCCTTCCACAATACCATGTATAAAGATAACAATCGTGTCGGTGTTCTTGACCGGACAAAATTCCGGCTTTTGGGATTCAGAGTATGGATTCATTCTATTTTACTAACTTAAAGGATGAGTAAACCAGAAATAAGACCCTTTACCGAGTTCTGATTCAAGACCGATCTGTCCGTTCAGTTGTGTGATGATATTCTCACAGATGGAAAGTCCCAGTCCTGTGCCCGGGATGAAGCTATTGAGTTTGACAAAACGTTTAAAGACATCTTTTTGCATTTCCGGCTCTATCCCGGTTCCTGTGTCTTTTACATAAAATTTCACTTCTTTTTCCCTTACTTCATATCCGATGGTGATATTTCCTTGAAAAGTGAATTTTATGGCATTAGTTATGAAATTTATCAATACTTGGTTCAGTCTGTTTCTATCACTGACGAGATATAATTTCGGAAGGTCGGGTGCAAGAAGTATCTCCACGCCCGTTTTTGCTTTTCCTTGAAATGAATTTACCAGATCGGTGCAAAGTTGTCGTACTTCCATCTCTTTCGGGTTTATGTCGAAAGTTCCGGCTTCTATTTTAGACAGATCCAAAATATCCGAAATCAATTGTAGCAATAATCGGTTGTTTTCTTCTACAATGTCGGCATATTGCTTTCTTTCTTCCGGATCGTTTGTCTCCTGCATCATACTTGAAAAGCCGACAATGGCATTAAGAGGAGTCCGTATTTCATGACTCATATTAGCAAGAAAAGCAGATTTTAACCGATCGGATTCTTCTGCCTTCTCTTTGGCGCCGATCAGTTTCTGTTCGGTCTCTTTTAGTTCGGTAATGTCGAAATTGATACAAAGCATTTCTATGATATTGTCCTGTGGACGATAACTTCTGACAAGAACATTGATTCGTGTCCAGGTATAATGCCCGTCTTTCCTGCGGATGCGGACATCCCGACATAGTTTGGAAGCAGTGCCTTTTATCACTTTGTCGAGAAAATCAATCATTACCGCGCGGTCTTCCGGATGAAAATGAGAATGGATACCGATGATATCCGTAAGGGGAGTACCTTCTTTTTCTCCTACATTGCGGAACCAGCTTTTTAACGCATAGCCATCCCGGCTGAGACCGTCAAAATGGGCATAACCTACTTTGGCGTAGTCACCAACCAAGTCGAAGAAACTTTTAAATTCCTGTATTTTATTGTATGCAACCGTACTTTCTGTTTTGTCGACATTAATCAATAAATAATTAATCGGTTGTTCATTATTGTCGTATAGAGTGGTTACTTTTATCATTAAATCCATTATGCCTTGAAGCTGTTGCGACTTATAATATCCGTTTAGTTTGGAGAAGTCGTAACGAAGTGCTATGTCAGCATCTTCATGGTTTCTCAACTTTTCTTTTAGTTCATCGGAGAATACCGGGTTATCGAAGATATTGACTCCTAATATCTGATCTTTATTGGTAATATGAAACATATCCATATCTTTCTTGTTAAGATCGATCAGATATCCGTCTTTATTATATAGTTCGATTCCTGCCGGAAGATTCTTATAGATGTTGTGTAAAATACGTTCACTGTGTTGAAGTGCCTGATAGGCTGTGGACGTATTAGGACCATCCTGTGCTTCGGCAATACCGTATACTTTTATATTTCCTTCATTATCTGTTTCCTGAAAACATATCTTGCTACGTATCCATACTCCGCCTTTTGGGGTGTCTAGTAAATATACTTCTTCAGTTGTTTGTTGTAATTCATTAAAGGAAGATACAGTGGTATGATGTTGATCTTCTTTCAATATGCGTGCATTGAAATCTTCGAAGCTGATGATTCCGTCCTCATCGAGCCCCAGTAAATCAGAGATGAATTCGGAACAGATATAACGCTCGGTTTTTATATCTGCTTCCCACCATCCCATATTCGCTTTGTTCATTAACTTGAAAATAAACTTACCGTCTGATTGCCTGTTAGTATTCAAAGTTGTATTTTTTTGATTAAAGATTGTTCATGGTGTAAAAATAATGATTTCGATTGAAAAAAGAGCAATAAATCAGTATTTTTAGGTATTGATAACTCCCATCTTTCGTATGAACTTTGTTCTCGTTAAAAATGTTCTATATTAAAACAGAAAGGAGATTAAGTAAGAGATGAAAAAGATTGTTTTGCTCCGCCATGGCGAGAGTGCATGGAATAAAGAAAATCGTTTTACGGGATGGACAGATGTCGATTTGACTGAAAAAGGAATTGCTGAGGCTAATAAGGCGGGTGAATTGTTGAAAGAAAATGGTTTTAATTTCGATAAAGCGTACACTTCTTATTTGAAGCGAGCGGTGAAGACTTTGAATTGTGCTTTGGATAAATTGGATCAGGATTGGATTCCGGTTGAGAAAACTTGGCGCTTGAATGAAAAACATTATGGTGTGTTGCAAGGATTGAACAAAGCTGAAACTGCTGCCCAATATGGAGATGAACAGGTGTTAGTTTGGCGTCGTAGTTATAATGTAGCACCTCATGCATTGCCAGAAGATGATTCGCGTAATCCGCGCTTTGAAGTTCGTTATAAAAAGGTACCCGATGCAGAATTACCTCGTACGGAATCTCTGAAGGAGACAATCGACCGGATTATGCCCTATTGGAAATGTATTATTTTTCCGAATTTAAAGACTGCAGATCAATTACTTGTCGTAGCTCATGGAAATAGTTTACGGGGAATTATTAAACATTTAAAACATATTTCTGACGAGGATATTGTCAACCTTAATTTGCCTACGGCCGTTCCTTATGTTTTTGAATTCGATGATGATCTCAATTTGGTGAACGATTATTTTCTGGGAGACCCGGAAGAAATAAAGAAATTGATGGAAGCCGTGGCTAATCAGGGGAAGAGAGAAGTTGGAAGATAGAAGTTAGGAGTTAGAAGCTATGTAGCATGTTGGCGTTACTAATCAACAAACTTTTGACTATTTACTGTCAGCTCTTAACTCCCGGTTCCTAATTCCTGACTCCTAACTTCCAGCTCCTAACTTCTAACTATTATTAATTATTAAAAACAATAACATTATGAGTAAAATAACAGATTTATTAGGTGATAAGGCAGCTTATTATCTTGACCATACTTGCAAAACCATTGATAAGTCACTTATTCACGTGCCTTCTTCGGATACGATAGACCGTATTTGGATTGATTCCGACCGTAACATACAGACTTTACGTAGCTTGCAGACTCTCTTGGGGCATGGCCGATTGGCAAATACCGGATATGTGTCCATTCTTCCTGTCGATCAGGATATCGAGCATACTGCCGGTGCTTCTTTTGCTCCGAATCCAATTTATTTCGATCCGGAAAACATTGTAAAGTTGGCTATTGAAGGAGGGTGCAATGCTGTTGCATCTACTTTTGGTATTCTCGGTTCTGTGGCACGTAAATATGCTCACAAGATTCCTTTTGTGGTGAAACTGAATCACAATGAATTATTAAGCTATCCCAATTCGTATGATCAGGTGATGTTTGGTACGGTGAAAGAAGCATGGGAGATGGGAGCGGTTGCCGTAGGTGCTACCATTTATTTCGGTTCCGAGCAGAGCCGTAGGCAGTTGGTAGAGATAGCCGAGGCTTTTGATTATGCTCATGAGCTCGGTATGGCGACTATTTTATGGTGTTATCTACGTAATAACGATTTCAAGAAAGACGGTGTGGATTATCATGCAGCTGCCGACCTTACCGGGCAGGCAGACCGACTTGGGGTAACTATCAAGGCAGATATCGTAAAACAGAAACTTCCTACGAATAATGGTGGCTTCAAGGCTATCGGTTTCGGTAAAACAGATGAGCGTATGTACACACAACTGACTTCGGAACATCCGATTGACCTTTGCCGTTATCAAGTGGCTAATGGCTATATGGGTCGTGTCGGATTGATAAATTCCGGCGGTGAGTCTCACGGTGCTTCCGATTTGAGGGATGCTGTGGTTACGGCTGTTGTCAATAAGCGTGCCGGTGGCATGGGATTGATCAGTGGGCGTAAAGCTTTCCAGAAGCCTATGAATAAAGGTGTGGAATTGTTGAATGCTATTCAGGATGTTTATTTGGATCCGGCCGTTACGATTGCCTGATTCCATTTGACATCGTGTGATGCAAAGGTCACAGAGCGTATTATTTAATAGGGCTCTGTGACCTTCCTGTTTTTTTGCAATGGATATGATGAAATAGATAGTAATAAAAATAGATTCCTTTACATCCTTTGTACTAATATAAAATAATATTCTTATTTGAAAACCTTATCTTTGTACCGTAATCTTATATAAAATGTTATGAAGAAGAGAATCTTGTATAGTGGTGCTTTGTTTATCGGTCTTGTCAGTGTTCAATCCGGTTTTGCCCAAAAGAAGAAATCAAAAACTCCTCAACGGCCTAATATTGTTTTTATTCTGGCCGATGACTTGGGCTACGGTGATTTGAGCTGTTACGGGCAAGAGAAGTTCAATACTCCCAACATCGATCAGTTGGCACAAAACGGAATGCGTTTTACGCAATGCTATTCGGGGACTACGGTTAGTGCCCCTTCACGTTCTTGCCTTCTGACCGGTACCCATAGTGGGCACACAGCTATTCGTGGAAATAAGGAGCTTGATCCCGAAGGACAATTTCCTCTGCCGGCCGATGCACGTACCATTTTCCACCTGTTTAAAGATGCCGGATATAAAACTGCTGCTTTTGGTAAATGGGGATTAGGTTTTATCGGCTCTACGGGTGATCCTAATAAGCAGGGAATCGATTATTTCTATGGTTATAATTGTCAATTGTTAGCGCATAGTTATTATCCCGATCATTTATGGGAAAATGATCAACGTATCGAGCTGAAAGATAATGTATTGGAGGTGGAGTATGGCAAGGGAACTTATTCTCAGGATTTGATTCATTCTAAAGCACTTTCTTTCTTGGATGCCAGGAAGCAGGAAGAACCGTTTTTCTTATTTTATCCGACCATTATTCCGCATGCTGAACTGATTGTTCCCGAAGATAGCATTATTAAAAAATTTCGCGGTAAATTTCCGGAGGTTCCATACAAAGGGTTTGAACCTGGAAGTCCTGCTTTCCGTAAAGGAGGATATTGCACTCAGTTGAATCCACGTGCTACATTCGCTGCGATGATTTATCGACTCGATGTATATGTAGGACAATTGGTCCAGAAATTGAAAGAAAAAGGAATGTACGAGAATACTCTTATTATTTTTGCAAGTGACAATGGCCCTCATCAGGAAGGAGGAGCCGATCCCGATTTTTTCAACAGCAACGGTATCTGGCGTGGCTATAAGCGCGATCTGTATGAGGGAGGAATCCGGGTTCCCATGATTGTGTCCTGGCCGGGACATGTACAATCCGGTACGGAAACCGATTTTATGTGTTCTTTCTGGGATCTGATGCCTACTTTTGAAGAAATGTTACGTCCTAAAGCCGACCTTCGAGAGATGGATGGTGTAAGTATGCTTCCTTTGCTTGAGAACCGGAAAGGTCAAAAAGAACATGAATACCTGTATTTTGAATTTCAGGAATTAAATGGTCGCCAAGCTGTTCGCAAGGGTTCATGGAAACTTGTTCATATGAATATACGCGGTGATAAACCTTATTATGAACTTTACAATCTGGCTGCTGATCCTTCGGAAAAGCACAATGTTTTAAGTCAGTATCCCGAAAAGGTGGAAGAGTTAAAAAATATCATGAAAGAAGCACATGTAGACGATCCGAACTGGCCTCTCTTTTAAGATTCTTTTTTTGGTAATAGAAAAAGAAAAAACTATTTTTGCTCCCGGTCACATACGAATCTTATTATGAAAATAGTCAATTGCCTCCGTCTTTTTTGTTGGATAGTAGGTCTGCTTTTATGTTGTAATCACTTAAAAGCCAGCCATTATTATTTTAAACAAATCTCCTTGAAAGAAGGGTTGCCTTCTACGGTCAGGTGTATTTATGCCGAAAAGAAAGGATTTGTGTGGATCGGGACGAGAAGCGGGTTAGGACGTTTCGACGGACATGAGCTGAAACGATATACGTATCAGTCTGATAATCCGAATTCACTGCCTCACAATCATATTCATCAGATTGTGGAAGACAGTTTGCATAATATCTGGATTATGACCGATAAAGGTATTGCCCGCTATCGGCGCAGAAGTGATGATTTTGATGTCATTAAAAACAATAACAATCAAAATATAATTGTAAATGCTTCCTGTCGCACCAGTCAGGGAATCTTGTTCGGTGCACGTAATAAAATTTATTTTTACAGTTATAAGGATGATTCTTTTGTCCTTGTCCGGGATTTTGCCTCTGACGCGCAATTCTCCATATCTTTTATTGGCATGTGGAATGCAGAAACAGTACTTTGTGCCAGCCGTTGGCAAGGGGTATTGTTACTTAATCTTCGTACCGGAGAAGTGTCGCCTCCTCCTTTTGATTGTGGAAAAGAAATCATGGAGATCATGATAGATTCCCGACAACGTGTGTGGGTTGCTCCATACAATAACGGCATCCGGTGTTTTGCAAAAGACGGTGCCTTGCTGGCTTCTTATACCACTCGGAATTCTCAGTTGAATAATGATGTCGTTTTATGTATGGCCGAAAGGGACGGGCATATATGGATCGGTACTGACGGTGGCGGGATTAATGTATTGGATCCCGAGACTCAAGAAATATCCGTTTTGGAGCATATCCCCGGAAACAATTATTCTTTGCCTGTAAATTCTATTTTATGTTTGCACAATGACGTTAATAATAATATGTGGGCAGGCAGCATCCGTGGCGGACTCATTAATATCCGTGAAATATCGATGAAGACTTATACGGATGCAGTACCGGGAAACGATGCCGGATTGAGTGATAACACAGTCCTGAGTTTATATCAGGATTCTGTATCCGGAGATATCTGGATTGGTACCGATGGAGGCGGCTTGAACAGATTAAATCCAGGGACGGAAAAATTCCGGCATTATCAGGCTACATGGAAAACCAAAGTAGCATCGATTACCGGTTTTACTTCTAATGAATTGTTATTATCGCTTTTTTCCAAAGGTCTGTTTATCTTTAATAAATCAACGGGAAATCTTACTCCGTTGGTTGTTGATAATGAAGAGATAAACAATCTCATCCGATATAGCGGGCGAACTGTGAATGTTTATCAGATGGTGCCTGGTTCTGTCTTATTGCTTGGTTCTCATATTTATAGGTATGATATTGCTTCCGGTAAGGTCGACGTGATAAAGGAAGAAGAGGGAGAGGATTTTGTCGGTACGATTCTTCCGGTTTCTTTGGGCTCGCGGACGAGTTATTTTTGCGATCTTCATCGGATTTATGCATTGGATCACTCTACGAATAAGTTGCATGCCGTATTTACTTGTGGCAGGGATACGCTTATCAATTCGGTTTCGCGTGATGAGCGTGGTGTTTTTTGGATTGGCAGCAATCGGGGGCTGAGTAGTTACAATCCTGTGAATCATGAATATCAGCATTTGCCTACGACGCTTTTTGATGAAATAATCTCTATTGTATGCGACCGGAAAGGAAAAGTGTGGATCGGAACGGATCAGATGCTGTTTGCATGGCTCATCAATGAAAAAAGATTTGTTCTTTTCGGAGAGTCGGACGGGGTTTTGATAAATGAATATCTATCTAAGCCTAAGTTGGTTTCTACTAAGGGTGATATCTATATGGGAGGTATTAAGGGGTTATTGCGCATTGATAGAAATTTGCCGATAGAAAGTTCGGAATATCCGCAGATGCAATTGACGGATGTACTTATCAATGGTGAATCGGTGAATGACGCTTTAAGTGCGGAACCTATCGGTATCTCTGTGCCTTGGAGTAGTAAGTCGATTGCTATTCGTGTCATGTCTTGTGAGAAAGACATTTTCCGCCAAAAAATTTATCGTTACCAGATTGCCGGTTTGAATGAGCAATATATTGATTCTTACAGCCCGGAACTGATTGTCCGTTCGTTACCTCCCGGAAATTACCGGATCATGGCTTCATGTAGTACGAAAGATGGTAACTGGACTCCCTTACAGCAGGTTTTGAGTCTTACTATTTTGCCGCCGTGGTATAAAACGTGGTGGTTTATAATGTGTTGTGTCTTGATTGTATCCGGAGCCATCATACAGACTTTTCTGGTCACTTTGCGTCGTAAAGAAAATAAACTGAAGTGGGCGATGAAAGAGCATGAGAAACAGATGTATGAAGAGAAAGTGCGTTTTTTGATTAACATCAGTCATGAACTTCGTACTCCGTTGACTTTGATACATGCGCCCCTCAATCGTATCTTGAAAACTTTATCTCCTACGGACTCCAATTTCGTACCTCTTAAAAGTATTTACAGACAATCACAGCGTATGAGAGATTTGCTCAATATGGTACTCGATCTACGTAAGATGGAAGTCGGAGTGAGTAAATTGCAGATTTATCCGCAGCGATTAAATGATTGGGTACTGGAGGTTTCGGCAGACTTTGTCGGTGAGGCTGAAGCGAAGAATGTGGAGATTAATTATCAGTTGGACGAACAGATCGAAGAGGTTAGTTTTGACAGGGATAAGTGTGAAATTATTCTGACTAACTTGTTGATTAATGCACTGAAGCACAGTCCGGAAGGAACAGGAATAACCATTATTACCAAACTATTGTCAGAAGAGCAACGCGTTCGCATATCGGTTTCCGATCAGGGTTGTGGATTGCAACAGGTAGATGTAAATAAACTCTTTACCCGTTTTTATCAGGGAAACGGTGAGCAGCGTAACGGCTCGGGTATCGGATTGTCTTATTCCAAGATTTTGGCCGAATTACATGGGGGAAATATTGGTGCCAGAGATAACGAAACGGTGGGTGCCACTTTCTTTTTTGAGCTTCCTTTACAAGCCATATCGGAAGAGGTACTTTGTGAGCCCAAAGCTTATCTGAATGAACTGATCACTGATAGTGGTGGAGAAAACATTCCGGATACAAATGCTTTTGTCATGAGTAACTATTCTCTATTGGTTGTTGATGATAATCAGGATTTGGTTGATTTTCTGCGGGATATGTTGAAAGATAAATTTAAGCAAATATATGCTGCCGCAGATGGGGTAGAGGCTTTGGAGCTTCTTCGGAAATATCAACCGGATATTATTGTCAGTGATGTAATGATGCCGCGTATGAACGGTTATGAACTTTGTAAGCAGATAAAAGAGGATATTGCCGTCAGTCATATTCCGGTTATCCTGCTTACTGCGCGTGACGATGAGCAAAGCCAGTTGCAGGGATATAAAATCGGTGCGGACGGGTATTTGACCAAACCGTTCGAAGAGGAAATGCTACTCGAACTTATTCGTAGCCGTTTGCGTAATCGCGAACAGACAAAGGCACGCTATCTGAATGCCGGATTGTTGCCGGCACCCGAAGACAGTACATTCAGTCAGGCAGACGAGACTTTTCTTCTGAAGCTGAACAAAATCATTACCGATCATCTGTCCGATTCCGAGTTGGATGTTGCTTTCCTTTGTAGAGAGATCGGTATGAGTCGTGCTACGCTTTATAATAAGTTAAAAGCACTGACGGATGTGGGAGTCAATGATTATATCAATAAACTTAGAATAGAAAAGGCAATACTGCTTATTACCACTACCAATTTGAATTTTACCGAAATAGCAGAACGCTGTGGATTCACTACATCGCGTTACTTCAGCACTTTATTTAAGCAGTATACGGGAGAAACGCCGACGAAGTATAGGGAGAAGAGTAGTCAAGTGGCTAAGTAGTAAGTAATTGAGTAGTTAAGTAGTAAGTAGTTCAGTAGTCAAGTAGGATAGACTTATTTCTGATTTTTTCATGTTACTTGCTATTTAGTCATTTATTATTAATGGACTACTTGTTATTTGATAGCTTGTTATTAGGCTATTTACTACCTGCTACTTACTACTTGACTACTAATTTCATTTCAGTCTGAATACTGATATACTTTCAAATCAAATTTGGGTACCATGGCAAATAGATGGTCGAAGATATCGGACTGAATACGTTCGTATTCCTTCCATATTTTGTTTCGGGAGAAGAAATAAACTTGGATAGGTACGCCATATTCGGTAGCTTCTTTTTGGCTGATTATCAAGTCAAGATCTTGGTTTACTACAGGCAGACTGCATAAGTAACGTTCTATGTAGACACGATACACTTGCGAGTTGGTCGGTATCACTCCTTCTTCCGGTTGGTAATCGGCCAGTAAAGGGATTTCTTTCCGAAAAGTATCCAGCATTTCGGGGGTACAGAATTTTAGTGTGGTAAGGTCGAGAGTGATATTCTTCATGACTCTCCGTCCACCCGATTCCACCATTCCGCGCCAATTCTGGAAAGAGTTGTTTACGAGACTGTAAGGAGGAATAGTAGAAATCGTGTTATCGAAGTTTTGAATTTTGACCGTATTCAATGTAATTTCCTGTACTATACCATTAGCGTTGCTCGAAGGGATTGTAACCCAGTCTCCTAACCGTACCATGTCATTGGCTGATAATTGTATACCCTGCCACAAATCCTAAAATGGAATCTTTGAATACTAACATCAGAACGGCTGCCGAAGCCCCCAAACCGGCAAACAGACTTGCCGGCGATTTGTTCACGAGAATGGCAATCATGATGATGCCTCCTACAAAGAAAAGAAGAACTTGCAGAACCTGTATAAATCCTTTCATCGGATGGTTCTTTGCCTTGGCTTTTTCCGAATATACGTCCAATATCATCAGCAGTACTCCGTTGATGGCAAGCAGCAAGGACAGGATGATGTAAACGGCACATATCTTCTGAGAAATAAGCAACAGTTCTTTTCCGCGTACAAAAGCGATTGGTAATAGTATATATACCAATATGCCGGGAATCGTATGTATCAGATTATGGAATACGCGTCGTTTCATTAATAATGTATTCCATACGTGTGGGGAGTGTTTGGTATATTTTCTCATTCCACCTACCAGAATGGCCTGGCAAAGGTAATCGAGCCCTACCGCGATGCAGATCATTAAGATAGCAATAATGGCCTCATCAAACGTGTTGGCTATTTTCGGGTCTATTCCCCATCCGATGAGGATCTTGTTCATCCAATTTCCTAAGTCCATAATTATATCTTGTTTTTTATAAGTATAACGGCAGACTTAGGAAATTGTTT
>ENA-OPAG01001591-OPAG01001591.1-human-gut-metagenome-genome-assembly--contig:-NODE-1591-length-11462-cov-3.782853_pt1 | contig 11462 bp, 17 predicted proteins | sample MGYA00241053_ERZ501422 | MGnify/ENA primary metagenome ERZ501422 (study PRJEB25962, sample SAMEA2042619) | human gut metagenome | biome: human gut; feature: human-associated habitat; material: faeces... | reverse complement strand
GTTCCTGGACATGGGGAATCACCGGTGGTTACAGAGCGTCTCATAATTATCGGGCTGGTTTTCCCAACAAGTATCACGCCATGCCCACCCAAGTCTCCATCGGCGCCATCAAGGTGCTCGAGGGACGCGAGCTCAAGAAGGACGAGTTCAGCTTTAAGCTCGTTGGCGAGGGCATCGAGTCCACCGTCACCAACGATGCCGACGGTATACCTAATTCTCAATCAGTATGCAAATTAAGTGGCAAAAATGACTACCTTTGTGCACGAAATCTATTCCATATTGGAATACATTTCGCTAGTTTCCTAGAGTAATATATTTTTATGTTAAACTTAATAATATTATTGTTATGACTTTTAAAGAAGATTTTAAACCTAGTCGAGTTTATAATAAACTTGTTATTGATGCTATTAATAAAGATATAGCTAATGATAGAAGTATTATTATACCTAATACTTTTGATATTGATGTTAAAAATAATAATAAAAAATATCTATGTGGTACTGGACGTATGGAATGTTTTGATACAGGTAAAATTATTAAAAGATATTATTCTAATGTTGGTATTAATGCTTGGAGAGAAATAGTTGAATTAAGAAGTATAATTCTTCATGAACTTTTTTATTTTATTAATTATACTATTTGTTTTAATTCTAATGTTGTTAAAATTAGTAAGGATTTATTTGATGCTGTTTGTAGAAATGGAATTAGAAGTGGATGTAATAAACGAGATTTTGCTAATGCTATTGTTACATTAGAAAAACTTAATATTATTCGTAGAACAGATAAACGTAGTATGTTTGAAGTTAATCCTAGAGTTATATTTAAAGGAGATATTAATAAATTTCATGAAATTATTACTAAAGGTAAACTTGATGATTCTAAAATAAAACTTGATAATAATGTTAATTATATAGATAGAATAGGATTAGTTAAAGATGATAATTGTATTATAATTAAAAATAAACAAGTATATAAAAGTGAACTTGATTATTTATATGATGATAATGAAAATAATGTAGATAAAGCAAATAATGAAACTGAAATAATTGAAGCAGAAGAAGTTGATGCTAGTAAAATTGATTGGGATTGGTAATGATGAAAGTAAAAGAATTAATAATAATAAAGATGAAGATGATAGTATTAAAAAAGATTATAAATATAATGAAGATAAATGTAATAACAATAATAATGACGATGATGATAGTGATAATGATGATGATTGAAAAATTGAATGTATTGATGTGATAGTGAGGCTAGTGAGTATAAGGGGTGGGTCATTAAATTGAACTTGACTACCCCCGTTAAGTTCTAGGAGAAAGTAATAACGAAGATAATAATGAATAATATAGTAAAGATAATGGTAATTAAATGATGATAAAAGATGATGAGAATGAGAATGAATAAGATGATAAGAGTGATAGTAAAAGTAATAATGGTAATTAAGTTTATTAGTGTTTTAATGAGGCTAGTGAGTATAACCCCCGGTCATGTTAAACTTGATTGACTACCCCCGCCTAAAGTTGATAGAGTTAATGATAATCCTGCTCATTATCAACATTAAATATATTGAGATTATTCATCTCATTACATTACTAACTATTAACACTAATCATTATGAGAACAAACAAACCATTGTTGTTAGTTGCAATCATACTGATGATGCCAGCTATCATACTAGCATTGAAAGTAGAACCAACTAGCGATGAACAGATTACTGCTGTTGTATTTGGAATACTATCGGCTATTGTTAGTTATCTTAGTAGAGATTAATCTCTACTAGATGATGTTGCTCATTATCAACATTAAATACTTTGCAGTTGAAACGAAACAACTGTCAGTAATGCTACTGATTAGCGTAATTAAATACTTAATAGTCATGCCAGACGTTAAAGATTTAGCGCAAGCTGCACAGAGTGCTGCTGCTGCTCCTGAGAGTGTTAATGTAGTTGAACCAACTACTAGTGTTAACAAACCTGTTCAACCTACTGTTGATACAGATAACCAAAGTTCTGCGCAAGTGGAAACCATTGATGATGTTGTTAGACGCATTTGTACTGATGGTCATAGTTATGTAATGACTACTGTCATTACTAATATTGATTGTCAAGAACGTACAGGTCGTAATGGCAAATCTTATCTCAATGCATTTGTTACTATTGCTAGTCCTGTCAAAGGTGCTCAAAGTATGCCTGATGGTACACATCGAATGGGTATGATTGGTGCTGTTCAGATGCCATTCAATCAGATACTGCTTGTAATGCGCAAAGACAAGTTCTACGGTAGATTTGTCAACTATGTTGGCGAGGCTGCTGAAGCTGGCTTTGCTAGTATGTATCTGACTGGTGTTGCTGTCAAAGTTCTTTGCCAGTTTGTACCTGCTGGTGTACAAGACCGTAATCCGTTTACTCGTAAAGATAATCTTTACAATGTTGTGGATTATGACCGATATGTATATCATATTGTAGGTATCGAACAGCCTGCTGACCCTGTTCTTGTTGGTGCATATAATGTACTTATCAAGCAGATTATGGAGGACGCTCGTGCTGCCATTGCTGCCAAGCGTGAGGCTAAAGCTAAAGCGGCTAGTTTTGTTGCTACTGCAATGAGTGATGACGATTTGCCATTCTAATGAACATGACGCTACTGACCTTCGGGTTGGTAGCGTTTGTGTTATCAACAATAGTTTTGCTGATGCTGTTGCTAGTGTTCAACCTCGAAATGCTCATTATCAACATTAAATAGATTGCAGCAAACGAACTTAACAGTCTGATAAGACTTGTCAATCAAGACCTAGCTGTAAGTTCTGATAAGTCTTATCCTAATATTAAACATCATGGAAGTACATCGTATTATTACTACTATTGAAGTTGAGAATGATAATTCTATAACTTCTGTTGAAGTTACTAATCTTCATCCTACTAATAACGATATTCCTCTTGCTGTTACCAATATAACCACTAATGGTAATGCGAAGGATATAGAACAGGTATATTATAGTATTAGTAAACGTAGATTAGCTATTGCTGATAAACTAAAAAGTATCGCTCGTTCTATTAATGAATGTCTTGATAATTATGAACGTGATGAAATTACTGATGATAATACTATTAATGAAGCTAATGATGATTTACTCCTATAACATTTTGTTATACTGATATTGGTCATGGAGATTTACTCTCATAACAAAAAGTTATAGAGATGAAATTAGAGGTGACGAGAGGTATTGAATGTGGAGAAAGAGGATATGGAGATGAAAGTGGTGAATGTGGATTTCGTGGAGAATGAAATGGTGGAGTTGGATGTGGTTCAAATAGGGTCAAATTGAGGTTGATGGTGGAGTTGAGAGTGATTGTGGTAGTGGTGAATGTGGAGATGGGTGTGGAGATGGTCATGCTGAAGGAACTAGAGCTGCTGGTTATCTTCCTACTACTAAACCTATTGCTCTTCATCCTATTCCTAATCAATCTAAACCTATTGTTCCAACTCTTTCTCCTCCTCTCTCATAACTTTTCGTTATAATCTCTATAACCTCTAGTTATATCTCCTATAACCTCTAGTTATACCACTATCAGTTTCAGTCATAGCATCATCTTCTCAATCTCATTCATTATAACCTTTAGTTATACCAGTGTTATCGTCAGTTCTATCGTCATTATCATCTCATTGACATTCGTCATGACGATTAGTCATACAATCGTTATTAAGACTAGCTCTAACAGTATTACCAAGTCTAATAAGACTTCTAGTCATAATAACCAACAGCATTAGTTCTAGCTAATAATAGCACTATTAATACTATCAGTATTATAATGACTATTAATACTAGTCATGCTAATATTGCTGGTGGTATTACTAATGATATTCTTAATATTCTTGATATTACTGATTCTCTTTATATTAATGATACTCTTGATACTATTGATATTTATTATACTCGTGGTAAGTTAATTCCTATTGCTATAACTATTTTAGTTATTTTAATATAGCTATTGATTATTAGTTAGAATTATAGTATAAATAAATTATAATATATTTGGAGTATTATATTTAATTATTATATTTGTCGTGTTGTTCAGTAGAGTAATATTGCTACTGATAATAATATTAATCTTAAACTTGTAAGTGTTATGGTAAATTTTGATAATGTTACTAGTAATGTTCAATCTAAGCCTAGAAAGAAAACTATGGCTGAAAGTTTAGAAGAAGCTAAACAAGAAGGTAAACTTGTTGTTCCTGAAGAAGATACACAAGTTAATGCTGTTGTTAGTAGTGAAACTATTCAGCCTAAGAATAAAGCTAGGAAGAAGAAACAAAGTAAAGTTCGTAAACAGGAAGAACAAACTACTGTTGTTAGTCAAGCTAATGAAGATAATGATTTTAAAGATGCTAAGACTGATAAACGTGGTGTTCCTGTTGGAATTAATGTTCCTCAACATATTCTTGATGTAGTTTGTATTGTTAAATTCAATGCTGCATTTAGACGCCATACTTCTCTTAATATTCTTCATACTCTTGAAGATGATGGAAGAATATGTAATTCTAAAGGTGCTTATGTTGACTTCTTATGGAATAAGTTTAGAGTTACTGCTGATGGTGGACTTCGTAGAGAATATAGATATACAGATGATTTATTCATTGATGCTTTAGTTAAAGCTCATGCTGATGTTGCTAGTGATAGTCAGCGAGTTATTGGTATTATGATTGATACTGAAACTGAACTTCATAAAAAGAATAAAGATTCTGAAGCTAGCTAAGTTTGTAGTATAGACTCCCCGTAGAGGATGGATAGTGCTGTTGAGCTTGTTAAAGCTAATTCTCATGTTCTTGCCATTTTATCCATTTTGTTTATTGGGTTTGTTATAGTTAACTAGTTGATGATAACTATCCTCTACTCGGAGTTTATTTTATATATAAAGATATGGAAAGAACTGATATTTATTTTGTTGAAGATGATACATATTTCAATAATAATGTTGAAGGTGTTGAAATTCATGCAGAATGTCTAAGTCAAGATTTTGATGATATTGCTTGGGAACCAATAGTTGATGATAGTCCTATTGTTGACCCTGAAAATGATGTTTTTGGTTATTATGATTAAATAAATAAAATTATGGAAAATATTAATATTAAAGTTATTCTTGATGAAGTTTTTGGTAAATCTTGTAATAGTATTGCTTGTGATACCTGTAAATATAAAGAAGATTGTAATCTTCTTAATAAATTCATTAATGATATTAAAGATAAAGGTTTATCTCCAGACCAATATGTTAGAGGTTTAGCTTTATTTATATATGTTCTTAAAGAACAAAAATATCTTAATGATTTTGGTAAAACTCAAGAAGATATTATTAAACTTGCTACTAAAGATGGATTTGAACTTGATTGGCTTATTAATCGTTGGGATAGTATAATTGAAGATAAAGATATTCTTAAACCTATTATTGCTGTTTTTCCTAAATATGCTAAAGATATGATTATTAATATTGTTAACGCTAATACTGAAATTAATCATTTGATTGCTCAACATATTATTGATACTTCTAATGCAGAATATAAGGAAATGATTAAAATGATTAATCAATCTGTTGATAATAAACAAGAGAATAAGTTTAAAAATGTTAGTGATGATGAAATTTATGCTGAACTTAAACGTAGAAAAGCAAATAAATCTGCTAAATAATCCCACATAAGTTTTTGATTTTATTTCTAATACTACTGTCTGTGAAGATAGTAGTGTTATTTCACTTGCTGATGATGGAGGAATTGAACTCCGAAACTATGATATTGTTATTATCCGTTTTAATTTCTAAAATTGTAGGTTTTGTAATAGTACGGTCTGTGAAGATAGTGCTATTAATATTTATCATAGTCCAAGTGTTATATGTCATATTTTATTTGGTGTTAATGATGTTATTATTGATTGTGAAATTAGTAATAATGATGTCTGTGTCAAACATTTCGTTTTATATGATTTCGTATTTGTAGTTTTGCCTAGCATTGTCTGTGAAGATAGTGCTAGGCTTTTTAGTATGTATATTATTAATTTTAAATATATTATTAAAATGGATAATTATGATTCTTTTATTTTTGATGGTCTATTAGATAGATACATTGAAGAACAAGCTAAGTTTAAAAAAGGACAAGTAGTTTATATGGAATATACTTATCAATATCATAATCAAACTAAGCTTGGTGTTTGTGTTGGTATTGTAACTGGCGTTGGGGTTACTAAAGCTGAACGTACAATAGGCAATAATAAATATATTGATTATCCTATTGTATATACTGTTACTCACGCTAAAGGTGTAAGTCGTTGTGTTAGTGAATGTAAACTTGGTTCTGTATCTGAACATATTCTTAAAGAACGTCTTAAACGTGATGGTAAGAATAATGAACAGAATAATGAGCCTGCTAATAATGACTAAATATTTATGTTCATAATACATTCATAGATACGGTTCTTTTGCTCCCTGTTGAATTTTCATATATAATCTGATTAATCTATCACGATTAATATTGAGTTCAATACAGGGCAAAAGAACTAGCTAATAAATGTTAAACTAAAAATTTAATACAGTTTTATTATGAATTATATTACTTATAAACAAATTGATGGTACTATTACATCTGGATTTAAAGTTAAACTTTATGATATAGTTACTTTGAATACTGGCTATTGGAAAGATAAACTTGCTATTGTTCTATATATTAATGAGGATAAAAAACAAATTAAAGTTCGTATTATTGAATGTGGTATGAACTTAACTCTTAAAGTTAAAGATGTTCAATTTGTTAATCATAATAATAGAACTGCTGCTCGTTCTTATATTGATTTATGTAATAAACTATCTAAAGCCTTTCGTGATAAATATACTGATAAACAGTATATAAAAGATAATTGGTTTACTGATAAGTTTATTATTAATGATATAACTGCTGATACTATTGCTAAAGGTATTGGTCAATATATTACTAATACTGATAGTGATAGATATTCTGTTAGTGCTATTATGTGGCTTAGTGATATTAAAGATTATATAGATGCTTTACTTAAATATGGTGATTTTGATTTTGTTGCTAAAGCATTTAAAATCTATAATATTACTGATACTAGATTTGAACTTATTCGTAAACTTTATCATTATTTTTATGATTGAAAATGTTATTGATAAACTTAATAAACTTAATGATAGTATTAAAGCGAAAGTTGATGACTAGCTTGCTTCCATCCTCTACGGGGGGTCGCCACGGAGCGTAGCGTAGTGGCTCTACTAATCTAACTATTATTGAATTTATTATAGTTTTAACTATTAAATATAATTGTTTTATTAATCTTTAAAAATGTAAAGTACTTATGGGAAAGTATGATGAAGTTTCTGTTGTTCGTCAACTTAATAGTGTTGGCGCTGTTATTGGAATAAATCCTGCTAGTAAAGTTATTAAAGTAGCTAAAAATAGTGCTATTGGTAATGGAACTAGTGGTAAGATTGATTTTCTTTCTCATTATTGTGGTTATCATGTTGAGATTGTTGATGTTATTCAACAACAAAAAGAACGTGATGAAGAGATTGCTGCTAAGAAAGCTGCTAAAAAGGCTGCTCGTAAAGCTAAATTTGCAGAGGATAATACTTTTAAAGGTATTACTCGTGCTGTTGATAAACGTATGCGTACTATTAAAAGAAAGTAGTATGTTATGGTTAGCTTTAAATTCTCATTTGGAGTTGTAGGTAAATCCAAAGAGAAAGGAATAGTCAATAAATATGTTATTATAGTTGCTAAATGTGAAGGTATTATTAGATATATTGATGGTACTTATAAAGTAGAATACAATGGCAAACTATATAGCATTACAGGTGAAAGTTACAGAACTAAAGGAAAGAAAGTTGTTTATGCTCGTCGATTAGATGAATATAATCATAGAATTAAAATTATAAGAGATAGTGAAAATAGAAAAATTGTTGATACTAGATTTTATATTCCTTTTGCTGCTGGACTTATAGCTAAAGGTAAAATTGTTAAAATGCCTTTTGCTAAGGAATTGTTTCATATTACTACATGTTATAATCGTGGTGATAGTGAATCTACTATTTTAGCTTTTCAAGAATGGAAAGAATATGAAGACAAAGTTAAAAATAATCTTATTGATGTAAACAACGAATTGTAATGATTGGTAATCTTAATATTGCTAATAGTAATAGAAAAGATACTAACATTAAGTTTACTAAAGACCAAGAAATAGCTGTGCATGAACTTATTGAGTTTCTTGCACAGCCTTGGGATGATAAAAAATATATTAATGCTCTTTGTGGTGCTGGAGGAACAGGTAAGACATTTGTTATTAAATATGTTATTAATAATTGCAAATGGTCTGGTGGTGTTATAGGTTGTGCTGCTCCTACACATAAAGCTTGTAGAGTTCTTAGTAATTCTATTGGTGGAAAAGAAGTTAATACAATTCAATCATTGTTTGGTTTTAGACTTGATGTTAATATTGAAAATTTTGACCCTGAAAATCCTGCCTTTAATCCTATTGGAAAAGATAAACTAGATGGTCTTAAAGTTTTAATTATTGATGAAGCTTCTATGCTTAATGCTAAACTTGTTAAGTATATTAGTAATAAATGTAAGAAGCTTCAGATTAAAGTTATAATGCTCGGTAAAGCTATTGCCGAGTTAAAATTCTTCTAATTGCTGGAAACTCGTGAAGATAATAGTGCTACAACATAAGATGAAAATCTAAGTGTGAACGCTAGAAAAACTATTATTATATGACAATCAGCAGCCAAGACTACTCATTATGTTGTGAAACATGATAATAGTAAGGTTCATCGACTATCTCGTAAGAGAGTAGATTTTATTTAAAAATCGAAACGGAGAAAGTTGTATATTATCAATTTTATCCATATCTTTATAATGTAATTTTAAATTTTAAAGATATGGTAAGTTTTAAATTTCGTACTAGTAAAACAGTTAATTTTGCTACTGATGTTCCTAGTAAACATGGTTTTCATTTAAATGATTTAAATCGCATTTGTGTTTATCTTCATTATTATGATAATGAAATTAATCCATTTTATGTTGGTCAAGGTTCAATTAATAGAGCTTTTAGTTTTAGTAGAAGAAATAAACTTTGGAAAGAAAAAGTTATAGATATTACTAAAGTTAAAGTAAATATTTTTAAGATAGATATTACTATTGAGGAAAGTATTAAAATTGAAAAAGAACTTATTGATAAATATAAACGAATAGAAAATGGAGGATGTTTAGTTAATGGTAATGATGGAGATACTTGTATAGGTAAATGTAATTCTGAAAATTATTTTTATAATAAACATTTATTTGGAGAAAATAATGGTAATTATGGAAATAAATATGAATTTAATAGTTTATCTATTCCTATATTGCAAATAGATATTTTAGGTAATATTGTTAGAGAATGGTCTTCTGCTACTGAAGCTTCTGAAAAAGGTAATTTTCATGCTGGGCCTATCGCTGCATGTTGTAAAGGAAAACGACATATTCATAATGGATATCAATGGATTTATAAGAAAGATTATAATCCTAATAAAAATTATGAATATATTCCCGGTAAAACTAATAATAAAATATATATAGCTATAAGTGTTGCAAATATAGATAGAAAACCTGTTAATATTAAAATTCTTTATGGAGCAGAAGATTTAAGAATAAATGGTTTTACTCCCAAAAATGTTAGTCAAGTTATAACTGGTGCTAAAAAATCTCATGCTGGTTATATTTTTCTTGATTTTTTTAAACTTCCTAAAGAAGAAAAAGAAAAATATATTAATTTAATTGATATTACAACTAAGATATAGTCAGGCTTATAATGAAAGTTATAAGATTATGGATAGTTCTCAGCTTCCACCTGTTAATGAGAAAACTAGTCAAGCTTTTCTTATTGCTAGTAATACTTATTATCTTAAAGAAGTTGTACGACAAGGAGATAATAATCCTATTAGTAAACTTCTTAAACTTCTTCGAGAAGATATAGATAATAAGAATGGATGGAGATTTCTTGATTATATATCTAAAAATAGACAAGATTATAATGAAGAAACTAAAGGATTTTATGTTTGTGGTCAAACTGAATTTTCTGATTTAATTGATACTTGTTTTAATGATGAAGAATATACTAAAAATATTGATTTGTATCGTATTATAGCTTATACTAATAGTCGTGTTGCACAATGGAATAACCATGTAAGACATATAATTATTCAAGATGCTGATAAAAGTCTTATTACTCGTAATGATTTAATAATGAGTTATACTACTGTTGTTAATGTTTTTAATGATATTATTATAAACAATAGTGAAGAATATATTGTTAAAGATATTGTTGATACAATAGATAATGATTATGAGTTTAAAGGATTTCTTATTAAGTTTCAAGCTATTCATGGTGGTGCTATAACTCAACCTTTATTTGTTATTGACCATTATGATAACTATACATTTCAGATGTATTATAAGAAGTTGACTAGTCTTATTGATGATGCTAAAAAAGCTAGTAGTTCTGAACGTGGAAGTAAATGGAAACAATATTTTGATTTTAAACGTAAATATCTTATCGCTTCTAATATTACGAATAGTAATGGTAAGATTTTATTTAGTAGAGATTTAGATTATGGTTTTGCAATTACTTCTCATAGAGCACAAGGTTCTACTTATAAAAATGTATTTGTAGATATTAACGATATGATTTATGATAAATATGGTCATCCTTATACTAATAGAGATGAAATGCTTCGTAGATTATATGTTGCTTGTTCTCGTGCTAGTAATCAATTAGTATTATCTTATGGCAAGTAAAACTGTTGACGAATATCCTGATTGTGAACAATGTCCAAATCGTATATTTAATACAGGTAAATATATACAAGGTGGTAGAGGAAGTATTCATGGAGATATTGTTTTCCTATTTCCTAGAGGTGATAGAGTTTATTGTGATGATTATCAATTATTCACTGATATTGGTAATCTTTATGATGAATATTCTGGACGTAATAATACTGAAGATGTGTATATGACTTATAGTATTAAATGTGCTTGTTCTAATAATTATAATACATATCTTACTGCTATTGATAAATGTCGTAATATTCTATGGAAAGAATTAGCTAGAATTAATTATAAGTATCTATTTATATTTGGTGATGCTTATCGTAGTATTAGTGATAATCATATTCCTAGATTTATGGCTATTGGTGGTAAGTATATATTTAATAATTATTCTCCTCTTATTAAATTTAAAGATGATAATCTTTATCATGTATTTAAACAGCGTTTTGCTGATGATGTTAATTGGGTTAATCAAAATAGAAATAACTATGGATTAAATTATATAAATGATTAATTGTATAGCTTATGATGTTGAAGTTTTAAGAAATTTCTTTTCTGTTACTTTTGTTAGTATTAATAGTTATCTTAAAGTTTTTAAG
>ENA-OPAG01001585-OPAG01001585.1-human-gut-metagenome-genome-assembly--contig:-NODE-1585-length-11479-cov-2.383053_pt1 | contig 11479 bp, 15 predicted proteins | sample MGYA00241053_ERZ501422 | MGnify/ENA primary metagenome ERZ501422 (study PRJEB25962, sample SAMEA2042619) | human gut metagenome | biome: human gut; feature: human-associated habitat; material: faeces... | reverse complement strand
ATTTTAAAAGTATTATGTGTAAGTTTGATAGAGAAATTTTGGTAAATTTATATTTAACTTGCAAAGATCATAATACAGATGACTTTTTTAATTATTACAGACAATCTATTATAAATAAATACATAGACACATCATAAAGGAGTTTTGATATATGCTAAATAATTATATAAATAATTTTGAAACTACAATATCAACAATTTTATTTTATGGCTTTAAATATACTTTATTATTACTTGTGATTCTTTTAATACTATCTCTTATATTGCTAATAGTCGGATGTATTATAAAATCACAAACAATTAAATCGAAATTTTTAAAAATTGTACCAGGCTTATTACTAAGTCTTATTTTTTTACTTCTTTTGCCTTACCTTTTAGTACAATTTAAAAATTTATTATAAATAGTGCTTTCCTTAATTTGCCTTATCAAAAAGTTAAGGAGATGATGTTTTATGAATGTTACAAAAGGAAAAAAGAAACTTATTGCAAAATTATCAAGCATTGGAACAACAATTACATTGTTATTAATTCAATGTAATCAATGTTTTGCTGAAAGTATTGGAACAGCTGAAGTGCAAACTGCAACAGATAATATTAAAAGAGTTATCACAAGTATTGCAATGCCATTAGGTCGGTGTCTTAATCTTCGCTAGTGTAGTTATTGCAGCTCTAAAAATGATTGCTAATGCCAATAATCCACAAAAGCGTGCAGAATCTATTGGTTCACTTGCTTGGATTTGCGGTGGTGGCGTAATTTTAGGTGCTTCACTTATTATTGCTGGAATTATTATCAATGTGGCTACAAACAATAGTGGCACATTGCTTGGAAGTTAGGTGATTTACAGTGAGAGTGTTTAAAATTCCATTTGATATTAAAAGAGAAGAAAAAATATTTGGTGGATATTTGAGTCTAAGACAAGTTTTATATTTAATGCTTGCTACAGCAAGTTTGGGAATCCTCGCTACCCCACTAAATATTATTATAAAAATATTTATTATCACTATAATTGCTACATTCTTTCTACTTTGTGCTTTTCTAAAAATAAATGAGCAAAATTTTGATAAGTTATTTTTATATGCTACAAAATACATTGTTCGTAGAAAAAAATTCAAATATGAGAGGTGCTTGAAATGATAATAATGTTTATTTTTCTTGGATTAACTATTGTGTTTATCATTGGTACAGCTATTTATTTAAACAAAAGCAAAAAGCAGAACGGATTTACACAAAATATTGATAAAAAAGAAAATCAAGGCAAAAAAGTAGACAAAAAGAAATTAGAAAATATTTTTAATTTTAAAATAAAAGATAATATGATTTGCATTGGTAACAGATATTCAAATATTATTAGACTTGGCAACATTGATTATAATATGCTTTCTGTTTCTGAACAGGATTCTATTGAAAATATTTTAATACAAACATCACTTTCAATAGATTATCCAGTTCAATTTTTTAGCACAACTGAATACATAGACTCAAGCAAAGTTATTCAACTTATGAAAAAGAATAAAAATACAAATGAAAAAATTGAAGAATATAAAAATTATTTGATAGATTACTTACAAAATTTAATGGAAAATAGGACTATTTCTGTTGTTAGAAGTTATGCAATTATTAGTTATGATGGAACTTCACAAGATGCAATACAAGAATTAAACAGAAAATCATTATCTTTTACAAGTAGTTTATTAGAGCAAAAATAGTATGCGAAATTCTTACTGAAGATGAAATTTATAATTTAATTTATAAAGAATTAAATAAAAATTCAACCATCAATATTAGTAATTTACAAGGAGGTGGAAAAAACTTATATGTTGGTAAAAAACAAAAAGCAAAAAGAAATAAACATATTTGAAAATGTACCTAAAATCTCTGATTTACTTATTCCAGATGAACTACAAGAAAAAGTAGATTATTTAAAACTTGGCTATAATAAATTTACGAGAATATTTGTAATGACAATTTATCCTGAACAAACTTGGGTTAGTTGGCTGGATGATTTGTTTGCTATTGGAAATATCAATATTTCTGTAAAAATAGAGCCTTCTATAAATGGAAATGTTATAAATCAATTAACAAAGAAATTAGTACAAGCACAAAGTGAGTATGCAACCTATTCAAGGCAAGGTAATATATTGCATTTGCCAGAATTAGAAAAACAAATTGGAGATTTAGAAGATCTGCGAATGCTAATACAAACTAATCAAGATAAATTATTTTATGCAACAATTTTTATATCTCTAAATGCTGAAAGTTTAAAAGAATTAAATGAGAAAACAAAAATATTAGAAAGTGAACTAAATAAAAAAACAGCAATGATAAGGACTTTAACTTTTAGACAGTTAGAAGGCTATAAAACAATTCTTCCAACTAATGAATATCCAATTTCAAATTATGAAAGAAATATGGTTGCTGGTCGGTGTTGCAACATTGATACCTATTTCAACTCCTAATCTATCACATGATAAAGGTATATTTGTAGGAAGAAATATTTATACAAATGCACCTGTTTATATTGATACTTTTTGCGGTCCTCCTACGCTTCCTAATCCACACGTATTTATTTGTGGTACAAGTGGTGGCGGAAAAAGTGTAGCTTTAAAAACATTAACTGCTAGAAATATTGCTACTACTGGATGCGGAGCATTCTTTATTGATGTTGAGCGGTGAGTATTCAAACCTTACTAAAATGCTTGGTGGAAAGGTAATAAAAATTGAACAAGGAAAACCTGCAGGAATAAATCCATTTGAACTAGAAGCTGATTACAAAGGTAAAGAAAAATTTTTAAATATACTTGATAAAGTAGCAGAAATTAGAGCCTTAATTGCAACAATATGCAGAAATTATGGTCGAACACTTACAGGAACAGAAAATACTGAAATTGAAATAATAGTAAATCAATTATATAGTGAAAAAGGTATTACAAGTGATGTAAATTCGCTTTATGAGAAAAAAGGTGGAAAACTTGATAATGGTAAATATGTAGTAGGTAAAATAGAAAAGAAAATGCCTACTCTTACAAATTTTCATGACAAATTAGTACAACGTGGAAAATGTAAAGAATTAGCCGACATTTTAATCCCATTCCTAAAAGGTAATTCTTTGGGAATCTTCGATTGTGAAAGTAAAATTACATCTTCTGAAGATATTATTTGTTTTGATATGAGTGAGATTAAAGATGAATTTACAAAATTATATTCTTCTTTTGTTATATTAACTTGGGTATGGCAAAAATATGTACTAAAAAATAGAGAAAAGAAAAAAATCATAGTTTGCGATGAAGCTTGGATATTTTTAAAATATCAAGAATCTGCAGACTTCCTCGTAAATGTTGCTCGTCGCCGGTCGCAAATATAATGTTCCATTATTCATCCGGTAGTCAATTTATTGATGAATTTTTAAGTTCTGAAGAACGGAAAAACCATTATAAATATATGTTCAACGAGATATTTATTTAAGCAAAGTCCTGGATCAGTCGATGAAGTTGTAGATTTTTTTAATTTATCTGAAGGCACGAAAAATTTTCTGACTGCTGCTACTCCTGGACAATGCGTAATAAGTCTTAACAATACAGTTACAGCAATAAAATTTGTTATAACAAAATACGAAGAAAATTTTGTATTTACTTAAAGTTGGAGGTGAAAAAAATTGAATAAATTATTTAAAAGTTTTGTAATAGTGGTTACAATGCTTTTTTTATTATCTCCTATATGTTTTGGGGCAACTCCTGAACTAAAAAAACAAATAAAAAAAGAAGATGGATCTTTATTTGAAAAAATCATTGCGGAATGCATTGGTGGAATTGCTGAAACAGTCCTAGATTTTACAACACGGAGAAAAAGCAAATGTAGGATTTAAAGATTATGACGAACTTATTTTTAACAATAAACAGACAAATGATAGTTTATCACCATTTACAGAAGAATTATGGTCAAAAACTATGAAATGGTATCAAATGTTTAGTATTATTTCTGGAACATTGATATTAATTGCTGTATTTATATTGGCTTTTAAGATGATAAATGCAGGTATGAATACAACTAGTAAAAATGAAGTAAAAGAAAATTTGATGCGATTATGTTTTGGTGGTGTCACAATAGCCCTTGCTCCCCTATTTATTAGATTTTTATTGTATATGAATAATAGCCTAGTATATTTATTAGTTACAGCTGCAAATGGAACACTTGATGCAACATTAGGAAATTCTATGCTAACGAGTATAAAAACTGGAAATGCAATTTCAACAGCTCTTGTTATTTCAATGTTTATCTATCTATTTGTAAAGTTAAATATAAAATTCATAGTAAGGCAATTTACTATTATAATTTTTACTATATTTACACCTATTGCTTGTGGTTTATGGATTATAAATAAAAATGTAACTGCTGCTAGTATTTGGGCTGGTCAAATTATTATGAATATTTTTATGCAATTTATATATTGTTTTTTATTTTTAATATATCTTGCATTTTTGCCAGCTAATGGTGGATGGGTCATCTCCTTAATATGGGCTATGATGATACTTCCACTTGCTGATACACTACAAAATTGTTTGCAAAATCTAACATCAAGAATTGCTGGCATTGATAATGAGCAAATGACAAACAGAGTTATTAGAACAGGTTCTATGCTTGGCTTTGGATTAGGTGCTATTAAAGAACAATTTAAAACTCCTGATATTCCAAGTAAATCATCTAACAATGGAACTGATAATAATTCTAATAATGGACTAAAAGGCATTATATCAAGAGCAAAATCATTTATAAATCCAGTAACAAACTTATCGGATGAGAAAGATTACAATGGAAATATAAATCCTATAAGGGATGTAATAACACCTACAAAGGAAAATAAACAGGAAAATGTAACAATGCCTAAATCAAAAATAGATAACAAAGATAATATAAGCAATGGAAAAATAACTCCAAAATCAGTAGTTAAGAATGTTGCAAGTGTTGGATTTAAAGGAACAAAAGCATATTTAAGTGCTGGAGCAAAAATGGCTGAAGGAGATTTTAGTTCATACAAATATAAAAAACAACCATCTTCAAAAAATAACAAGTCTATGCAAAATACTGAATATTTAAACAATATAAATAGTTTGCAGAAAGGGGCTGAAAATGAGTTTAAAGGAAAAAACGAAGAATGAAATCAAAAAGAAATTCAAGAAAATCGTTTTTAAAATAATTAAACCATTTATCCCATTTTTAATTGTAATTTTTTTAATTGTTTTAGCAGTATGTACCGTAGTAGACTCTATGTTTACAACTGAAGATGATATGCAAATGGCTGAAAAACTTTCAAGCGAAGATTACGAAGCACAATATGCAGAATGGCTAAAAGATAAAGAAACAACACCGAGTACAATAATAAATGATGGAAAAGGTCTTATTCCTACTGGTATGTTTACCTGGCCAATACCTGGTTATACATTAATTACATCACATTTTGGAATGAGAACACATCCTATAACTGGAGTTTACAAATTGCATAGTGGCACAGATGTCGGAGCGCCTATCGGAGCAAATTTTGTGGCTATGGCTGATGGTATTGTTACAACAGCAAAATATAGTAATGCGTATGGAAATATGGTAATGATAGACCATCGGCAATAATATTGTAACTTTATATGCACATGGTTCTGAAATCTTAGTACAAACAGGACAAGTAGTAAAACAAGGAGAGCCAGTTTTAAAAGTTGGCTCAACTGGTTACTCAACAGGTGCACATGCACATTTTGAGGTTAGAATAAATGGGAGTTTTGTAAATCCTGAAACTTATTTTAAATAGGAGGTCTAAAAAAATGGTTTTAATTTTCACAGATAATGAAATATTAAACAAAGATTTGAACAAAAATATTGAAAATAGTAGAGTTGTATATTATCCGGATTACATATTGGAAGAAAAAGAAGCCAATATCTTAATTGCCACATTACAACCAAATAAATATAATTTTAAAGACTTTATGTTTAAAGTTAGAGAAAAAAATATAAGAGTAATTTTAATTCTTGAAAATGCACAAGTACCAGAATTAAAAGATGCTCTTTTTTTAGGAATATATGACTTTATTTTTGATCCTTTTGAAATTGAAGATATAAAAAAAGAAATCAGCATTGCTACACCATTTTCTGAAATTTCAAAGTATATAGAAAAATACTTGAATTAAAGTATTTTAACTATTCTAATTGAAAGGCGGTGATATAACTACATTTCAAAATTTTAATGGAAGGAGGATTTTAGTTTTGCACAAAAAAGTAATTATAATATCAATCACAGTCGTTCTTATAATTATTGCAACAATATCTACATTTTTTATAGTTAAATATTTTATGAATAAAAATAAAATAAACTATGTGTATGAAGAATATTCAAATGATAATACACAAAACAGACTAGATACTGAAAATAACAATATTGAATCAGATTCGACTGATAATTTAATGTTACATATTGATGGAGAAAATGTACTTGGTGTTATAAAAATTGATAAGATTAATTTTGAAGGGTTAATTTATGAAGGAACTTCTATGCAAACTCTTTCAAAAGGAGTCGGACATTTTGAAAATACACCATATATCGATGGAAATGTATGTTTAGCAGCACATAATAGCAATTTATATTGGGCTAAATTACATACATTATCTGCTGGAGATAAAATACATTATACTTGCTTTTTAGGAACAAAAGAATATGAAGTAAGTAATATTTCAAAAATTAGTGAAACTGATTGGAGCTCTTTGGAAAATACTGATACTAATACTTTGACACTTATTACTTGTGTAAAAGGACAAAAAAATTTAAGACTTTGCGTTCAAGCAAAAGAAATAAAATAAAATTTTTTTCTTTTGAGCATTGTCAAAACAATATAAATGATGTTACCCTAGAATAAATATAAATTATGAAAGGGTGATGTTTTATGAATAAGAAGAAAATTTGCATAATAATTAGTAGTATTTTAATTTTTATAATGATTATTTGTGTAGCATTATATTTATATAGCAAGAACAGTCAAGAATTAGAAAGTAGTAAATCTCTAGAATCTGAAGAAATACAAAATGAAATAATAGAAAATACAACTGATGTAGAAATTCCAGAAGTTCAAGAAGAAAAATCTATATCAAATGAAGATGAAAATCAAAAAGAAATTAATACTTCTATTGTTCAAGAAGAAAAAGAAGATTCAAAAAATGTTGCTGAAGCAAGTTCAAAAACAAGCTCAGAAAAAACAAATACTAAGTCAATTGAATCAAAAGCAAAAACTACACAAACAGAAACTAAGAAAACGGAAACTCCAAAACAAGTAGAAAATACAACAACAACTACTATTATTGAAACACCAAAAAAAGAAGAAATAAAAGAAGATCCAAAGCCTAGTCAAAGTACACCTAGCACTAATACTGAAAAATATGTAAAAAATGATGCTATGATAAACAAAATTAAAAATGTTATACAAAATAATGAATCTGATTTTATGAAACAGTATGGATACAATATTGTGGTAGATAGTTCAATAAAAGCACAAACAAATCAATTTACTTATACCGAAAATAGAGTTAAGAGCTATATAACATATAAATTTGGAACAATAAGAATTTATGCTGAAGATTATTATGTGAATGGAAATTTAATAATGACAGAATGCTATATATTATAAACAAAGGCACTTTATAAAGTGTCTTTTAATATGTCAAAAATAAGGAGGATTTTTAAAATGAAAAATAAAATAACAAAAAAAGCAATAGCAATTTTAATGCTATTAACAACAATTCTTTCATCTCTTTCTAATATAGTATTTGCAAAAAGCGTTGGAAATGATGCCTATTTAGAGAATAAAGGAGATTGTGGATATCATGTGCAATATTGGGATGAAGCACATAGCAGATGGAGTTATATTATATGTACTTATGTAACACATACTGAAGCAGGAAAAGAATACCCAGCTTATTGCCTAGACCGTGAACTTCATGGGGTTGGCGAAGAACATAATTATACTGTTGATTTAACAAAAACCTTAGATGATGTGAGAGTTTGGAGAACAATTATAAATGCATACCCATATAAAACACCTGCTGAACTTGGTGTAGAGAATGAATATGATGCCTTTGTGGCAACAAAACAGGCCGTTTATTGTATCTTATACAATTGGGATGCAACAAGTAGATATCGTGGTGGAGACGAACGTGGAACCAAAATTGCCAATGCAATAAAAAATTTAGTAGATATTGGAAGAAATGGAACACAAACTCCATATACCGCTGGAATATCTACAAGTAAAGTTGGTGCGTTAAAAAGTGATGGTGAATATTACACCCAAGAATTTACTACAAATTGTGGTGCTAATACTAGAAGTTATATAATTACTGCAACAAATGGAATGCCATCAGGTGCTAAAATAACAAATATGAATAATGAAGAAACAAACACTTTTGATGGAAATTCAAATTTTAAAGTAAAAATACCAAAAACTTCAATGAATGCTGACATAGATATATTATTTACAATACAAGCTAGTTCTAAGATTTATCCGATTTTTTATGGTAAAACAAGAATTGATGGAACACAAAATTATGCAATAACAACAGATCCATACGGAGATATATTTGGTACAGGAACTTTAAAAGTAAAAACGAACACGGGAAAAATAAAAATAGTAAAAAATGATGTAGACACTAACCAACCAATAGAAGGAGTTACATTCCAACTTACTAAAAAAGATGGAACTGTAATTGCTAATAGTACAACTAACAAAAATGGTGAAGCCTCTTTCTCAAATTTATATCAAGGAAATTATGTTTTAAAGGAAATATCTACAAATGATAATTACATACTAAGTGAAAAATCATTTGATGTAAATGTAGAGTATAATCAGACTAATACACAAACTATTACAAATGAACACAAAAAGGGAAATATTAAAGTATATAAAATAGATAAAGATAATAAAAAAGTTGTATTAGGAAATGTAGAATTTAAACTATATTCTGAAGAATTTAAGAAAATCATTGGAACATATTATACTGATGTAAATGGTGAATTGGAAATAAAAAATATTCGCACAGGAAATTATAAACTAATAGAAACAAAAACTAATAAATGGTACAACCTTGCTAATGATACAGAAATAAAAGTAGAATGGGACAAAGAAACTACAAAAAATATTGAAAATGAACTTAAAAAAGGTCAAGTAAAAGTGATAAAAGTTGACAAAGATAATAACGAAGTAAAACTTGAAGGCGTTGAATTTGAAGTATTAGATGAAAACGACAAAGTATTAGAAAAAATCATTACAAATGAAAACGGTGAAGCCTTAACTTCAAGATATGCAATAAGAGATTTTGCTAAACTAAAATTAAGAGAAACTAAAACATTAGATACTTATGTTTTATCTGATAAAGTAGAAACAATAGAATTAAAAGAAAATCAAATTACAAATATTAAATTTGTAAACGAAAGAATAAAAGGAAAAGTTGAAATTACAAAAGTTGATTCAAAAGATGAAAATAAAAAATTAGAAGGTGCAAAATTCGGATTATATGATGAAAAAGATACTCTAATTGAAACATTAGTTACAGACAAAGATGGTATTGCAACAAGTCAAGATTTATACAAAGGAAAATACTACTTAAAAGAATTAGAAACAGGATCAAATTATTATTTATTAAATGAAGATACATTTGAATTTGAAATTGTAAACAATGGTGAAACTATTAAGAAAACAATAAAAAATGAGCCAACTGATATAACTGTAGATGTAGACAAAACAGGAACTACTGAAATAAAACCAGGTGAAGATGTAAATTATGAATTTTCTAATGTAGCCAATAACTCTAATGTTTATTTAGACAATTTTAAATGGTATGATTATATTCCAACAGATTATATAAGATTACAAAAAATGACTACTGGTACTTGGAATCAAGACTTAACTTATAAAGTATATTATAAGACAAATAAAACAGATGATTATGTTCTATTTAAAGAAAATTTAAGTACAAATGAAAATTACGATTTAGATTTTACACAAATTACACTTGCAGATGATGAATACATTACAGAAACAATGTTTGATTTTGGAAAAGTTGAAAAAGGATTTAGAGAAAGTACATCTCCAACAATGAATTGTAAGTCTTTTGATACACTAAAAGAAAATGATACTTTTACAAATCACACAAAAAGCATTGGTACATATTTTGGAGTAACTGCTGAAGCTAATAGCAAATGGACTACAATTACACATATTCCAGAAGAAAAGCATGAAGTTGTATTGCCTAGAACAGGTAAATAAGTTTTTAATCTTCCTTAAAATAAGAACCATGGAGGGAAGATTAGATGAATCAAGTAAATTGTCCTGTTTGTGGTATGAAATGTGTGAAGTCTGGAAAGACAAAAGCTGGTTCGCAACGTTGGCTTTGTAAGAATTGCAAAACGTCACTAACGCATAAAATTAATAATGAATCCAAGGAACTGCAAATCTTTTTGGATTGGCTGTTTGGAAAAGAATCTCAATCAACAATGTCTGGAGAAGGAAGATCCTTTAGAAGAAAGACAGCAAAGTTCTGGGATATATGGGCTATGCCGCCAAAGATAGCAGAAACTAGAGATGTAGTATTTCTCGATGGGATCTATCTTAGTCGGAAAGCATGCGTTTTGATTTGCTGTGATGAAAAGCATGTGTTGGGATGGTATTTGTGTCGTTATGAACATGCAGGAGCCTGGATCGCTTTGATGAAACGTATCGCTGAGCCAAGGATGGTAGTGTCTGATGGGGGTACAGGGTTTGCAAAAGCACTCAAAAAGGCATGGCCAAAAGCAAAACATCAAAGGTGTGTATTCCATGTGTTTTGTCAAGTAAAACGATATATAACTTCTCGCCCTAACACTGCCGCTGGCGCAGAACTTTATATGCTGGTCAAAGATCTACTGAAAATCAAAAGTAAAAAGGAATCCCAGATATGGGTGGAACGTTTTATCAATTGGATTAAAAAGTATCAAGACTTTCTTGACGAAATGACTATAGATGAGAATGGAAAATCAAGACCTACGCATGAGAGAATATTAAAAGCTGAAAGATCGTTGCTTAAGTTGCTTAAAGAAAAAACTCTTTTTACATACCTTGACGAAAACTTAAAGAATGATTTTTCAACACCATCTACTAATAACCGAATTGAAGGTGGAATTAATTCAAGACTCCGGGAAATGTTAAGAAATCATAGGGGCTTATCTATCGAAAGAAGAATAAAAGCGGTGTACTGGTGGTGTTATATGCACTCACCAGAACCTCTTCCTTTGTCAGAAATAATAAAAGTCATGCCCACAGAACAGAGTATCACATCTATTTATCAGCGAATGAATGAGAAGAATCGATTGGAAAAGAGTCTTTCAATCTGGGGTGATGCAATTGTTTGGAGCGACTTACATAATGTGGATAGAACGTTTGATGGCTGGGATTAGCCATCAACACGTTTTGTCCTATAA
>ENA-OPAG01001583-OPAG01001583.1-human-gut-metagenome-genome-assembly--contig:-NODE-1583-length-11498-cov-3.716683_pt1 | contig 11498 bp, 7 predicted proteins | sample MGYA00241053_ERZ501422 | MGnify/ENA primary metagenome ERZ501422 (study PRJEB25962, sample SAMEA2042619) | human gut metagenome | biome: human gut; feature: human-associated habitat; material: faeces... | reverse complement strand
ACACGATACAGTGGAATACGATGTTGTCCTTTCCGATAAAATGGATAAGACGCGTTTCAGGATCTTTCCACCAAGTTTCCCAAGTGTCGGGCAATAACTCTTTCGTGTTGGAGATATAGCCGATAGGAGCATCGAACCATACATAGAGAACTTTCCCTTCGGCACCTTCTACCGGAACAGGAATCCCCCAGTCGAGGTCGCGGCTTACGGCACGTGGTTGCAGTCCCATGTCGAGCCAGCTTTTGCATTGTCCGTATACGTTAGGACGCCATTCCTTATGATCTTCCAGAATCCATTGGCGCAGCCATGTTTCATGCTTATCCAACGGGAGATACCAGTGGGTGGTTTCTTTCATCACCGGTTTGCTGCCACTGATGGCACTCTTCGGATTGATAAGGTCTGTCGGTGAAAGGGAAGTTCCGCACTTTTCGCATTGGTCGCCGTAAGCTCCTTCCGAATGGCAGTGCGGGCATTCGCCTGTGATATAGCGGTCGGCAAGGAACTGGTGCGCTTCTTCATCGTAGTATTGCTCTGACGTTTTTTCGATAAATTCTCCTTTATCATACAACTTCCTGAAGAAGTCTGAGGCCAGTGCATGGTGCGTTTTTGAGGAAGTACGGCTGTATACGTCGAATGAGATGCCGAACTCTTCAAAAGATTTCTTTATGAGGAAATGATAACGGTCTACTACATCTTGTGGAGTGATACCTTCTTTCTTGGCACGGATTGTGATAGGCACACCGTGTTCATCCGAACCGCCGATAAAGAGTACGTCTTCTTTTTTCAATCTCAGATAACGGACATAGATATCTGCCGGCACGTATACACCTGCCAGATGTCCGATATGAACAGGCCCGTTGGCATATGGCAGAGCCGAGGTCACTGTGGTTCTTTTAAAGTTCTTTTCCATTGATATAGGGATTATTTTTATGATTCTCTTATCATTAATAGCCCACAAAGGTAGGGAAATTCTTTTTTATTTCTTGTTTTTGCTGATAATAGAAATGTATTTAATACGTTTTTACTCTTCCGGGATACGAAATTCTTTTTGTGATCGTGATCAGGGAGTCAAATCGATGAAATAATGCCAGAGGAAAATAGTATCATTGGATATGTTTCTTTTATGGCAGGATGCAAACTTTTCGACGGATCCAAGCAATGAGACTTTGGCTAATTGTTCATCTTCTGTCCAATCTATGGACTCGTTTATGCTGTTTTGCGATTGATAAATCACCCAACCATTTACTTTTGAAAACCACTCTTCAATGGTTCGGCTTTGCACATACGCAAACATTCCGCACTCTTTGAGATGCTTTGAATGTTCTCCTTTTTTGAAACGTTCTATTCCGCCTCGTTCTCCATAAACGTATTCTTGATTGTTGGATGTCTCAGAGAAACGTTTAGCCTCAAACTCCATTATCGGAATAACCTTTGAATTTCTGGTATTGATATATACACCGATATCCGTTTCTCTTGTAGAGCTTGCTTGTGGCGGGTTTTTACTGAATTCATATGGCAGATACCCTCCGTTTTCACAATTACATAAGTTGAAATGGCGGACTAAAAGGTTGCTAATCCAATTTTCCCTGACAGAATCTTTATTTTGATTATAGTAGTGTGGAAAATCTGCTATGTGATTGTCAATGAATGATACAATTTGTTCTACTTCGTGTTTGGGAGGAACTGATAAATCATTCGGTTGTGGCAATTGATATGAAGGCAAACTATCTTTGAACATTTTAGTAACGGGCTTTTATATAGTCTGCAAACACTTCATCGGCATCACGTAAGGCAATAGACGGAAGCCAATAGCGTAATTGCTTCGGTTTTATTAATATAATAGTATTTTTACCATACACTTTCATTATTTTCTGAATATGTGTGTGTGGGCGTTTGATGTTTTTTTGAGGAATGACATTTTGTATATACTGTTCTAAATTGAAAACTTGTTCTTCTGATACAGTAAGCAACTCTTTGCCGTACTCAAAATGTATGGCAATGTAGTTTTCGGTATTTAATATTTTATAAGGTTGGAATTTTCCGTTATCAATTTGATAAACACTATTGAGCGTTTTACAAAAAACAGATGCGAATTTGGTTATGTCTGCATTTAGAACCGCTATTTCTTCTGTTTTTCTTTTATCAGCAATTTCTTCTATGATGATCTTTTCTGCCTCAGAGAATATGATATCGTTTTTGTTATGCGAATACGGAATCCTCATAATATCATCTTTGTTGATTGAAGTGGCTTTTCCAATCATGGCTCTTCCACTCGTTGCCAGAATATAGCTTCTTAGTAAACTATTGTTTTCTCTTAAATAATCATATAATGCGGATAATTCTGATTTATCATCTTGAGGCGCATGAATACCGATTATGCCGAATGGAAAAGTCAGGTATTTTTCCGAATAAGCAATTGGAATTCCTTGGTTGCCTGTTATCACTCTTATCAGAATATGCGGCCCTTCATAAATTTTCTTTTTTGTTTTTCTGGGTCTTTCGAAACGTTGAATCAGACATTCGTGGATTTGTTTTTCATCAATGCCGTTTTCGGTTAACGCTTCTACGGGGATAGTCTCTTTTCCGGTTATAAAATCGGCTTTATTGGATTTGTCGCCAATGATATATCCGATACCCACACACCAACCCTCTTTTCTTTCTTTTTCTTTTAAAAATTCTTTTAGAGTGGGCAAAGTGGACAATCTTTCAATGAGAGATGTAATTCGGCCTCCTCCTAATAAATGTGCTTTCCATGTGTATGGCTTAAAAATAGCATCATTTTTAGACATGAAGTGGAAATCGTAATAATCAAACTCTAAAAAAAGTTTATTTGCATTTGAGAAGGTGCGATTGGCTATCAGATGTAAAACAGGTTCTGAGTCCGGTCTTGATTTCTGTAAAAACACAGCTGCTGTTGACACGTTCTTTTTACCCCATAGTTTATCTGCCAGTTTGGTGAAATCAATAACTTGCAATAAATTGTATGTAGAAAAGACGTCTTCCTTGAATTTTAAGTCTTTTTGATACAATAACGGTCCGGATGGTTGAATCATAGAAAGTATTCCTCCCGCTTTTAGAAGTTTCATAGATTGTACTAAGAAGTGTAGTGCGGGATTTTCGTCCGGTATATCTATTTCTGTTTTATAACCAAACTGTTTTTCTAACTTTTTAAAATATTCTTTTCTGGCAGGTTCTTTATCATTTACAAACGGCAAGTTGAAAGGTGGATTTCCAATCACCAATGAAAAGTCATTGGGTGGATTTTCCGTTACATATTTAAAGAAGTTCTTTGTGATGATATTATTGTTCAGATCAGGAAATTTCAACTCTCCCCATGTCGGAGAATCCAGATTTACTTCATCTAAGATTGCAAGGGCCAGGCTGAAAATAGACAAACGAATGGCATCTTGCTCAATATCTACTCCATGAATGCTCTTTAATAATAAGTCTTTTAATACCGGTAGCGACGGTTTCTCCAGTTTGCCTGTTTTTTGCCATTGTTCATACCGCCACCATTGAACGATGCGTTTGTAGGCTTTAACCAAGAATATTCCGGAGCCACAACTTACATCGATCAGTTTAAAATCTTTTTGAGGAGATTGCAGAGGCATGCATTCGTCCACTAAAGTGGAGACGATCATTTCGGGTGTGTAAACGATGTCCTTGCTATCGGTCAATAGCTCTTCATATACAGAACTGATTACTTCTACCGGCAGGTGTGAGAATGAATATAGCCGCCAGAAAACATATTGATTGTTTTCTATATTGGCATCTAAATAGTTTGCCAGGTATTTGATTTCTGTTTTTCTAATGGATGTTCTCTCCTTTACTTCTTTTTCCTTGTCCCATTGAAATATCTTCCCATTGAAATCAGAAGCTAATTTATCTAATAAGTCAAGAAGTTTGCCTTGACGGATAACATCACAAAATCCGTTGCATTGGAAATGTTTTTGAAAGTAAGTACTTGCAAAGTACCCGCTCTGTGAATCTTCGTCCCGTTCTTCCAGATATTTTATAAGAAGACATTGAACCAGCAATTTTAAGGCTACGTGCTTGTCCAAACCTATTTCCCTGGCTGTCGATTGTTGCAAAATCGAAATCTTTGTCGGTGATATTCCGGATAACAAATGTTGTTTCTTTGTATGACAACATTTCGGGGATTCCTTCAGGATTAACCATGATGGTTAGTTCTTCCTGTTGCTCTCCTACGCCAAAATCTACCATAAACAATCCGTAACCATTTTCTGCATTAAAGTTCCCCATGATGTAGTTGCCGTCTTTACATAACATGATGAAATCTGCACTTTTAGTTGCATCGGAGAGGTTAATCATAGCCACAGTATTGTTATCTTCCTCATTTTCATCTTTTAATGCCGAGTCACAAACAATGTAAACTTTATCAACCGTCATTTTTTCAAGCTTTGTAAATTGGCTTATGGTTTTATTCTCACAAACTTCAACTATTTGCTGATCTTCACCGCCTCTTAATTTCCAAAGCATATCAGGCCTGTCTGCAAAATTCTGCAAGCTTAAAAGTGAAGCGCAGATAAATACTAGCGAAAACGCTAAAAATCTGATGTTAATTACTGCTCTGCCTTTTTTCAATTGAGCATTAAGCTTTTCAAAATTAAACTTCGGATGTTTAAATATAAATCCTATAAGGAATATTGCAACAATTATGCTAAACATGGTATTTGCGTCTTTATATACAAAAATATCGCTCAAAGTCAAAGTAGGAGCCTGCTTGTATTTAAGCATATTCATAAGAATACCGTATCTCATAAAATTCTGCTCATTAACGGTAAATTCAAATTGATTTGCAATATAAACAATCATTGCCAAGCCTAAAAGCGCGTCTATCCACATAAATACATCATAGTGCTTGTTAATCACAATGCTAAGCACCCAAAACGGAACCATAAACATAAGCCACTGCGGATGCCAATACATTAAGCCAAACAGTACAAAGCAAACACCGCAGGAATAAAACATTGAATAACTTACAAGCATTTTGAAATCTTTAGCCTTTGTGAAATATGCAAATGCTATAATTGCAAGAAGACCGACATACAGCCCGTTTATTGACACTTCGCCGATTTTAATCATAAAGCCGGACGCATAATCAAGAGCAGTAAAGCCGAATACATTTTTCAAAAATGCTTTTCTGTCAAAAACAACATAAAATAATATTTCAAAAGCAGTCGGCAAAACGCTTGCCGCTATCGCAACAAGTGATTTTAATACATTTTTAAATCTGAGCAAAAGAAGAACAACAAATATAATTATTGCAAAATACTTAAATGTTACCGCAATGCCGAAATAAAGGGTAAACAAAAGCACATCTTTTTTAGACATAACTTTTTTGAAATAATGATTCATTGCGAGAAGCATAAACAAAACGGTAAATATATCATATTGGCAAAAAAGGAATTGGCTGAAAAACGACATAGGTGTTGTATAAAACAAAAAGGCTGTAATAATGCCCTTTTTCTTATCAAAGCCAAGCCTGCAAACAGTAATATGATACATTAAATATCCGCTTACAAAATAGCAAATTGTAGGCAGTAACTTATTCCAAAAAGCAAAAACAACCGACCAATCACCCATATACTGCGGCAAAAGGCCGAAAAGCTTCATAGGTATATTCCAAATTGCGAAAACTATAAATGTGGTAGGCAGATAATTTGCACCGTAAAGCCCATCTGTATCCACACAGGCAGAATAAAAATCCGTAATATGCCCTTTCAAATATTCGCCGGCATGGCCTGCTGTTATCAGCACATCCTGATGGCAAAAAAACAAAAAGCAAAATGCCGCAACCACAGCAAACATAACCCATTGAAGCACAGATATACCGCGCGGACTTATTTCATCAATTTTCTTTAATCTTTTTTCAAGTTTTTCTATCATATTTCGCTCCGAATTTACGCGATCTCAGCTTACCGCAACCTCCGTAACATTATTTGTGTATTCGATTAGATGTGAGAAACCTATATGATTTCTCTTGCGAATCACTATTCACACAGTTCTCTTTCTTCACACTGCTCGCATAGCTCACACTCATCTCACTATTCAAGTCATTACTAAGGATAGTGATTCGTTGACTATTGCGAATTGTAAAATAATTAGGGAGGAGCGTGTTCGAAATACGCTCCTCCCTTAATCAAAAAGACGGCTTGTTATCTCAACGTATTTACCATAACCAGTTATTATTTAGTATGACGAATTCTCTGTGCCTTCTTCTCATCCTTTCTCATCAGATAAGGAGATGGAGGAAGTTCTGGAAGCACATCATTGATAGCATCAATCTGACCCACCACCTTCAGCAAGAGGAGAAAAGTGGAAAGCGAAAGATTGCCCGCTGTACCATTCTCAAACTTGTGGATGGTGGTCAAGCCAAGCCCAGTAAACTCAGCAACCTCCTTCTGGGTGAGATTGCATCTCATTCTATATTCCTTGAATCTTACTCCCAGCAAGCGTACCAACTCTGGAGTAGAATATTCATATAAATCTGCCATAATCTTCTATTAATTTATCTATCATTATAATGATATTTATCCCATATATCAGCCTTTATCTTCAATATACTGATATTTACGGTGGCAAAAATAATAAAAAGAAATGAGACTTGCAATCTTTCTGGAGATTATTTTCTATCTTTCTGCATTTTACAGGAAAATGACATGCGGAGTCGCTTACAAATGACGCTGATTCACCCCTCTCTTTACCCCTCGCACATAAATGTTTTTTCTTGAAAAAAGTCTCAAAGTATCATTATTTGCAAATATATCACTGATACATAATAAATTACAAAATGATACTTCCAAATATATTTACAAAGAAGTATCATAGAAGTATCATGAATTCCATAGAAGTATCATTAAATCACCATGATGCATCATAAAAAAACACGAAATTATAGGCAACTAAATATAGAAAAACTACAATTTACTTGCTCAAAATAGTGCCCCAAAATTGCCCCACGGAATGGGCATTCAATGCCCGCAGTACGGGCAATGAGTGCCCAACACTTGGTCTATCGATACCCGTCACTTGATCTCTTAGTGCCCGTGTAACGGGCACTAAGAGACCAACCTATGTGCTTATTCCTAACTACAGTTGTCTGTGTTTTCCATCTTATTCCTAGTTAATATTGGCATACTTTAAAGCGTAGAAAGGTAGACACTATCAATTTTATAAAACGGAAATAGTAGACATTATCAATTCTATAAAACTGAAATACTAGACCTTAGTTTTTGTGCCTGTATTTCTAGACATAAATCCTCAAAAAAGGCTTTTTTGCAAGCAACTTACCTGAATTTTATGATACTTCTATTGAATTTATGTAAGCGGCTCCGCGTTTATACCTTGCATAATTCAAAAAAAAGCAGTAACAGCTGATTAAACTAATGCTGTTACTGCTTTTTCCATCGGTCAGGAAGTAAGTCTCTATATTTCTCCAGTGGGGTATTCGGTTGCCATTCAATGGTCTTTTCTATGACATCGCTAATGTATTCAAACAGATTGATGCCATTCAGCCTGCATGAGATGGCTATAGAATATAGGATAGCCGCCCGGCTTGCTCCTTCGTGCGAACCAAAGAACATTGAGTTTCTTCTTGATAGTGATATGTACCTCTGGATTCTCTCAATGTAGTTGTTATCGAGAGCTGTATCACCTCTTTTGAAGATGTCACAAATGGCATTATATTCATTAAGGGCATAACCGACCGCCTGCGCCAAGGTAGACTTGGGCAGCAAATCTTTCCTGGAAGATATTTCCTCCAGTTTCTCCAATAAATCCTGTAAAATGTCCGGTGCATATGACTGCCGATAGGCAAGATGGTCTTCAACGGTCCATCCATTTACCCCAACCTTATGTTTTTTGTCTTCTCGATAAAATCTGTTGAGGATATCTACGACTTCCTGAGCATCCTTGTCTTCCTTGCCGCAGTCGATGAAATCTCTCTTGACATGCTGTAGGCAGGCGATTCTCATGATGTCCGGATAAGCATCCGACTCCAGTTTCCGGTAAGGAGCATACGCATCACTCTGTATGGTACCTTTATAATCAGAGAATACGTTAAGTATGACCTGCTCAGAGCGTGATCCATCCTCATATACGAAGAAGACAAGTCCCAGTTTAGGCGCACTTACAGCCCAGAAGTAGCCTTTCTTCGAACCCTTGTCCGTAGGCTTTGTCTTAGCTAACAGTACTTTATGGTATGTCTCGTCTGCCGAGACATAATCCTGCTGCAACACTACTTGGCAGATAGCCTTATAGAAGTTTTCCAGCACATCGGCACTTCTGGCAATCAGTTTGTTTGCCGTGGCTTTCCTTAACGTAAACCCATTGTCGGCAAAGTATTTGATAATTCGCTCTACCGGCATGGAATAGATGTATCGCATCTGCAGGAGTCCTGCTGCAAAGGAAGGTGAATAGGAAGAATTCAACAACAGAGCCGGCGGAGTTTTCCCCGGATACATGATACTTCCATCAGTATAAGTGTTGATGTGATACACGGTCTTGATGAATTTGATGGGTTCCATGCTGTAACGTATACAGGTACGAGTTCCGAAGAGACGCAACGTCTTCAAAAACTCTGCATCCATGACTGGATCTATCGTAACATGCACCTCTTTCATCTCGTAATGCATGTCACGCCTGGCACCGTTGTTTTTGCGTGCCTTTCTCTTTTCGGCCTGCTCTGTTTTCTTCTTGTCAAATTCCTCCTGCGTCATCGAGTCTTGTGGATTCTTCTCCTGACGTTCGGACTTCTTGCCTGAAACGAGCTTGCCGAGTGCCTTGTTCTGACGATTCGCTTTGTCAATGGCGATTCCTTTCTGGACGAGTAGTTCTTCTAATGACTTTATACGTTCAATGAGTTCGTTGACCTGTGTAGTCAACGAACTCACTGTATCATTAGCTTGCTGAAGCTGTTCGTTTGCAAGCTGAAGCTGTTCCTTTAAAAGTACTATAATTTCGTCCTTTTTCATAGTGCAAAGGTACGAAAAAATATCGAGATATGCAAATGTTCTTATATATTATTTTTAGTTATTTTATTGATACACAACATATTAGGGTTATCTTACTACTACTATAGATTGAGTCTCTTTCTATATTTCATGCTTTTTAGGCAAATTCCGCTCATGATGGCCGATAGTGTCCTGTACGGCATTTTGCATTGTTTGTTCTTGGGGTCAAAGAATGGTAATTCAAAGGTTCCTCGCTCCAATCGCTTCTGGTACAGCAAGAAACCATCGCCATCCCACTTGAGCATTTTTACCTGCTGGCGGTTCTTGGAGAAGAAGATGAATACCGCACCACCAAGTGGCGGAAGTTCCATCTCGGTTCTCACTATCTGATACAAGCCATTTATGCCCATGTTCATTCGTACGTATCTCTGGCAGACATAGTACTGGGTACTCTCATTCAATCCAAACATCCTGCATCCTCCTTCTCATAAAGTTTCATCAACGCCATAACAGACTTGGCACATCCTTTTTTAACGGAAACCAAAGTTCCATTTGGAAAGGTTATGTTTATGCCATAAAGGAGGTCTTCCATAGGCAGATCTATGGTAGGAGGTTCCATAGGCACGAACATCATGCCTGTACTTGATGCAGATGCTTCTGCTTTTTCTCTGCGGGCTGCCTCCTGGGCTTGGCGGATTTCCTTTTTGGCACGCAAAACAGAATATCCTTTTTCGCACATCCAGTTCATCATGGTGCGATGATTTACATGTCTTTCCTTCAAGAAAGGAGTAAGTTGGGCCTTGGGGTTTCGATTCAGATAGACTAAGAAGGAACCCCAAGCCTTCTCAAAACGTTCGTTTGCTGTCATAATTTGTTTGATTTTAAAATGATGGTGCAAAGGTACGAATAAATGAGAAGACTACAATGGTATAAACGCGGAGCCGCTTACCCTTATTATATATAAGGACAAAAAGGATGATTATTATTAATCTTAAAATTTACACATAATGGAAAATTTAAAAAACTTATCGTCATCAGACAAGGTGACAAACGAAATTTCTGCACTCTCTCTTGTTGAGAGTTTTCTCGATGAGTATTATCTCTTCCGTAGAAATGTGCTAAGTGGTAAAACCGAGTATTTCACTCTCTCAAAGAATGAGGACGAAACAGAGGAGGCCGTAGAAGAGGAACCGGAAACCGGTGGGGAAGAGGAGGAATCTTCTGACTCAACCTGGAAGGTGCTGACTCCGGAGGCTTTCAATTCTATCGTCCGTCACGCCAAGCGGTTGGGTGTAGGAGGTAAGAAGTCGCCCCGACAGGATATCGAGGAGTTCGTTCGTTCTGAAGAGGTTCCGGAGTTTGATCCTATCAGAGAGTATCTCGAGAACCTGCCGGAATGGGATGGAAAGAACCATGTGGCTGAACTCTTTGGCAGAATTCCGGGGCTTACAAGTGAACAGTTGGGATGGTGCGCCACCTGGCTCCGTTCTGCTGTCGCTCACTGGTTGCAGATGGATATGTTTCATGGCAACGAAACCACTCCTGTGCTTATCGGCAAGCAGGGGTGCGGCAAGAGGACCTTTGCCTATCGCCTGCTGCCGGATCATCTGCGACAGTATTTCCTCGACCACATCAACTTTGCCAATAAGTTTGATTCCGAGATGGCGCTCACTCATAATCTCTTTGTCAACATAGATGAGTTTGCGAATATGGGACCATCGCAGCAGGGCAAGCTGAAGCAGATGCTTTCGAAGGTGAAGGTGAACGGGCGCCCTATCTTCGGCAAGAGTCAGGATGACCGTCCGCGTTACGCTTCCTTCCTGGCAACTACCAATGATGAGCATCCGCTCTGCGACCCTACGGGTAGCCGCCGATTCGTCTGTCTGCACATTCCGGCAGGTGAATATATCGACAACGGTTCACCCATCATTTATGACCAACTCTATGCACAAGTTATGTATGAGCTTTGCCATAAGAAGACGCCTTACTGGTTTACCAATGCCGAGGTGGATCGTATCCAGAAGTGCAATCTTCCTTTCTTCAAGGTAGATGATTTTGAGTCGATGCTGAAGAGCTGCTTCCGTGTTCCAGAAGATAATGAAACGGGCGAATGGCTCATCTGTTCGGATGTTTTCGAGGTTCTGCACGAAAGATTTCCGATGCTGATAAGCAATCTGAGTACTAAGATTCGCATCGGCCAGTCGCTCAAACTCCTGGGTTGCAAGATGAAGCATACCAAGAAGGGTCAGGCCTATCTGCTTGTAAGAATCTGAAAATATAGCTAAGCGGCAGGCGGGTGAAGAGTGGTGAAGAGTGGGTGAAGAGTGAGAAACAACTCTTCACCCCTCGAATCCCCTCTGTTTATCGGTGTTTCCGAGGGTTAGGTGAAGAGTGAAGAGCTTTTCGCAGTTCCTTTCTTAAAATTCTTTCTCAGGCTTTTCCGATAGCTGTCTGACTAGAACAGCCCACTGTTCTCATAGCGGCTAGTTGGCTGTCTGTGGTTCGCCAGTTGGCTATTTGCCG
>ENA-OPAG01001575-OPAG01001575.1-human-gut-metagenome-genome-assembly--contig:-NODE-1575-length-11517-cov-2.591782_pt1 | contig 11517 bp, 9 predicted proteins | sample MGYA00241053_ERZ501422 | MGnify/ENA primary metagenome ERZ501422 (study PRJEB25962, sample SAMEA2042619) | human gut metagenome | biome: human gut; feature: human-associated habitat; material: faeces... | reverse complement strand
GGGCGTCTTTTGACGGTAATGGCCTTTTCCGCATTCCGTACAAAGTGATACGTTCCTCTTTATACTTCCGCAATACCGGCAACTTAACAAGTCGCGTTGTTTATAATAAGTCATACTGACATCACAATGACTGCATTTCAATATAGAACCACAACAATCACATTGCAAATATGTCGAATACCCCCGACGATTCTGAAAAAGGATAATCTGATTTCCTTCATTCAACGTCCGTTGCATTTCCTGAATCAAAACCGGTGAAAATACTCCTTTCATCAGTTTTTTACGACGATACTCTGCCAGATCGGCCAACAAAAGTTCCGGCATCCGGATATCCCCGTACCGGGAAGTCAATTGTACATAGCCGTATTTACCGGTTTTCGTATTATAATAACTTTCAAAAGAAGGTGTCGCCGATCCCAGCAACACTTTCGCTCCACACAAATTGGCCAGCATAATGGCTGCATCCCGTCCGTGATAGCGTGGAGCCGGTTCTTTTTGCTTATAGGAAGGATCATGTTCTTCGTCCACAATCACCAGACCAAGATTACGAAACGGCAAAAAAACAGAAGAACGTACTCCCAATATTATATCGTATCCTTTATCTCCCAATTGTTTCTGCCATATCTCCACCCGTTCAGCATCTGGAAACTTAGAATGGTAGATTCCCAATCGAGTGCCGAACACCCGTCTTAACCGTTCTGTTATCTGTGTAGTCAATGCAATTTCCGGCAATAGATACAACACCTGTTTGCCCTGCCTGATCACTTCATCAATCAGGTGAATGTAGACTTCCGTTTTTCCACTGGAAGTAACCCCGTGAAGCAAACAGACACTTTTCTCAAGAAACACTTCCGTTATTTCACCGTAAGCGCGCTGCTGATGTTCATTTAGCGGATTAAGTGAAAAAGTTTCACCACCACAACCATTCAGGCGTCCGATTTCATGATAATATATTTCAAATATCTTTTTCTCTACCAATCCGTTCAATATGGAAGGAGAAACACTGGCACGCTGCAAAAGTTCCTTTTTGGCAACCTCTTTTACAGTACCCTTACCCATTACCCCCGAAAGCTCGACATACTTCATTAACAATGCTAATTGTTTAGGCGCACGGGATAAAATATCAAATAAGATGTGCAACCGCCTCTCATCGGCTTCTCCGGTCACCCGAACGCGAGCTTCCGTTTTCGGCTTATAAGTTCTTCTGAGTTCTTCCTTTACAAAAATAGCTTCTTTATCAAGCAGAGATTTTATTACGGTAAGAATGTTTTTAATTCCGCTTTCCTTTTCAAGTTTAGTAACGCATTGTTCCGGATCTACAGATAGCAAGTCGAGAATCAATTGTTCCCTTTCCGAGAGCCGCACTTCCGACTCGAAATCCGGATTATACTCCACTATGGTTTCACTCTCCAGTTTTAACCCGGAAGGTAACGCAGCCTTGTAAACATCTCCTTGCGTACAAAGATAATAATCGGCCAGCCATTCCCAAAACTTAAACTGAACCGGCAATAATACAGGAGTAGCATCCAGTACAGCAGAAATTTCCTTCACTTCATACTCCGCAGGTGCGTAATAATGTACATTACAAACAATAGCCGTATAGAATTTCTTTCGCCCGAACGGTACCACAACACGGCACCCCGGTTCTATATCCTCAGCACTGTCATCCGATAAAGAATAAGTGAAACTCCTTGGAAGCGGTAATGGTAATATGACATCGACGTATTTCTTCATTGCGGATACAAAGATACAAAAAAAAGAGGCTCCCGCTTAGCAGGAGCCTCTATGTTTAGTTGTTAAAGAAAATATCTTTAAAAAATGTAAGCGGCAGAAACTTGCCAAGTCTTGGTTTTAGCACCGCCCAGAGCATGCCCTACAGCTTCCAATGAAAAGCTGTCCCCCAATGGGATATTATAATTCGCACCTATTTGGAGATGTCCCAACAACTTCACACCAGCTCCCACGTTTATACCAACTTGTGCACGTTTTTTCTTAGCCTCAGCTATATTTGCCACACTTTTATTCTTAGAGATATCAAAATAGAAATCAGGACCGGCGGCTATATAAATACCAAACAGGCTTCCCAAACCTATATTATATTTCAAATTTACAGGAATATCAAAACCGTACTGTTTAGAAGCATCACTATCAGCCTTCACACCTTTCTGAGAAAACAATAACGAGCCGTCTACACCGAGCCCCACCACTGGAATCGTAAATTCTGCCATCGGCCCGATAAAGAAACCAGCCATATTATCTGATTTCAGCAAATCACTATCGAAAGTAACCTTCGAAACATTCAAACCACCTTTAACACCCCATTTAAGTTGTGCCTGAGCGGGCATAGCCATAGCGATACATACAGCTACCAATAATACTGCATCTATTTAGAACAAAAAGATTACTTTTGCACCTCTAATTACTAAATCAAATTGTATTTAAAATCCGATACAAAGATATGTATTTAAAAATTAAAAACACAAATTAGAACTATTTTGTTCATCGTCTTTGTCTTCGAACCGATGCTTTCGGTGCTGCAGACTCGCGCTTAGATCCTTGACGAGCGCTGGAAGAAGATTTTTCGCGTCCTTTCTTTTTCGAATTCGTTTTCACCGCTTCTTGTGGTTCGGCCGCTCCCTGCTCAACGTTTGCCCCCTCTTCTCCTTTAGTAGCCGTTTTGGCAGCTTTCTTTGTAGTTACCTTTTCTTTGGCCGTTTGTTTGGCTACTGTCGAAAGAGTATCGGAACCATACAAATGCTTCTCAAAACTAACCAATTCAGCCTCAATACGCTTTTGCTCTGCCGTCATTGCACTATCCGTTTTACAATACTCAGCCAATGGACGGTTCTGTAGATTGGTAGTTTTATAAATCTCACCGGCATATTGACGGGTTACAAAGAAATCATCCATACTACGGTTAGCTACATTATTAAAATTACTGGCCATTACCATGGCTCCATTCAGATAAGGTGCAAGATCCTTATAATCAATCCAGAACATAGGCAATTTGACCCGTTCCGAGCTAAAATCCTCCGAACGGTGATACACCGGGCAAATAGCTGTTATTACCGAACCATATGTTGAAGTTCTCTGATCGAAATACCACACTTCTTTAATGAAATAACTCAATATATCGGCAGAGGGCACATCACTATTATCAATCATCAGCACACTGTCTTTCCGATTCTTCAGTTTTTTCTGTTCGTAATAAATGCTGAAACGATCCAGCACGTCACGGAATTTTATTTCATTATCTGCAGTCAACCGTTCAGTTCCATCCAGCATATACTCATAAGCCGGAATCTTCTTCTGTGCCAGCAATTTAAAGATCAGTGTAAAAAGATTCATCCTATCTCCGATAGGTTCGACAGGATAGTACAGGGCACCGTTCTCCTCCTTCGTCATATCCAATGTACGATAAATCTCACGCGTCCATACCACGTCCTGTGGAAGCGCTTTCGAATGAGGATATCTCGTCTGAGCACGAACAGAAAGTTCGTTAGCACTCTTATCCTCTTCCTGAGCAGCGCGTGCTTTCGGTTGCGCCCATGTGGGAAGCGTACCCAACAATAATGCAACTCCAACAGCTATAATAATCTTACGTTTCATCATTCGTAACTCGTAATTTTAATTCTTTACTAATTTACTATTACTTCCAACGTCGTAGGCAATGACCGTTCTACACCGTCCGGTCCTTTAGCACGTACCCGGGAGATATAAAACCGTTTTCCGCGGGATAAACGCCGGAACATATCTTTCTGACGGGATGAGAAATTAGAGCCGGACGAAACTTCCGGAACCGCATTACCCATATTATCAAAAAAAGTAGTTTCAAAGCCAAGTACCTGGAAGTTTATATTCAACAGTCCGTCATCGATAGCAGCAACAATACCTTCCGTATTCATCAACACAGCTTTCGACAATCCGCTTCCACCTCTATAACGCTTCAAATTACCGTTAGCATCCTTATATTCAATGAACGGAGAAGGGTCGGGCAATTGGCGCACCCGGTAAGAATGATCACCCATCACCTGTGTACGTCCGTCTACTGTTGCAGTGACCCGTATCACGGCCTCTTTACCGATGGTTGCAGGCCGTGCCACATATCCATTGGCTACCCGCTGCAGGGTACCATTCCCATTCACAATGCTTGCCTGCACCTGCCCGCTCGGTACTCCCGGAACAGATATACTGATCGGGTTGTCATATCCGGCATACAATACATTCATCAATGTTGCCGACACCGTAGCAGAAGGTTCTACCACCGTATATTTCTGTGAAAAATCACGCCGCAACACATCTCCGTTTCCATGATTCAACTCCAGATATCCGGCAAGCGTAAATTCCCCTGTATTGTTGCATACCGTTTCATAAAAGCCATGAGCCTCTTCCGGTAATTGCTTGTCACCGATAAATATAGAAGGACGCTGAGTCGTATCTACGGCTGCCAAAATAATCTGTGCACTCAACTTTCCTCCCCGCACAACATTCTGCGAACTTGGAATCACATAGGCATTGATCTGGTTCACACGTACATCATGTACATCGATATCTTTTGTCAGCGTATGGAGGACTTCCCCCTCGGCATAGCGCACATCACTCTGCAATTTGGTCAGCAATGTAACGGCAGCTGCAACCGGAGTACCTTCAAAAAGACGGGGAATATTCAACGTAAGATTATCACTAATAATTTTTTTCTGCACCGGATCTTCTATCAGTGCCAAAATTTCATTTTTATATTGACTTATGCCTAATGCCAACTCTTTACCTTTCCCGGTACGCGGAGAAAACATCACATAGGAAGCTGCTTCCAAATCTTCCTGATTCGATTCGTTGATCTTTGCCTTTAAATCTCCTACAAAAACATAGAGCGAGTCGGATATCCGCTTTACATGCATTGCTTTCTCATACCACGGCCCCACTTTCTCCGGATTCTTCTCCATATATTCCGCCAGCGAATTATAAAGAGAACGGTTCTGTTCGGCAGAGTTGGAGGTAGAACGCGTCAGGCTTTCGTCCACAAGAGTAAAACCACGCAACACATCCGATGATACGTTGAGTGCCAGCAATGCCATAAGAACGATATACATAAGGTTTATCATCTTCTGGCGCGGTGTCTGTGATCCAAAACTCATAATCGTTCTTTTTTATTTAGAAGTCATAGCCTGCAACATACGAGCATATACTTCATTAAGTTCTTCAATCTGACGAGCCATTCTGCGGGTTTGTTCATGTACCTGATCGATGGTTCCTATCTGTGTGCTGACACTACGCAACTGCATTTCGTAGATAGCATTGATACCGGCAAGGTTCTTGCTGAGCATATTCATCTGTTCTGTGTCTTGTGAAACACTTTGTGCTTGCTCTGTACAACGGGAAAGCATCTCGGTCATTGCTTTCAACTGCTCCAAATAAGCTGTGGTAGCTTCCTCCATTTCCGGTGTGATAGGCGGGGCCGACGGAGCAGCAGGAGCAGGCTGAACAGTTTGAACAGGCTGAATTGGCTGAACCGGCTGGCCGGCAGGCATCGGAGATATATTCTGAGAACCGGTCTGTATCGGAGTACCCGCCTGCATAGCACTTCCTCCTTGCACCACTACAATCGAAGGGCCTCCCCCTGCAATCCTATTTCCGGCAGGTACATCATCCGCAGACGACATTCCGGAAAATTCCGTATTATCGGCAACAGCATCACCGGACACAATATTTCCGGCTTGTATGTTTCCTCCCAATGATACAGAAGCCCCTGCATTGGTGCCATCCCTTTTCACTCCCGAAAGATCGAAAGCCGAAAGGAAAAATATCAAAACCTCCGTACCCATCCCGGCAAATAGCATAAAGTTAGCTCCCGGCAAATGAGTCAACTTAAAAAGTGTACCCATAATTACAACCGATGCTCCCCAATTATAAGCATAATTCATAATCGTCTGTCCTTTAGGAGTAGACATAAAATCTTGTATTTTCTGCCGCAGGCTTCTCTTGTTTTCTCTATTTGTCATAATTACCTTCCTTTCTTATTATAACCAACTTGTGTACGCACGCACCGGAAACCGATATAGGAACGTTGTTCATTCTGATATTCCGAAGCACGGGCATCCGAACGGATAAGGGCATTCACGTCTTTCCATGAACCGCCGCGAATCACTTTCTTCTTCATACGGTAAGGATCTTCAACAGCAGCATTGTATTGCAATTCCGGATTAAAATCGTTCATCGACATCACTCCTGATTCAGTATAAACAGTCGATGTCCATTCGGAAACATTACCAGCCATATCATACAACCCGTTCACATTAGGAGAATAGGCACCTACACGAGTAGTTATCAGGTTACCGTCTTTGGTATAATCACCCTTGCCCGGTTTATAGTTGGCTTTATAACATCCTTTTTCATCCTTGGTCTCTTCATCCGACCACGGATACTTATTACCGTCACGTCCACGCGCGGCAAACTCCCACTCCACTTCTGTCGGGAGCCGATAACGCTGTATGAATCGCGCCTGTCCTTTCAAACCAGCCATTAAATAGTTCGTACGCCACACACAGAAAGCATTCGCCTGTTCCCAGCTAACTCCTACGATCGGATTCTCATTGTAACTCGGATGATTGAAATACAACCGCATGTACGATTCATTATTCGCATTCGGAAAATCATTCACCCAACATGTCGTATCTGGATAAACGTTGATTATATAACTGTTCAGGAAATCCCATTCGCTGGAGAGAGGCCGCGTAATCGTACGATTCACAATACGACCGTCATCATCAATATAAGCCGTATCTTTGGAGATCATGATCACCTCGTCCGGATTAACTTCGATATCTGTATTCTTATTCCGTTCATTCGGATTCAAACGATTCCGACGCTTGGCAGCTTCCACATAATCAAAAACCTCATAATAATAGTTCATCTGAGAAGCGTCCAGCATCGTCGTACCATCGATCGGATGCTTTTTGTATACACTCTGAATCGCCATCAACTCATCTTCCGTAGGCTTTTTCCAAGGAATGGGTTTCGACCAGTTCAGATATGGCTTGATAGGATTACCCTCCCGGTCTTCTTCGATTTTATAAGCTTCATTACCTCCGTACGCAGGATCTGCCAGACGTTCACGGATAATAGAGTCGCGCACCCAGTACACAAATTGCTTGTATTCAGATACCGTTACTTCTGTCTCATCCATCCAAAAAGACTCAACCGAGATTTCCTTTGTCGGCACAGGTGCTCCCCAAAGTGAGTCCTGTTCTTCCGGTCCTATCTTAAGAGAACCGCGTTTTATCAGCACCATACCATAAGGAGCCGGCTCGTTCCATGCCGTGACACTGACGCCTACCACTTCTCCGCCGGTACCGCCACCTCCTGCCATGCGTCCCATACACGAAGAAAGCAAAGCGACCAGTAACGCCACTGCTATACAGTTTTTACTTTTCATCCTTTTCTCCACAATTATAAGATTCGTACACTCTTATGTTTATTCTTACTTTTCTTAAATAAATTGATATCCATCGCATAACTTACTATCAAATCGTGACTGCCATTCCCGATTCCGATTTTTGACGTATAAGCTTCATAAGCATATCCCACCGTCACTCCACGAATCGTAGCTCCGATACTTACTGTAAAGGAAACTCCCGGTGAATAAGTAAGCCCTCCGACAAAAACTCTTTCATTAAAAGTATACAATACACGCCCTGTCAGATCGGCTCTTACCTTATTTAAATCACTCTGTAATAATAGCGACGGTTGTATGGAAACTAACGGATTACGAGTCTGAATATTGTATCCGCCAGTGAAATAAAGCATTGGATCAATCTTTAGACTACTCGTTGCACCGGCCTCTGTAGTCCCCATTTCTATGGTCGGCGAAGTAAGGTGATGTCCGGAGAAGCCGACATAAAATTTCGGATGTGAATAAAATCCTCCGACCCCCAAGTCAAGCCCCATACCATTTTTCTGTTCCGTCGGAAAAGCAGGGTCCTCCTGCTTATCTTCTCCTAAATAGATATTTTCCGGATCAAACGAGACACTGACAAAACCCAATTGTAATCCCACGCCCAGCCTTCCTTTTCCAATCTGGTGTTTATAAGAATATTGCAGCCAAACACGCTGGTTGCGAAAAAGACCGATCGCATCACTAAAAAATCCCGCTCCTGCTCCATGTTTTTTATTAAACAGCGAAAAAGGCATATCTGCTCCAAAATACATCGTACGGGGTGAATGAGTGAAACCCATCATCTGCATGGAATAAGTTCCGGCGATATTTAGTTTATCTGTTTGTCCCGCCCAAGCAGGATTATAGAAGCCCTTCAAGTCCCAATATTGATTGAAGTGCACATCAAACTGCGCTTTGACCTTTGATGAGGTAAATAAAGCCAAAGTGGTGAGAATACATATAAAAAAAAACCGGTTCATCAGTATAAAGAACTACAAAACCGAAAAAAAATTGTGTGAAAGAAATAAATCAAGTATTTTTCTGTTAATCAGACTTTCCAAAAATAAAAGAACGCCCCTTAACTAATGTCGTCGTTTCCATATTTCCACATCTTTTTTATTACTATACTTTTAGAAGACAACCTGATTTGAAAAAGCATTGGATAAAAAATAAAAAAATAATTTATTCAAAACAAATGCCCCGAGAATAATCGTATCTTTGCCTTTGCTCATGAAGAGTTTAAACAATTAATAAACAAGGTATTATCATATAGACATAAAATCTAATGTAAAAAACACCCGGATGTTGTCGGTAAGAACATCCGGGTGTTTTGCATAACAACATGGGGATGTTTTCACCAGGAACATCCCCATGTTGTTATTGTTTCATGCTAATATCCTCAATCTTAAAAACCTATCATCAAATTACCGAAAAATATATAGTTTATATATGGAAAAGTAAGTATCACTCATATCTTCTTTTTTAGAGATTGATTTGTTTCTCTATTTAGGTAAGAACGAATAATATTTGAAATTCTATTATATCCATAAATCTACTCTCATAAATAATGTATGACAGTTGTTCTTCAACAAACCGACAATCATCATGCACTATCCCCATGAAAGTAGATTCCCACATTTATCCTGATCCAATCAAAATCAGCCATTATTTATTAGACTTAATATCCAACTTTACCGGTTTGATCATATTTTCCGGTTTCAAAATAGTATCGAGATCTTTCTTTGAAAGAATGCCGTGCTCCAATACTAATTCATAAACACCTCTGCCTGTTTCAAGAGCCTCTTTGGCTATCTTTGTGGAGTTCTTATAACCTATTATAGGATTAAGCGCAGTAACCACGCCAATGCTGTCGTGCACATAACGACGACAGACTTCTTCATTCGCCGTAATGCCATCGATACATAAAGTACGCAAGGTATCAAATCCGTTCATCAACAGATCCGCCGACTCAAAACAGCACTGGGCCATCACAGGCTCCATAGCATTGAGTTCCATTTGTGCAGCTTCACCACTCATGGCTACACAAAGGTCGTTTCCAATCACTTTATAGGAGACTTGATTCATCACCTCGGGAATCACCGGATTGACCTTGCCCGGCATAATAGACGATCCGGGTTGCATGGCAGGAAGATTAATCTCCCCTAAGCCACAACGCGGACCGGAAGCCAACAGACGCAAGTCATTACAAATCTTATTCATTTTCACAGCAACACGCCGCATAGCCGATGAATACCCCACCATGGCGGAAGTATCCGAAGTGGCACCCACCAAATCTTCGGCCAGCTTGATATCCCAACCGGTAATTTTGCGCAGAGCTTCAATACATTTCTCTGCATATTCCGGTTCGGCAGTAATTCCGGTCCCGATAGCGGTAGCCCCCATGTTGACTGTCAGAAAATCCTGTGCTGCAAAATCCAAATTCTTAATCTCATCACGAAGAATGCTTGCAAAGCCGTTAAATGTCTGCCCCAAAGTCATCGGTACGGCATCTTCCAATTGGGTACGCCCCATCTTGATAATATGTGCAAACAGAGTAGCTTTCTTCTGAAAAGCCTCGATCAATTCACTGAAATGTTTCACTAATTTGAGATGGGTATAGTACATGCCAAGATGTATAGCCGTGGGATAGGCATCATTGGTAGATTGTGAACGGTTCACGTGATCGTTGGGTGAGCAGTATTGATATTCTCCCCGCTGATGTCCCATCAACTCGAGCGCACGGTTTGCTATCACTTCATTGGCATTCATATTGGTAGTCGTTCCGGCACCGCCCTGAATCATATCCACCGGAAACTGCTCATGATGTTCGCCTTCAAGAATTTCTTTACAGGCCTTAAGAATAGCATCCACCTGTTCCTTTGTCAATAAGCCGAGTTCATAGTTAGCAACTGCCGCCCCCATCTTGGTGATAGCAAGCGCATTTATAAACAAGGGATACTCGTTTAAATGGAATTTACTGATACGGAAATTTTCAATTCCCCTTAATGTCTGAACACCGTACAATGCATCTGCCGGTACTTCACGACTACCGATCAAGTCACTTTCCGTACGGGTTTCTCTTGATAAATTCTGTTCCATAATTTCTATTTTTAATAGGATATTTTTTATTTGTTCTAATATAATAACCACCCCCGGCTGTTATTGTTTTAATAAATATGCAAAAACCATTCAACGTTTTTTTTGTTGTTTAAACTACAGTAACAGATTTCAGTTACCTTTGTCAGAATTCTTAAAAGAAATGATATGATTTTACAATTAGCATTCGTATTAACTGCAATTATTGTCGGTGCCCGTTTGGGCGGCATCGGACTTGGAGTAATGGGAGGCGTCGGGCTTGCCATACTTACTTTCGGCTTTGGATTACAACCCACAGCCCCTCCGATAGATGTCATGCTGATGATCGCTGCCGTAATCTCGGCAGCTTCGTGTATGCAGGCCGCAGGCGGTCTCGACTACATGGTAAAACTTGCTGAAAAGTTATTGCGTAAAAATCCTTCTCACGTTACTATTCTAAGTCCGATCGTAACCTATTTGTTTACGTTTGTAGCCGGAACAGGACATGTTGCCTACTCCGTTCTTCCGGTAATAGCAGAGGTAGCTACCGAAACCAAAATCCGCCCGGAAAGGCCCCTCGGCATTGCCGTTATCGCTTCACAACAGGCCATTACGGCAAGTCCCATATCGGCAGCAACCGTAGCCCTGTTAGGCTTATTGGCCGGATTCGATATTACTTTATTCGATATTTTAAAAATAACGATTCCTGCAACTATTATCGGTGTATTGGCAGGAGCTTTCTTCTCGATGCGTGTAGGAAAAGAGTTAGTAGATGATCTCGAATATCAGAAACGTATAGCAGAAGGACTCATCAAAGAGCACAAAGTAACCATTAAAGATGTGCAGAACAAGCGTCACGCGTTGGTTTCCGTACTTATCTTCATACTGGCCACTATATTTATTGTATTTTTCGGATCGTTTGAAGGGATGCGCCCTTCTTTTCTGATAGACGGAGAAATCGTTACGTTAGGAATGTCGTCCATCATTGAAATTGTGATGTTATCGGCAGG
>ENA-OPAG01001573-OPAG01001573.1-human-gut-metagenome-genome-assembly--contig:-NODE-1573-length-11524-cov-3.417037_pt1 | contig 11524 bp, 9 predicted proteins | sample MGYA00241053_ERZ501422 | MGnify/ENA primary metagenome ERZ501422 (study PRJEB25962, sample SAMEA2042619) | human gut metagenome | biome: human gut; feature: human-associated habitat; material: faeces... | reverse complement strand
CACCGCTACGCCTCCTTCCTCCGCCTTGAAATAAGAAAATTTATCCTGCAAGATTTTTTCAAGAATCAACTTGTCGGCACACTAGCAACTGAGGATTCTTTTTTGTATAATAAGAAGCAGTTATGATTTTCTGGAATTGTTATAGTAATAAAATTGTTATGGCAATGAGAGTTGGAAAGGAGACATATTATATGGCTGCAATATATCTGGCACCATTTTATCTGTTGGTGTGTGTATATATCCTGCTTCGCAGCCTGCACTGGTTTCAGGTATTGCATACGGTTTTTCGGAATGTGTGGGTGTGCAGGGGGATTGGACTTGTATATTTATTTGTAGTGTTTAGTATACTGATCGCATTTATGGCACCTGCATCAGGATTCAGGAGATTTATGAAGCTTCTGAGTAATTACTGGCTCGGTGTTTTGATGTATACACTTATGACTCTGGGAATCGCGGATGGATTGAGACTGTTACTGAAATATCCTTTTAGAAATTTTGCCTTTCCGGGGAGAGAATTGCTTTTCAGTAATATGGGAACTGCTGTTGTGGGAGCTGTCTGTGCGGTGATCATTTCAACAGTCAGTATTTACGGAGTGCTCAGTGCCGGAAATATACATACAACGAAGTACAATATTTCTGTTGATAAAAAGGCAGGAAATATGAAGGAATTAAATGTGGTTCTGATCGCAGATCTTCATCTGGGATATAATATTGGATGCAAGCAGATGGAGCAGATGACAGAGAAGATCAATGAGCAGAAACCGGATCTGGTGGTAGTGGCAGGAGATATTTTTGATAATGAATATGAGGCACTGGATGATCCGGAAAAACTGGCAGAGATATTGAGAGGAATTCGGTCGAAGTATGGTGTGTATGCATGTTACGGAAACCACGATATTCAGGAAAAGATTCTGGCAGGATTTACCTTTGGCAGTAAGGAAAAGAAAGAGAGTACCCCGGAGATGGATGAGTTTCTGGAGAAAGCGGGGATTACGCTTCTGAGAGATGAATATGTGCTCATCGATGATTCCTTTTATCTGTATGGCAGACCGGATTATGAGCGTCCCGGACGGGGGATTGATAAACGAAAGACTCCGCAGGAAATCACAGAGGGTATGGATGTGTCACTGCCAGTGTTGGTTATCGATCATGAGCCGAGAGAACTTCAGGAGCTGGCGGATGCGGGGGTGGACGTGGATCTCTGCGGACATACCCATGACGGACAGGTATTTCCGGGAAATATTGTGATCAGATTCTTCTGGGAAAATAAATGTGGTTATCTGAAGAAAGGAAATATGCATAATATCGTTACATCCGGTGTAGGGCTTTTTGGACCAAATATGAGAGTTGGGACTAAAAGCGAAATCTGTGATGTCAGCATATGTTTTAACTGAATCAAAAAGTAAGTCCCCGGCTTCAACTGCCTGTTGATTTTTGCGGTTGGAGCCGGGGACTTGTCTGTTTTGTTACTCTTAATCTGAGTTTATGCTCAGTCGAGAGCTTTCTCACTTATTTCTTCCAGAAGGTCTTTTTTCAGATCCCAGAGTTTCTGAGAAAGATCTACATATACTTTCTGAGGATTTACGAAACGTCTGGATTCATCCCAGAGAGTATTCTGCTCTTTCTGGCAGTATTCGCGAAGCTCCATAACAGATGGAGATTCATAGACCCGTTTACCTTCTCTGATGACAGGAACGAGAAGTTCGCGTACTTCATAGGTTCCGCCGAGAACTTTTGTCTTTTTCCAGGTATCGATTGGATCAAAGAGAACCATGTTCTGGTCTGCATCAAGCTTTTCATCAGCAAGGCAGATAAGATCTGCCCTGATTTTTCCGGTTTTCTTATTATAGAGACGATATACGGTTTTATTTCCAGGGTTGGTTACTTTCTCTGTGTTTTCGGAAAGCTTGATCTTAGGTGTAAATTCGGTACTGTCTGCATCTTTGACAGCAGCAAGTTTGTATACACCGCCGAATGCAGGATTATCGTTGGCGGTGATCAGTCGTGTTCCGACACCCCAGGAATTAATCTTGGCATCCTGAGCCTTCAGGCTCTCAATGAGATATTCGTCCAGATCGCTGGAAGCGGAAATAACTGCATCGTCAAATCCGGCAGCAGCAAGCATCTTATATGCTTCTTTGGAAAGGTAGGCAAGATCACCACTGTCGATACGGATACCGTATTTGGTAAGCGGAATACCTTCTTCGCGCATTTCCTCAAATACACGAATTGCATTTGGAACACCGGATTTCAGGACATCATAGGTATCTACCAGTAAGGTGCAGGAATTCGGATAAAGTTTGGCATAGGTTTTGAATGCGGTATATTCATCCGGGAAGCTCATGATCCAGCTGTGTGCGTGAGTTCCAAGGACCGGTACGTCGAACATTTTGCCTGTGAGAACACAGGAAGTACCGGCACATCCACCGATGATTGCGGCACGTGCGCCAAAGATACCTGCATCCGGTCCCTGAGCACGGCGCAGACCAAATTCCATGATCGCATCACCCTTTGCAGCATAGCAAACGCGGGCTGCTTTGGTAGCAATGAGGCTCTGGTGATTGATGATATTCAGGATTGCTGTCTCTACAAGCTGAGCTTCCATGATAGGTGCTACAACTTTGACAAGCGGTTCTCTTGGGAAGACAACTGTTCCCTCAGGAATTGCATAGATATCACCTGTGAAACGGAAGTTGCTTAAATATTCAAGGAAGTCCTCTTCAAAAGTATTCAGGCTTCTGAGATATTCGATATCTTCATCTGTGAATTTAAGATTCTCAATATATTCAATCATCTGTTCCAGTCCGGCAGTGATGGCAAATGCACCTCCGCATGGATTGGTACGGTAAAACATATCGAAGATAACAGTCTGGTTTGTTGGGTTCTTAAAATAGCCCTGCATCATAGTAAGTTCATAAAGGTCTGTGAGCAGAGTAAGATTATTAGCTCTCATATATAGCTCTCCTTTTGGGTTCATAATAATATCTCGGGTGTAACTGTTTATTGCAATTTACAGATATCAGGCCAGGGCTGAATAGCCTTTGTCCTCAGTATCATAATATATAGTCTGGAGAAATTATTATTAAGATTTCCTGCTGCTTTGATCTCTATAGCAAGTTTCTAGTGTGCCGACAAGTTGATTCTTGAAACAATCTTGCGTTAACCTGTCGGTACACCAGTTACGAGAATTGTTATATTTAAGAAAGAGTATATCAGAAGCAGCAATAAGTTTTTATTGATTATAGCATAATTTTTCCCGGAGTACATAAAAAAACTCCGGGAAATAGGCGGTATTTTCATGTTTTTGAAGAAAAATAAAAAAAATTAAAAAAATTTCAAAAAAGGGGTTGCATTTTTTGAAAGACTATTATATAATACCAATTGTCGCGAACGAAGTAGCGAAAACAAAACATAAAGGGCTATCGCCAAACGGTAAGGCAACGGACTCTGACTCCGTCAGTTCAAGGTTCGAATCCTTGTAGCCCTGCTACATGAGGCACCTCGGTATGAGGTGCTTTTTTGTGCTATAAGAGAAACTGAAATTTTTTGGAAGTGAAAGGTAAGATTAAGATGGAAAATTCGGGTAAAAAATATCAGATAGATACAGAAGAAAATAAAATGTTCTTAGGTGAATTGCAGAAAAATCTTTTAAATTTTGGAAAAGGATTTTTATCACCGGGAGGAAGTGCTTATTTCCTTGGGGATGATGGAACACCATGGAAAGACAGAAACAGAGAAACATGGATCACATGCCGTATGGTCCATGTATATAGTATGGGAATCATGCTTGGGGATAAAGAAAGTCCGGCACTGGTCCATGGTGCTGTACATGGATTACTGGAAGAACTGAAAGATCGTGAAAATGGAGGATGGTATCCGGGAATTACACCGGATAATAAATTCCTGCCAGATAAACAGTGTTATGCTCATGCATTTGTTCTTCTGGCTGCTTCTTCTGCTTTGCTGGCAGGAGAAAAAAATGCAGAAACTCTGCTTAAAGATGCATTGGAATTATTTGATAAACGGTTCTGGGATGAAAAACAGGGACTTACTTATGATACCTGGAATACAGAATTTACAGTTCTTGATGATTATCGCGGTCTTAACGCAAATATGCATACAGTAGAAGCGTTTCTGGCAGTAGCAGATGCAATAAAAGAAGAAAAGTACAGAATACGTGCAGGAAGAATTATAGATCATGTTATTGGATGGGCAAGCGCAAATGACTGGAGAATACCTGAACATTTTACAAAGGAATGGAAAGCTGATCTTGATTGCAATAAAGAATGTCCTGCTGATCGTTTTAAACCTTATGGAGCAACACCGGGCCATGGAATTGAGTGGGCCAGATTGATCGTGCAGTGGGCATATTCTTCTTATAAAGATACCCCTGATTCTGCAGAAGTATATTTAAAAGCTGCAGAGAAACTCTACAACAGAGCAGTTGAAGATTCCTGGAATGTGGATGGAAATCCTGGAATTGTGTATACGACTGACTGGGATGGAAAACCTGTTGTTCATGACAGAATGCATTGGACATTGGCAGAGGCAATCAATACATCAGCAGTCTTATGTCATATAACTCATAAGCAGAAATATGCAAAAGATTATGAAGAGTTTATGAGATACCTGGATGATAAGGTATTGGATCATAAAAATGGTTCCTGGTTTCATCAGTTAGATGAAAATAATAATGTGATAGGAACAGTATGGCCGGGAAAATCAGATGTATATCATGCTTTTCAGTCAACCTGGATCCCATATGGAACACCATATATATCAATTGCTTCAGATGTAAAACAGTATATGGAAGTATGCCATCAATAAAGTAAGTGTTTATTTGTACCCGGCGTACAAGATTTCTGTAAAATGCAGCCAGAACCTGACGGAACAAGGTTCTGGCTGCATTTTACTTCAGGATGATAAAAAGAATGATGTGGGTAACTATTTTTTAATCTCCGGCTGGAATTCTTTTACATCTTTGGCAATCTCGCCGCTTAACAGGAGCATGCAGATCAGGTTCGGGATAGCCATCAGTGCGTTGGCGATATCGGAGAAGTTCCATACCAGAGCTCCGGGACCACCGGAAACCATGGCTGTGGCAACACCGACGATATTTCCGGTACCGATGGTGGCTGCCAGTGCGGTTGTCAGTGCGGAAAAAGGTGATACATCTCCCTGTCCGCGGCTCTTGGTGCGGGCTTCCTTGCTGAGTGTGCTTTTCAGTGCATAGCCAAGGTTACGCCATGTAAGAAATCTGGTGCGCACAGTCAGGAAGATACCGGTTCCGACCAACAGGATCAGCATCACCGGTCCCCAGACAAAGTCATCAATTCTGGTAACAATTTCTTTATAAAATACTTCGAAGATTTACAGAGCTGAATATCCGTAGCTGCTGACAATGGCATCGATTTTTTGCTGCCTCTGACACATTGGACATTTTGTAGATGAATAGGAATGATAGTCCGGTATATCTTTGGTGTTAAAAATAGAATATACAGGGAGAGAAGCCACGCTGTCTACTCTGCTGAATATGGCTGCGATACCTCTGATAGTGCCTCCGTAATACAGAATGCTCTCGATTGCTTTGGACAAAGTAGAGCCTGTGGTAATCGAACCATTGAGGATCAGTACATTTTTGCCCTTGATCATTGGCTGAAAATTATCACGGAAGATAATCTGTCCGGAATTGCTGGATTCAGGAGTAATCACGTAGATCGTCTGATGAGCATTCAGGGAAAAAATGCCGGCTTTGGTAAGTTCTTCAGAAAGATATGCGCCAATTACTTCCAGTCCGTCCATACAGATAATGGTATCAACAGGAGTAGATACTTCATAATTAGCAGCCAGTTCGTGAGCAATATTCTGTGCTTCGGCAGTTCTGGATTTCATAGTTGTAAGATCCAGATAGTGAGTGATATGTGACTGAGATGTGACGAAATGTCCGGGAATTACCTTCAGCTGAATGCGGCTGTCACCACGGGCGTAGATTTTTGTCATGTTTTCCAGATTCATAAGAATACCTCCCTCGTTGAAAAAAAACGTGTAACTGTTCAGTAGCTTTGCGGTTAGCAGACCATTGAACAGTTATAAATCAGTACACTAATCTTATAAAACATTGTAGCATTGTTTTGCCGAAAAATAAATAATATTGTACAAAATCAATAAAAAAATATGCGATATGTATGAAGATTGTTAATAAAATACCAAAAAACATATAACGATGATCCCCTGGTGCGTTGATGGAAGTATTATTTACGAGGGTTGCTATAGATTGGTTGTGAGTTATGGAGAATGGAATAAACAGTGATGGGTGTGGAAATGGGAAACAGAAGAGAATATTCTATAGAAGTAATATATGTGAAATGATATAATGATTTTCAGTCTATTATTGACTGTCAGAAAAAGAGAAAAGATGAGATAAAAAATGTATACAGCAGAACGAATAGAAGAATTGGATGAAAATAGGAGCCTGATAAAAGTGACAGATTAACAGCCTGATATTTTGACTGCGAAAAGTGAATAATCATAAGAAAATCTTAAGAATTTGTCCCTTTCATATTAAGAAGCTTCGATTATTCTAATATCAGAAATACAAAATAAGAAGCCGGGGTGTCTGTACATGAGAGATTTCAGACTGGCATTTCGGATGATGAGGGAGGTGTATAAAGTGGCGAATATTCTTGTCTGTGATGACGATAAAGACATTGTAGAGGCAATCGGTATTTATCTGGAGCAGGAAGGGTATACGGTCATAAAAGCCTATGACGGTGTGGAGGCGATTAACGTATTGCGCAGTCAGCCGGTGGATCTGCTGATCATAGATATTATTATGCCCGGAATGAATGGCTTGGAGCTTTGCCGTCTCTATCGCCGTCAGTATGGTTATCTGGTTCCGGTGATTATGTTGACTGCGCTGGGTACGACGGAGGATATCGTAAAAGGATTGGATGCGGGAGCTGACGACTACTTGGTGAAGCCTTTCAGCTTTCAGGAACTGGAAGCCCGGATCAAGGCCATCCTGCGTAGAGGAAGAGAAGATTCCGCCCGGCAGTTGGTATGTGATGATTTGGTGCTTAACTGTAACAGCCGCCGTGCCAGACGTGGAGAAGCGGAGATAGACCTCACCGTCAAGGAATACCGTTTACTGGAATATTTTATGACCCATCAGGGATTGGTGCTTTCGCGCCTGACATTATTGAGAGATGTATGGGATAAGAATTTTGATACGAATACCAATGTAGTGGATGTATACGTAAACTACCTTCGTGGTAAGATTGATAAAGACTTTAGTAAGAAACTGATTCATACTGTAGTTGGTTCCGGATATATCATGTATGCCTGACTAAAAAACACCTGACTATGAAAATCGGACGTAAGATTGCCCTCTTTTATACGTTGATAACAGTGTTGACCACCATGATCGTCATTGGAGTGTTTTATCTCTTCAGTTCGAGGTATATCGACGGATTGTATCAGTCGTATCTTCGGGAAAAAGCTTTTCTGACTGCCCAGAAACATTGGGAACGGGATGAGGTGGACGAACAAAGCTATCTGGCCATTCAACGGAAGTATGATGAACTGTTGCCGGAGGCCAAAGAGATTTTGCTGAATATGGACAGTGACGTCGTGGTACGTGATACGTTGAATAAATATCTTTCTGCCGGGCAACAAAAACTGCTTCTTGATTCAAAGGAGATGTCATCGGTATCTTTTGTCCATAAAGATATGTTGGGAGCTGCTTTGTACTATCCTGACAATGAGGGAAACTTTATCGTAATCGTAATGTCGCATAATGGCTATGGGGTTAAAATACAGGAACATTTGCTGGTATTATCTACCTTCCTGATACTCAGCAGTTCGGTATTGATCTTCTTCATGGGACAACTTTATTCTACGAGAATACTAATCCCCTTACAACATATTTTATTGCAGCTGCAGCGGATACGGGGCAATAGCCTGAACCGCCGACTGAAGATTACCGGCAATAAAGATGAACTGGATCATTTGATAGAAGCATTAAACAGTATGCTCGACCGTATCGACACTGCGTTCAAAGCAGAAAAATCGTTTGTCAGCCATGCTTCCCACGAATTGAATAATCCCATTACCGCCATTCAGGGTGAGTGTGAAATCAGTTTGTTAAAGGAGCGTAGCACGGAGGAATATGTCGAAGCCCTTCAACGAATTGCCGGGGAAAGCAAACGTCTCTCTAACTTGATCAGGCATTTGATGTTTTTGTCGAGGCAGGAAGAGGATATCCGGAAAAACAACGTCGAAAAGATTTATCTGGCAGACTTATTACAGGAGATGAGTTCTGCTGTCCCCCGCCTTCGGTTGCAATATCCGGAGGAGGGCGTAAAGAGTGCTGTGGTCGATGCAAATCCTTATTTGTTTAAGATAGCCTTGCAGAACATTATAGACAATGCCTGCAAGTATTCGCAAGAAGAGGTGATTGTGCGGCTTTACAAAGAGGGGGAACGATGGGGAATAGCGGTCGGGGACTCCGGAATCGGAATTCCCAAGGACGAGATAGAACATATCTTCCAGTCGTTCTACCGGGGAAGTAATACGAGAGAATATACAGGTCAGGGGGTTGGACTCAGCCTTTCAGCGAAAATATTTTCTGTTTACGGAGGAAAAATAGAGATTGCTTCCGAGGAAGGGAAGGGGACGGAAGTGAAGGTCATTTTCGGGTGACGCATCATCCGGATTTCTAAGTGGGGTACGTACGTTAGCATATGCTTTGGCACGTATATGATGGGCTGTTAAAATATCACAATAAGAAGATGTTTCTTGCATTTATAACATCAATAAGAGGCAATCTGTGTTTGTAGATGAGTGTTGCATTCTTAATAAAGTGTTTTAAAAAGCAAGAACTATGTCGTTGAGTAATCTGCTAATCATATTTTCATCCTCCTTTATGGCTTTGTTTCCCGTAGTAAACCCTTTGGGAAACGGTTTTGTTGTAAATGGCTTTTTTACAGACCTGGACCCAAAACAGCGAAAGACTGCCATTCAGAAGCTGATTTTCAACTTTATAATGATCGGTGTCGGTACTTTGGTGATAGGGCATCTGTTTTTGTTGATTTTCGGTCTGGCCATTCCTGTGATTCAGCTTGGAGGTGGCATACTGATTTGTAAAACGGCAATGGAATTGCTTGCCGATTCCGGTTCTTCTGATAAGGGAGAGTCTAACCAGAATCTGGATAGCTTTAAATGGAAGAATATAGAACAGAAGATATTTTACCCCATCACATTCCCCATCAGCATCGGTCCCGGCAGTATATCTGTCATATTCACTTTGATGGCCTCTGCCAGTGTCAAAGGGAAACTACTGCAGACCGGAATCAACTATTTTGTTATCGCACTTGTCATCATCTGTATGGCTGCGATACTGTATGTTTTCCTCTCACAGGGGCAGAGGATTATTCAGAAACTCGGGCCTGTAGGCAATCAGATTATAAATAAGCTCGTAGCCTTTTTTACATTTTGCATCGGCATACAGATTTCGGTAACAGGTATATCTCAGATCTTTCATCTGAATATCTTGTAATGATGAAAGGTTGATATGTATTTATCAGCAACCGGATCTCTGCTTATAGATACCCTTTCAGCACCTTTGCGATCCGTTTGTATCCTTCTGCATTCGGATGCAGTCCGTCACGGAACAGAGAAGAGTCTATCGATCCGTCTTTTTGCGTCAGTTGCGGAGCAAGGTCAATGTAAGTACAGTCTTTGCCTGCCAGTTGTTTTTGTAATTCCGCATCGATTCCGGCGATGCGGGCTTCCATCCCTTTTCTTGGCAGGATGCCCATGATGCAGAGTTTTGCCTGCGGCTGACGTTCATGAATGGCTTTTGCGATCCGGCAGATACCTTCTATAATTTCTTCATCACTGTTGAATAACAGATTATTGGTACCTATCAGCAGAAATATATTGCGAACCTGGAAACCGTCCAGTTCTCCGTGATAGATGCGCCATAGTACATTCTCTGTTTTGTCCCAGCCGAATCCAAGGTTGCGTACACTTCTCCCTTTGAATAATTTCTCCCAGGATTCTTTGCCAAACTGGTTATGCGCGATGGGTTCGCCTCCCCAGAAGTGTGTTATCGAGTTGCCGATCATCACTATTTCAGGAGCACTTTGTTTGTTCAGTTTCAAGATTTCTTCGTGACGGCCGTACCAATCATACGGATCTCTTTGTTGCTTGCATGGGATGCACGAAGCAGGTCCTTGATTGTCTTCACGCAAAATTTCACGTATTTTCTTCTGGTAGCTGTCAGCGTATTGTTGCATACCCAGGTCGGTGGAGTGAACACCATCTACCATGGCATCCATCGGGATACCGATCTCTTCCTTGGTCAGATAGTATACAGCCGGAACCTGCTCTTTTTGTAACGTTTCATATGCCTTGCGCAGTTCTGCATTGGCTACACGATAAGATTCTTCCGCACTTTCGGAACTATATTCGTTACTATAACCGTCGTGTTCTACCAGCAAGATAGGGGTCCGGCTCTTTTCACGCAGCTTTTTCACTCCTTTCAGAGTGCGCTCGTATACAACGGCGGATTCTTTCTTTCCCGACAGATTGGGCATGCAATCGATGATATACAATTGCGCATCGATTTCAGACAACAGATCAAAGAGCGCTTCTTCCAGCTTTCCATTGCCGGAGAAACCAAGATTGATGACCGGATGTCCCAATTTCCGGTTTAAAATATTTCCCCATGCCATGCCCGGGCGGGAAGCGCAAGCTCCTTGTGCAATAGAAGTGCCGTATATAACCAGTGGCTTTTCCTGTGAGGCCGGTAGAAAACGGAAAGAGGCATCGGCAGGAACTCCTATTTCCATCCACGATACTTTATTGTATAACGGCAAAAATAATTGATATTCGAACCCGTTACCGGATTTGGCTGCATATGAAAGTCCGCTGAAACTGTAGGTTATCGTGTCACCCATGGAGTATCGTCCGGCACACCATCGTTCCCGTCCGTTGTTGTCCATAGCGTATAAGTCTACACCCGAAACTCCGGTTGCCGGCATGTGTGGCATAGAGAGTCCGCCTTTCACCACATAACGAACCTTTATTTCCGGTGCATTGGAACGGAACGCAACAGACAGTCCTGCACTTTGCTGCGCCAAATCCCATAAAGGCTTGCGCACTTTATCCTGGGCCCGTAGAGGCAGTCGGGCATATGAATCTTTTAATTCGCTCTGCCATGCTTGTCCGCGCACCACATGGATATCTTGGTTTAGTGGATTTGCCCATTTGTATTGTGCTTGCAGAGAAACACATCCCAGGAAAAGGGCTAAAAGGAAAAGTTGGAGTTTGGTTGTTTTCATAATCATCATCGTATTAGGGGCATGTAAAGGTAATTATTCCATCTCAAATATGCAATCGTCCTGACCAATAATAGACGAGTTACACACGGCTCTTGCATTTAACAACCGTCTTCCTTCCTTGTCCCTCCCTACAAAACCTTCCATTCGCACACAGCGATGCGGAAGCAGCGCTTCGTTGT
>ENA-OPAG01001571-OPAG01001571.1-human-gut-metagenome-genome-assembly--contig:-NODE-1571-length-11531-cov-4.833043_pt1 | contig 11531 bp, 3 predicted proteins | sample MGYA00241053_ERZ501422 | MGnify/ENA primary metagenome ERZ501422 (study PRJEB25962, sample SAMEA2042619) | human gut metagenome | biome: human gut; feature: human-associated habitat; material: faeces... | reverse complement strand
CCGTAGCAGTACCGTCATTAATCAGTTTATCCACCATCAAAGGAATAAAGAATTCGCTCTTCAAATTTTCCATATTCTTCGGATCGCTGAGGAATGTCTTAAAGAACTCCTGGCTATAAGCAAAATAGTCGGGAGTAAAACCCCAGAAATTCATGCTGACCGGAGTAGTGTCAGGAGTAGCAGTCCACTCGCCATTATCATCGATATACTTCACCTCACCGTCCATACGTTGAATCTTGGTACGTTCTACAACGGAAGTCAGCAGATTATCGGTATCCGTACCGCAAAGACCGCGAGATACCGTGCCGCTTTCACTTAATGTATTTCCAATACGGAAACCCACCATCGAATATTTATTTTTGGAACCATCGGGAAGTTCTGACAAGAATTTACCCATTACCCGGAAAGAATCGCGACCGTAGAAATCATCGCAATTGATAACGGCGAACGGCTCCTTTATCACATCGGCACCCATCATTACGGCATGGTTAGTACCCCATGGTTTGGTACGGTCTGCCGGGCAAGTAAATCCTTCGGGAAGCGCATCCAGTTCCTGGAACACCAGTTCGCACGGAATATGTCCTTCGTATTTGGAAATGATTTTATCGCGGAAGTCCTGCTCAAAGTCTTTACGGATAACGAAAACGAGCTTACCGAATCCGGCATTGATAGCATCGTAAATAGAATAATCCATAATAGTTTCGCCATTGGGGCCCAGTCCATCTAACTGTTTCAAGCCACCGTACCGGCTGCCCATACCGGCTGCCAATAAGAATAAAGTTGGTTTCATATTAGTTATTATTTAAAAAGGTTAGTGTATCATGGTTGATAACAGATGCAAAAGTAGTAAAATTTATATCAGAAAAGGGGAGATTTTAGTCCATTCTTTTCTATAATCGTACAAAACTCCACCTTATCGACCGGTACTTCCGCATTGAGTCCGTTTTTGGGCAAATACGATTCACTATTGTCTGCAAAGCCGACAGAATCTCTTAGAACGGATAACCGATAGCGAAATGCAAAGCAAGACTGTCCTTGAACTTAGGAATATTGTAGTATCCCGACTTACCGGTATCATACGGGTCATGCAGTCCTACTCCGCAGTCCAAACGGAACACCAGAAAATCCATATCATAGCGCAAACCCGCTCCCGTACCCAAAGCCACCTGCTTGGCAAAGTTCTTTAAAGTAAGTTCTCCACCGGGGCGGGAATCATCCTTACGCATCAGCCACACATTACCGGCATCCAAGAACACCGCTCCATGCAAGTCGCCGATGATACGGAAACGATACTCAACATTAGCTTCCATACGTATGTCGCCCACATGGTTGATGAAAGAATACTTACTTTCCTTATCCGGAGCATAACCGCCCGGGCCTATGCTGCGGGCGGAGAAAGCACGTACGCTGTTGGCGCCGCCGATATAGAACTGCTCGGTATAAGGAGCCGACAGCGCATTTCCGTACGACCATATCACTCCTCCGGCAATGCGTGAAGCGATCATCTGGTTTTTATCTATCTTATAGTGATAGCGGAATTCACTGTTAACCTTCAGGAACTGCGCAAAAGGTACACCCAGCAGTTTTTTATCCTTCTCGCTGAACGGTTTGCCGAAGACACGATAAATACACGAAGTCAGATTACCTGCCGAGCTTACCGTCGTCTGCCACCAAATGGGATTGCGCACACGCTGTAAAGAAGCGTTATCATACGTGTACATATATTCCATGACAGGGATAAACTGGTCGCGCAGACTGACGTAGAGCGCAGGATTCTCCGCCTGCAATTCCTTAAAGGCTTCCGTCGGGTTACGAAGCACATTAAACGTAAGTTTAAACGGCGTGAAACTATGTTTGGTCGTACGCTTCGGCTGGAAATCATACGTAGCGTTTCCACCAAACGCCAACAGTTTATAATACTTGGCGCGGTTCAACTGGTCGATGTACAACTTGAAGGTGGTAGTGGCCGGAAAGTCGTACTCCTTATCGCCGAAACGGGGAAAGACCACACGTGGGAACATCAGCGAAGTAGACAATCCCACCTCATAACTGTTCATCAATGAAGACCGGTCTTTACCCGTCTGCCACTCATACGAACCGTCCAGCTTCACATTCCATGCCTCACCGCCGCCAAACACGTTGTTTTTCGTTACGGTGAACGAAGCTCCCGGTCCGGTCTGGTTATTACTTTTCATCTTCACGTTGAAATCCAGTTCGGCATCGTAGGGTTTGTCGAGAGCCGCATGGATATTCACATCCAGCGTATCACACGCGAATGTCGTATCGCGCGGAGTATACTGCATTTCGAGATAGCGGAAGATGCCCACATTATTCAAACGCTCCTGCACACGGGTCTGACGATATAAACTGTAAAGGCTTTGCATGGAACGTCTGCGGGAGATACCCGTACTGTCCTGCACCTGGCGTTTCTGACGATATGCCTGATAGTTGAGCCACCTGTAAATCATGTTGGGACGTACCCGCAATTTATCATGATAATAGATGCGCAGTCCCTTATAATCCATGCTGTCGTTAGGAGCCTCTCCATGCTTGCCATAGAGGTGGAATGCTTTACTGCCCACATAAAACGGTTTTTCGGCGACAGAAGGCATACCGGGAGCAGGCACCATACGCATCACGACATGGCCGCCGGGCACTAAAGTCGTATCAGCCTGATAAGTCAGATAGTCGGGACGGAAATAATAGCACCCTACATTGCGCAGCAAAGTACTGATACGAGTACGCTCTCCGTCGAGGTCGGTCACATTAAACTGTTCTCCCGGACTGATGAGCGAACGGCGGCGGCTCATATTCATAATGCGCGACGTACGTTCACTGAAACCGTGGTAGTAGACCGTATCGATAAAATAAGGATTACGCATGTCCACCGTATATTGCAGCTTCGCCTTTAATGAATCTTTCGGATTTACAAACGTCTTATAACTGACCGTACCGTTGAAGTAGCCGTAGTCCCGCAACAGATTAGCAGCAGCCTTCTGCCTGATATCAGGATTGACGGACGACATCAATACCGGCTTTGCAGCAAAGCGGTTGAATATCCACTTTCCAAACCCCTTCTCATATTTCACAAATCCATTGTAAATCCATAATCCCACAGGGAACGGTATGCGGATACTGGAACTGCCCAACAAAGAGTTGTTCGGAGCAGTGGCCAGCGCAGCTTCCACCTCTTCCATGGCGGTTTCGCCTACCGGAGTCTTGCTACGGTTCTCGACAATCATCGTTTTTTGTCCCGTATACAGGATTTCACCTTCCGGCAAATGCTTGGTTGTGGAACATCCTGCCAGAAACAGTATACCCGCTATATATAATATCAGTCGTTTCATATCATTCTACAGTTTGTTTCTTCTTTTTCCTGAAGATAAAGAGTTCGCCCAGACGGTCCATCTTACGGCGAAGCACAAGACCGACTCCGGTTTCCGTTATTTCCCCGTCGAGCACGCTTTCGTAGTTCTTGTCATAGAACACACGGACATAGCGCGTACCGGACGTATCCAACCTGTACTCCAGCGAAATATTATCGATAAACGATTCCGCATCATTCGTGGCATTGGCGCCCGTTGTTACTTTACCGCCGATAACAATCTGCACACGGTCGTTGAAAAGGCGTTGCGAATAGCGGAAGCTATAATCCGTTTGCTTATCTCCCGTTTCGGCAGCCGTACGGTCTTCCATACCCATCGTGAAACTTGCATTAATGCTTTGGAAAGCCGAACCTGCCAATGAGTTGATCTGACTTTGGATAACGCTATTCAGAGCGCTACCCATAGAGAATCCGCCACCTTTGACACCGCTATTCATATAAACACCGGTCGCCAGCATGGCAATGGCCTGTTTGCTACGCTCCTCAGTACCCATAGCCTGCAACTCGTTCTCGATGGCGGCGTCATCCGGCGCCGTTATATCGAAGATAAGTTCGGGAGCGTCAAGCCGGTTCTTTATGGCTATGGACACATCGAAGTTTACCACGCGCGAACCGCCGTCGTCACCGTCGGCTACCGAAGCGCGCATACGCTCCGTCGCTTTCAGGTTCAATGTCGGGTTCATCGGATCGCCGCGCCAGTCCACATAACTTCCGTTGTTAATCTGGAATTCCTTCAACGGAATGATAGGAAGCGAATACTTCATGATTCCGCCCGAAAGCGTATAGCGTCCGGTAAGGCTTATATCGCCTTGCGGAGTGTATTGCATATTCAAATCCCCACCGCCTTCCAGTTCTATAAACTTACTGCGGTCGGGGCTCAAATCGGCACGAAGGCGTACGGCATTGTCTATATGCACGGACATAATCATATCCATACCGCCCAAAGACATGGCAGGGGCCTCATCCGCACTCACCGAGGTCGTGTCCGCAAAGGAAGTAAAAGTAACCAGGCCTTCAAGACGGTCTTCCACCGTCAGCGGCGAGTCGGTGAGCACATAGGTCACATCCGTGTTTCCCAACAGATTCATATTGCCGCGCATGGTCAAGGCATCCAAAGGCCCTCGTACCGTTGCGTTCAAATCGACAAATACCTTGCCGTAAATGAGACTTTCGCGGGTACGCGGTGCATCCAGCAGCGTATAGTTCTCTGCCAGCAATTTCAAATCCGCCGTAGGGCGTTCCAGATTACGGAAATCCACCTTACCGTTAATGGTGAACGGATTCTTACTGGTGGTATAGATAGCGAACTTATCGAATATCAGTTGATTGTCCTTAATCTGTACGGGGCGGTCGTCGAACCAGTAGCGGGCTCCTGCCTGACGCGCATATACCGATACGCTGTCCAGTGTAACATCTCCGTGCATCTTGGGTTTCTCCAACGGTCCGTAGATATACATTCCGCCGTCAAGGTCGCCGGTGAAGGAAACCATTTGGTCGGGAATAAAGGCATTGGCAATCTTCATCGGGAAATGCTCAAAAGAGGTGGTCACTTCCAGCGTATCCCTGCCATTCTTTTGCGTCAGTATACCGTCTGCGGTCAGCACTTCCTGATTGTCGTAACTGAAATACGTATTCAGATAATGCGTAGCGCCTTTATCTCCCGGCAGCCATGTGGCGCCCATACCGATGTCTCCTACATGTTGCCGCTCGTAAGTCAATTCATTGATGCTGGCTTCGGCGGACACTTGTAAGGAAGTAGGAGTCTGTATATACTGCGCTTCGGCGGAGAACAAGCCGGTCAGTCGGGGCATATAAGGAAGCACTTCGCTTAATTCTCCCAACTGGAAGCGGCTTAATTCCACGTTCATATTCTGCAACGAGATACTGTCGTTCTTGTCCGACTGCATACGGAAACATAAGCCGTTGTCGCTATCCATATCGATATTGGCATAGACACGCATATTCTTATGCAGATATATCCAGTTACTGTTATCTACGAAATGGAACTTACGGTATGCAATAACCGGTTCGGCAGGTGTCAGATTCAGCAATACTCCGTTGCCTTTGCCGTGTCCTTCGGTCAGCGGGCGGGCATTTATACCGAACAGCACTCCTGTCTGCCCCTCACCGTCCACATAATTTACGGTCAGTTCGGCGTCTTCACTCCGAATCTCGCCTGTCAGCGTACTCCGGAACACAAACTGCGGGTTCTTCGGCCCGTTAATCACCCCGCTTTGCAACATCATCCGGGAGGTATCCTGCTTCACGGTAAAGAAAATCGTATCGAGTTGCAACGAGTCCACACGCAATCCATGCACAGCAGTCCGCCCGTTGATGCCCCGCGTCGGCGTGGTACCGAAACGAAGGGTAAAGTCATTGAACGTCACATCTTTTGTTTTCAGGAAATAGCTGACCGGATTAGACTGTCCCGCCGTCAGCTGCATGCCTGCCGAAGGCAACACCCGACGCAAAGCCGCATGGTCCAGCCGCCTTTCATCTATCTGCTTCATAAAAATGGCGACGAACTCGTCCGATTGTTCCAACAGCTCCTTCAAAGTGCTGCGGGCACGGAACTGCAAGTCCATATCGCCGGCATTCATCCGCAACTTAATGGAATCGTGGCGCGCTTCCGCACCCAGATTAAACGCAACCGAATGTTCTAAAGGCTTGGGGGCAACGCCCAGTTTATATAAGTCCAGCTCCTCGACATTCATATTCAGCTTGCCGTCCATGTATTTGCGGTCGAGGCGTAAGTCGGCCTCGGACTGCATCTTCAATAACTCATTATCACTCGTCAGTCGCACTGAAGCCACCGATGACTTCAAGCCCGCGTTCAAATCCACGCCCGATATATTCCAACGGGCATACTGCAATTCCGCCAGCTTGGCCTCTATGCGCGCCATTGTCTTATGAGAAGCGATATCCACTCCCTGGCCTTTGGCGGAAACATGGGCCGTAAGTGTATAAACAGAGTCTTTAGGCAGGAAATGATGGAGTTGCAAAGCATCTATGGCGAGGTCTGCATGATAGGCCTCGGTAGACAAGTTGTAGGCGGCATCCAAATCCAGACTGCCTTTGCCTTCCTTTACTTTCAGAAGCGCGTTGCATTGCGGCCCGTCAAGACCGAGACGCGCCACGAGATTCATACTGTCGGGCACAACGATAGAGCCGTCGGGAGTTACCCCGGTAAGTCCGGTCAGGAAATTAAGGTCTTGCGTCTGCATTTCAAAATCAAGCTCTCCGCTACGCCTCAAGCTGTCCGTAAGGTTCCACAACTCACCGCCGCCGCTCAACGAGAAAGCGCCCGGCAATTCAGCGGTGAAACGTGAAATCTGCATTTGCTTCAAGTTCCCTTCCGTACCGGCATGAATCACCAGCGGCCGGAAAGGATAAGCCTCTTTAAAGGTTTCGGGCAATCCGCCTGCAAAGAGCAGTACATCCTGTTTGCCGATATTGGCATTAAAGCGGGCAGACAGACGTCCGGTAGTAGGTATATCGACAAGTTTCCAATAGGTCTGCGCCGTCAGGTTCATTTCACTATGCGGGGTCGTAAGTTGCAAATGGGGCACGCGGATAAGGGTTGAATCGGCAAACAGGCGTCCGGTCAGAGAAGTTACAGTCAGTCCCGAACGGTCGTACATGGAGAACTCGCGGATAACGGCGTTCATGTCGCGGCCGCAGGACATCACCGAATCTATGCCGATACGGATGTCGCGCAACGCGATATGCGAAGCGTCAAAACCCTCGACGGGAGCGGCTGTACCCGAATCGTAATTTACGGCAGTACCCGTAAGCGCGAACTTACGCCAACCGTAGAACTGACGTTTGAGGTCGGCATTGGCATCTTCTATGCTTGCATCTCCTATATTGGCAGCCAACGTCATGGAGTCGAGCGGCATCTGCAAATCCACCGAAACATTCTTCAGTTTCAGGCTGTGCAACGCTATCCGCCAGTTCAAGGCGGTTTCAACAGTATCTTTCGGAGCCTCGGCAGTATCGGCAAGTATTACTTGCACATGGGTATTACTCAACTCCACGCTATTCAGCACGGCATTCTCTTTTTTCAGGTCGATGCCGTGACTCTCGAGGAAGAACCGTCCGAGCGTTCCTTTGATGTGCATACCTTCCAGCAAGGTGGAAGAGTTTACGGCTACCTGCTGCAAGGTAATATCGTCCACCTCTACCCTGCCTTGCAACAAAGGCCACGCCTGCACGCGCACGTTCAGGCTTCCAAGGTTCAGCAGGGTATCGGGATGTTGCATATCGACGGCGTCGTTCTCCGACTGCACCACCTGTACGCCACGCACAAGCAGATTCAAGGGAAAACGAAGGTCAATCCGTTCTACGGAAATATTCATGCCCGTAGCATCCGACGCTATCACCGTAGCCTGTTTCCGTATAAAATTCTGCACGGGCGGCACATACAGCAATATCATCAATATTACAAATAGGATAATAGGAGTGAGCAGCACCCAAAGTGCTCCCTTTAACCATTTTCTTCTCATTGGAACGTCAAACTGTCATCTATTAAAAGTTGTACAAAGTAAACAATTAATTTCGAGATAAAGTTCCTAAAGAATAAAAATACTGTGCCACACCGGTGTTTATGACCACTTATATCGACCACTTACCCAAATCGGTCTGTGCCGGTAAACGAACAATATCCTCGATAAGAGCAAGCGAACGGAGCGCACGCTGTCCCTGTTCGGCAGTGAAGGGAGCGCCGCGCAGGCTTTCCAGTATCTTAAGTTCCGACACCAGTTCCGTAGCGCCAATCAGCGTAAAGAGAGGAATCATTTTGTGCGATACGGTAGCCACCCCGTCCATGTCCGCCGCATCCACCGCCTGCCGCAAACGTTCGGCATTGAGACGGGTTTCAGTGACGAAACTCTCAAGAATGGACTTTGCCGCTTCCGGATCATCACCGGAGAAAGCGGTAAGCGCCGAGAAATTATAAGGAAGCTCCGGAGATGAAGCCTCAGCCGCAACCGCTTCTTCACATTGCGGGGCAGGAACAGGCTCTTGTCCGATACCCTCCGCATTCAGTTCCCGGAAAAGCTCCGCTACCGTAAACGGTTTGTGCAAACAACCGGCAAAACCGTGTTCCTTAATCTCCTCCCGTTTCATGTCGCTACGGGCTGTAACGGCTATCACAGGAATGGTCTGAGCTTGAGGAAGGTTCGACGCCCGCAGCAGTTTCAGCAGGTCGAAGCCGTTTATGGCAGGCATCTGTACATCGGTAAGCAGTACATCGAAGGTATCGGAACGCAAGGCATCCAACAATTCATCCAATTGCATGCACGACACCGAAGCGATACCGCTATGTTGGAGCATGGCCGCGGTGAGCGTAAGCTGAATACGGTCATCATCAATCAGAAGTACGCGAAGCGAGCGTTGTGAAGAAACGGATATTCTCCCGGAAAGAGCGGCAGAAGCTTCAGTTTCCGTCTCCTGACGCTTCTCGCCGGCATTCTCCGATACCCTCACGGGGAACAAAGGGATACGTAATGTAAACGTACTTCCCTTACCCGGCACACTGTCCACATCAATCGTTCCTTCCAGCAACTGTACAAGCATGCGCACGATGGACAATCCGAGCCCGAAGCCCTCTTTGCCCTGCGCGCCGGGCAGACGGGTGAACTCCTGAAAAATCCGTTCCCTGTCGGCAGGTTCCATACCTTTGCCTGTATCGGCTATGGCAACGACCAGCCGGCGGTTCTCGTAACGTGCCGTTATCGTTATGCCGCCCTCGTCCGTAAACTTCACGGCATTGGAAAGCAGGTTATTGATAATCTGGCGCAACCGGAGCGGGTCGCTGATATACGTGCTCTCCAACTCGGGAGCAATATCGCAATGTAAGCCCAGTCCCTTGGCGGAAGTCAGCGGTTCGAAGCTGACATGGATTTCTTCCAGCAGACGGGCGGGATGGAAAGTAACCCGGTTTATCTCGGCCTTATGAAGGTCGAGCCGATGAAAATCAAGCAAATCGACAACCAGTTTCAGCAGATGTTCCGATGAGGTTTTCATGTTATCCAGATAGAAGCGCTGCCGTTCGTCCACCGTCAGACGGGAGAGCAGGTCGGCATAGCCCATGATGGAGCCGAGCGGCGCCTTAAAGTCGTGGGTAATGGCAAGCATCATCTTCTCCCGCGTAGCCAGCAAGTCTTCGGCACGGCGGCGGGCTTCTTCCAGTTCGCGGCGATAACGGTTGCTGCGCGTAATGTCACGCCCGATGATTATCAGGAAAATGGCGGAAAGCAACACAGCGCCCTCTGTAGAGATGTTCTCTGCAATTCTTGTGATTTTGGCCGCGATACCGCTGATTATCTTAATGGAGTGATGGCGCACGGATTGCTGATACTCCGCCTCTTCGCGGGCGCGCTGCAAGGTTTCCTGTTCATAACCTTTCAACAGACTGTCGATACGGGCGGTCAGCATCCTGTCCATGCGCTGCAAAGTGCGCCTGCGGCGTTGTACGATGGCATTATTCTCTTTCTTCTGCTGCGCCACGGCACGCAGCTTTTCTTGCAGGGAGTCCACCGGATTGTAGACATCAATCACCGTATCCGTAGCATATTCGAGGGAAGTCTTTACCTGTATAGCAGTATCTTTTTTAGGCGGAACGAACACCTCTCCCAAACGACGGAAGAAGCCTTTCTTCTTGGGCTTGGTAACCACCGTGTCGCGATGCGTAATGATACGGCGCTGCACCCGCCGGTTGGTAACGACCGAGTCCTGCCGGGTAGCGATGATGCTCTCTATCTCCCGGGTAGAAACCATACTGTCGCTCGTTTCGCTCAGCACACGCAACATGTAAATGGTGTTCGCGTCCTTCTCCCTGAGAAGCGTGATGAGACTGTCCGTCCACTGCACATCCTGATTATCGGAAAGCATAAGATTCTCCATTTCCCTATGCACGAAGAACAGGGAAAAAAGCAACACTCCTAACAACAGAGTGTATCCGACAGCTATCTTTACTTTCGATACGCTATTCATAATAGGTGATAAAAAGGTGATAGAGTGACAGGACGGCGAATACCGCCTCTTTTATCATCTCGTTCCCGTTTTATAGCGGAAACGCAGCCACAGCATTAGTCCGGCGCTGGTCAGTCCGAACGGGAAAGCCATCCAGACACCGACCAATCCCCAGCCCAGCACGAAACCGCAAAAATATCCTACGGGCAAAGATATAATAAAATAAGAAATAAATGCAATAATCATCATCGGCTTTACATCCGATATGCCTCGCAGCGCATTGGCAAAGTTGATTTGCAATCCGTCGCCAAACTGATAAATCAGGAAGGGAAAGAACAAGGACGCCACCAGCGCCGAAGCCTCGGCGCTATCCGTGAACCAACCGCCCACCTGTCCGCGCATCACAAAAACAATGCTCATAAGCACCACTTCCATAGCCATTATCAGGTGGAAGCCCGCAAATGTGGAACGGCGTACATTCTCCATATCGCCCTGCCCCTTAAAGTTACTGACACGCACCGCTACCGCAGCCCCCATACCGTAGTACATCATGAAGGTGAATTGCGAAATGGTCAGCATTATCTGATGGGATGCCAAAGCGATGGTACCCAGCCAACCCACCATAATGGCGCTAAGGCTGAAAGAAGCCGTCTCCATTCCCATCTGCAAGCCGACAGGCCAGCCCAACGCATTGAGCCGCTTAAACACCGGAAGCGACCACCCCATGCGGAAAAACCCAAGCCGGTAACGAATGAAGCGACGACCGCGAAGTACAATCAGCGCGAAAACCACGACCATCATAATACGCGAGAACAGCGTACTGATACCTGCTCCCAGCAAACCCAACTCCGGAAAGCCCAGCTTACCGTTGATAAGAATATAATTACCTATGATGTTCAGCGCGTTTCCGCCCAGCAGTATCCACATGGCGGTCTTGGTGTCGGTGATACCGTCCGTAAACTGCTTGAAACCATTGAACAGCATCACGAAAACCAGCGAAGCGAGCAATACCAGATAATAAGGTTTTATCAAAGGCATCAGTTCCTCGGGCTGCCCCAAACGCTCCACATTGAAGTAGACCACCGTCATGATGAAAGTAAGAAGCAAAGCCACCAGGACATTCGCCACCAAACTGCACCGCAACGCCTGCCCCGCTTCCGCAAAACGGCGG
>ENA-OPAG01001557-OPAG01001557.1-human-gut-metagenome-genome-assembly--contig:-NODE-1557-length-11589-cov-3.112017_pt1 | contig 11589 bp, 10 predicted proteins | sample MGYA00241053_ERZ501422 | MGnify/ENA primary metagenome ERZ501422 (study PRJEB25962, sample SAMEA2042619) | human gut metagenome | biome: human gut; feature: human-associated habitat; material: faeces... | reverse complement strand
AAGGTTTTGTGGGGGGCAAGGGAGGAAGACGGTTGTTAAATGAAAGAGCCGTGATTATGCCTTCCCTCCAAGACCGGCTCCGTTTCTCCGAAACATCTGTTTGCCAAGTTGCACAACTGGTATGCCATATCTCCTAAAAGAGAAGGAATTTGCCTCCCGGACAAAAATAAAACGCTATACAGTAAGGTTTCTCCCATGAAATATTTATCTTTACCGTCACAACTTTAATCATACGGATATGAAAAACAAGATACTCCCGCTACTGCTACTTCTGGGAAGTACGTATGCCGCAGCACAAACCGTAATTGAAAACCCTTCTTTCGAAACACGCCAGGGAAGTGCACACACCATCTCGAAGATAGAACTATCTCCGACAGAAACCCGGCTCACGATACGGACGGTATTCCGCCCCCAATGGTGGACCAGCATCGACAGCCTGACTTATATTTATGCCCCCGAAAGCAGAAAGCAATTTTATCCTCTCCGCATAGAAGGGCGCAAATTTGGCGAACGCGTAACGCCTCCCGCCTCAGGAATAATAGAAAACGACTGTGTCATCACCTATCCTCCCCTGCCCGAAGGCACAACCCGGATAGATTGGATGGAGGACGATCTTAAATCGGAAACCAACACCTATGGCATTCTGCTGGTGAAACCGCAGGAGACCAAAGAGCAGGCCTTCCTTCGCGAAATCCGTGGAAACTGGCAGCAGACAGATGCAGGAAACGGATGGGACATCGGAATTTACGATTCACTTGCCATCATGGATAACCGGTTCTGGAAATATGAACTTTGCCGGAAACAGGGGAAAAAGCTCAAACTGAATTTAAGGAATGAAACTGACGGACAGTGCCAACTTGAAATAACACAAGAAAAAGACGGCAACATACGCATCGGCAAAAACGGTGAAAAAGAGAAAAAGTATATCCGCGCCGGACTGCCCCATCGAAATTACGCATCGGTAACAACTGCTTCCACTACTCCCCGGACTGATTTTTTCCGGAAAGATACGGCTCACATACGTGGTTTTCTGGATGGATACAACCCGCAGTTAGGATTTACCACCGCCCTGATCTATACAGACAATCATATCACCCGCGAGAGTAGTCCCGCCCTGGTGACCATCCATCCGGACGGACGTTTCGAGTCGGACTTCATTGTCAATTATCCTGGGGTACATCACCTTAGTCTGGGCAGCTGTTGGATAGGGTTTTATGTCAAACCGGGCGAAACACTGATCCTTTACCTCAGTTGGGAAGACCTGCTGGACTACAACCGGCAAAGAAGGTTGAAACCCATGCTGACAGAAACTCAATATATGGGGGCTTCAAGCACTTTCAACCAAGAATTGATGCCTTGTGAACCGCTCTTCCCAAGAGACTTCAACATCCTGTTGAAAGCATGCGGCACGCTGACTCCCGATGAATTTAAAGCACAGCAAAAGCCGATGTACGACCTGTGGATGCATCGGCTCGACTCGTTGGAACAATCAAAAACGCTGCAACCCGAAGGAATGCAAATGCTGAAGAATAATGTGAAAATGATGTACGGCAGCTGGCTTCTCGATTTTATCCTGCAAAGAGACATGAATGCCCACAAAGATACCACCAACGCGATATTAAAAATAAAAGAGGCTCCGGACTATTATGATTTCCTGAAAGAAATGCCGCTCGATGACGTCCGTGCCATCGGTTGCAGTTCTTTTTCAACCTTCATCAACCGACTTGAGTATATGAACCCTTTAAACCGGGCAAGTTGGCAAATCAAGATCGGCACAGACGACCATGTGAAAAAATATGCGGAAAGCTGGCAAAAGAAAAAGGAGATATTGGAGGACACGACAGGAATCCCATTCCCAATGGCCGGAGAACTCATTCTCACCCGTTCTTACCCCTTCCTGGCCGGAACTCTCAAGGATGGGAAAAAAGCTTTCACACTACTCAATATCCTGAAAAGCTATTTACACGAGCCATTCCTTATGGCAGAGTCCGAACGTATGTACCGTCAGATTTATCCGCCACAAGGGAACCAGCCACAAGAACTTCCGGCAGGGAAAGGAACGGATATCATCCGCAAAATCGTAGCACCTTATCATGGAAAATTGGTGGTCATTGACTTTTGGGCAACTACTTGCGGGCCTTGCCGTGCCAGCATCGAGCATCATGCAGATTTGCGAAAAGAGTACCGGAACAGTCCGGATATCAAGTTCATCTTCATCACCAGTGACAGTGAATCACCTGAAAAAGCTTACAACGATTATGTAGAGAAGAATCTGAAAGAAGAAGTCATATTCCGCCTTCCGCAAAGCGACTATAACTATTTGAGGGAGCTATTCCACTTTAACGGTATCCCCCGTTACGTATTACTGGACCGGGACGGAAAACTGCTGAACGGGGATTTTCCGATGTACAACATCGAAAAATTCCTGAAAGAATCTAAAATAAGAAAAGAATAAGAAGACTTCACCACGGAGTAACACAGAATCCCAAAGAATTTAATTTCTATCATTCTCCCTCTGTGAGACTCTGTGCTACTCCGTGGTGAGCATCTGGCGCTATTGGATGCAATCCTATTTTTTCAATATCCGGATAAACGTATCGATGTCCTCCTCCGTTGTGTCAAACGAAGTAACCAAACGAATTTCATCCGCCTCTTCATTCCAAAAATAAAAAAAGTAAGATTGCAGCATACGATCTATTTCGGCGCGAGGCATGGTCAGGAATAATTGGTTACTTTCCACCTTTTGGGTGAAACGCACACCGGGAATCTGCTTCAAAGCTTCATAGAGACGTTTGGCCATCGCATTGGCATGCATTGCGTTCTTCAACCACAGTTCCTCTGTCAGATAAGCCGTGAACTGGCAGGAAAGATAACGCATCTTCGATGCCAGTTGAGCCGATTGCTTGCGTACGAATCGAGCTTCCGCTTTCAACGAATCATCAAATACGATCACACACTCTCCCATCATCAATCCGTTTTTGGTTCCGCCAAAACTGAGCACATCGATACCGCAATCTACGGTCAATGCTTTCAGTGAAAGGCCGAGGGCAGCACAGGCATTGGCTATACGTGCACCATCCATATGTACCCGCATCCCGTGTTGGTGGGCCAGTGAGGTAATTGCTCTCAACTCTTCCGGCGTATAAATAGTACCCAACTCCGTACACTCCGAAAGATAAACAGCGCCCGGCTGCGAATGGTGCTGGTCACCAAAGCCATGCAGATAGGGAGCGATCAGTTCAGGTGTCAATTTTCCGTCGGGAGTGGCTACGGGACGGATCTGGCAACCGGTCATCTTCACCGGAGAACCACATTCGTCTACATAAATATGTGCAGTTTCGGCACAAATAATAGAATTATAAGGACGAGTCAACAGTTGCAAAGCAATGACATTACTGCCTGTTCCATTGAAAACAAACAACGGCTCACAGTCGGCAACAAATATTTCTTTAATTTTCCGGACAGCTTCTTTTGTCCACGAATCGTCACCATAGCCCAGCGCATGATCTTGATTAGCCCGTGTCAGAGCTTCCATGATGGCAGGGTGTACACCCGAATTATTATCAGAGGCAAAACTTCTCATAGTCTATAAAGATAAATTTTTCTGCAAAGGAAGAAAATTATTCGCAGAAAAAGAAAAGATTTCCCCACAGACTACACGGAGGGCACAGAGGTTTTCTGATATTATATCCTCAGCTGATGAATGGACAATTCAAAATAGGAATGAATCGGTTCCACCACAGATTACACGAATTTTCACCGAATCTTTAGTCCTAAATATCAACGAATAATTTTAAATATCAACGGAATAAATTATTAATCTGTGGAAATCTGTGTAATCTGTAGTGAAATCAAACTCACTCAGGAATGAAACTTCTTCTTACGCAGCCAATAATCCAATCCGAGCAGGAGCAGAACCAAAGTTGCAATATAGCTATAGAAAACCATCATCGGAGAAGCGGTATCAGACCAATCGACTCTGGACAAACACTCCTTTAAGTTGAATTCTAATTTGAAAACGAGTGTATAGACCGCCATCCCTATCAATAGCAATATACCCAGAATCATGCCGCAAAGCATAGTCCGTTCTTTCCGTTTCCGCTGTTTTTCGGCCTCCAGTCGAACCTGTTCCATCATCCGGTAATTAAAATTGGACGGCAGATTACCAGGTTGCCTTTTCCGAAGGGCCTGCTTCAATGCATTTTCCGTACATTTCTTATTTGCTTCCATAATTACTCATCTCCGTTCATTAATAAATAAATCTTTTTGCGGGTACGGTGCAACTTCACCTTGACATTTCCCGATGAAAGTTTCAGCACCTCTCCTATCTCCTCTATCGACTTCTCTTCAAAATAGAAAAGTGTAATCAAGACTTTTTCCTCAACATTCAGCAAGTCGATGGCTTGAATCAGTTTCGCAGTCCGTTCTTCGTCATCGGTAGGACAAAGTATTTCGTCGGCCTTTTCATCGGGTACATTATTTATGGTACCTTCCTCAATATAAAGAAATTCCTGTTTCTTTTTGCGGGTAGCGGATACAGCCGCATTATAAGCAATCCGATAAAGCCAGGTAGAGAAGCGGCACTCTCCCTTATAACTGTCAAGACAGCGGAAGGCTTTCAGAAAAACATCCTGTACCAACTCTTCCGCATCTTCGGGACAACCGACAATCTGCACAATCAGCACATAAAGCGGACGGCTGTAACGGTCGATAAATACAGAAAAAGATTCTGTGTCTCCGTTCAGTATCCGTGCTATGTATTGTGTTTCTTCGTTCTGTACCATGATATTCGGTTAGACGCAGGCGGATTAGAAAGGTTACAAGCAAAAAAATATTTTTTTCTTTGTAACCTTTCCGTAGTCTGTTGCGTCAAACAGTGCAAAGAACGGAATTATTCACTTAAAAACATACGATCATGATGGATTTCATTACAGTCCCCTTAGTTGTGGGCATCATTACCTTAGGTATTTACAAATTGTTTGAACTTTTTGCATGCAGACGCGAACGTATCACTCTTATCGAAAAGTTAGGAGAAAAGATGTCAGAAGGCAATCTCGAACTGACTGGGAAGATTGGTTTGCCCGACTATAATCGTTCTCAACCATCATTCGGTGCTTTGAAAGGCGGCTGTCTGTTGCTGGGAGTAGGACTGGGACTATTAATCGGTTTTGTCCTCAGTTATGTAAGCTTCTCTCCGTATGACTTTGACAGATTCGACAGAGGATATACCCGAGAAATGGTAGGAGTTATCTACGGATCATGCACACTTCTTTTCGGAGGAGCGGGCTTAGTGGCTTCTTTTTTGATAGAACGGAGTTTCTGTAATAAAAAGAAAAAGGAATAAAAAATAATCCCCGGAATGCAATACCACTGAACTGTTCCGGGGATTTTTTTCACAATAAGCAGCAGCATCTATCCAATATAAACATTTACACAGAGGTAAACATAAAGTTCTTCCTCTTCTTGTTCAAACTCAATCTTATCTTCTCTGGCTAACCAGCCCAGAGCTGCCCCCAATTCCTTATCCTTCAACCCGGATTTCCTTTTCAGGTTACCATAACTCCATTTGTCATTGTTGCTCAACAATTGCCAAACTTTTCCAGCATTCAAGCCGATTTCATTTTTATCCATTTGATACAAAAGTTTAAAGGTTAAAACACATAAAGCTACTATTTACGCGGTGTAAGTTAACAAAATTATGTAAGCATTGTTACTACAAAAACACTAAAAACATACTACATACGATATTTTTAACATAAAATCTATCTTATATACCAATCTACCAAGGTTATTAGCATACGTTAAATATACAACTTTTTGATATAATCACCTGTTATTGCATCATTGAATAACCTAAACTGAATGATAGATATGGGAAAGAAGGTAGCAGAACAGCTTGTCGACACTCTGATTGAGGCAGGCGTCAGAAGAATTTATGCAGTAACAGGCGACAGTCTGAACGAAGTGAATGAAGCCGTCAGGCAAAACGAAGCAATGAAGTGGATACATGTACGTCATGAAGAGACCGGTGCGTATGCCGCAGGTGCGGAAGCACAACTGACCGGACTGCCGGGATGTTGTGCAGGAAGCAGCGGACCGGGACATGTCCATTTAATCAATGGGCTTTACGATGCTCACCGTTCGGGAGCTCCTGTGATAGCCATTGCCTCAACTATTCCAACCGGAGAATTCGGAACTGAATATTTTCAGGAAACCAATACGATCAAGCTATTCAATGACTGTAGTTTCTATAACGAAGTAGCTACTACTCCCCAACAGTTTCCCCGCATGCTGCAATCGGCCTTGCAAACAGCCACTACCCGAAAAGGAGTAGCCGTAATCGGGCTTCCCGGTGACTTGGCAAAGAAAACGGCAGCCCAAGTAGAGTCCTCTGAACAGATTTATCCGTTAGCTTCGTCCGTATGTCCGGCCGAAGAAGACCTGATCCGGCTGGCCGACATGCTGAATCACTACGGACGCATCACCCTGTTTTGTGGTATAGGCTGTAAAGGAGCACATGAGGAAATCATCCGGATGTCCGAGATTCTAAATGCTCCTGTCGCGTATACTTTTAAAGGAAAAATGGAAGTACAATATGACAATCCCTATGAAGTAGGTATGACCGGACTGCTGGGTATGCCTTCCGGCTATTACAGCATGCACGAAGCAGAAGTACTTGTCATGCTCGGAACCGATTTCCCCTATTCCGCCTTTTTACCCGATGATATAAAAATCGTCCAGGTGGATATTAAACCCGAAAGACTGGGACGACGTGCCAAAGTGGATCTGGGGCTTTGTGGAGATATACGCTCTACTCTCCGTGCCTTATTGCCCATGCTACAACAGAAAAAGGATGACTCTTTTTTACGCAAACAGCTGAAACGTTACGAAGGAGTAAAGAAAGATCTGGCTGCCTATACGGAAGATAAAGGCAAAATGGATCAGATTCATCCTGAATACGTGATGTCCGAAATCAATAAGATTTCATCCGATGACGCCATCTATACGGTAGATACAGGTATGACATGTGTATGGGGAGCCCGCTATCTGCAAGCGACCGGAAAGCGGCACATGCTGGGCTCTTTCAATCATGGTTCGATGGCAAATGCCCTGCCCCAAGCTATAGGAGCAGCGTTGGCTTGCCCGGACAGACAGGTAATCGCCCTTTGTGGTGACGGAGGATTATCCATGACATTGGGAGATCTGGAGACTGTGGTACAATATAAACTCCCTATAAAAGTGATTGTGTTCAACAACCGGTCCTTGGGAATGGTAAAACTGGAAATGGAAGTAGACGGACTGCCGGATTGGCAGACGAATATGCTGAATCCTAACTTCGCACAAGTAGCCGAAGCAATGGGTATGACAGGCTTCAATGTTTCCGATCCGGAAGAGGTATTAAATACATTATGTAATGCATTCGAACTGGAAGGTCCCGTATTGGTAAATATCATGACCGACCCGAATGCTTTGGCCATGCCTCCGAAAATAGAATTAGGCCAAATGGTAGGCTTCGCCCAATCCATGTATAAACTACTGATCAACGGACGCTCACAGGAAGTTATCGATACGATCAATTCGAACTTTAAACATATCAGAGAGGTATTTTAATGATGAACAGGGTTGGTTGAATGATGAATGGTAAACGATGAACGGCAAATAATGGATAATTATGATCCACACCTTGCGTTCATCGTACACCATTCAGCATTCATCATTTATCATGTACAGCCTTTAGCAACCACGCCAATTGTACTCCCAGGTCTTTCATATTTCTCAACCCTTCTGCATCATCATAAACTTCTCCCGGCATTTCACCAATACCGAAGTTCCAGTAAGTAGATCCGGGAACAATCATTCCGCTTCCGAGCATAAAACGGTTAAGTTCATCATAAACCGTTACGGCACCACCTCTGCGGACACTAATCACGGCAGCTCCAACTTTACGTGTCAGTGTACGCCCTTGTCCGATAGTGGTCAACCCCAATCGGTCCATAAAAGCTTTCATCTCCGCGCTCACACTACCATAGTAAGTAGGTGATGCCAGAATTATTCCGTCTGCCTCCTGGGCTTTTCGGATAAACTCATTCATTGGGTCGGTCTTGATGACACATTGTCCGTCCTTTGTCTTGAAACAAGTATAACATGAAGCACAGCCACGCAGCAACTTCCCACCCAACTGTACCAATTCGGTTTCTATACCGGCTTCCTGTATAGGTTTAAACACTTCATTAATTAGCATCTCTGTATTGCCACCTTTACGGGGACTTCCGTTAAACGCCACAATTTTCATTTTGTCTGTTCTTTTATAGGTTTAAAATGCAAATATAAATTAGTAAAATATGTTAGAGTAAAAGTGCCCTTGGTTCCGGCCCTCCTATTTTGTTTTATTATTGATACACAAGCACAATTTAACACAATTTACCGCAGTTAACGTACGATGACTCCTTAGGGATTAATCTGACTTACATCAACAGCAATCACGCCTCTAAGAGGGGTTACATATATCCCTTGACGGTTACATCCACCCACTATGTAAAGCGTATTTTTCCAGTAGAAAAGCCCTGCATTTTCCACGTCCAAAGCAGCCAGTTCGTAAATACGCACTGTATCTGTTTCAATATTGTAAACCTGTAAGTTGCGATTCTCAAAAATATAAATATAGCTGCCATCAGAAGCCAGTCCGGGATAGGAAACTCCATCTTTCAGATCACACAATCGTTGCCATTCCCCCGTCCGCAAATCGTAACTCGCAGCTGTCCACATAGGTGCTGTATGGTAACCACCCCAAAAATAAACCTTATCTCTCACCAGAATGCCATTCATTCTGCCACACCGCCCGGCAGGAATGGTATCTTCCAGTTCATACCAGATACCTCGTTTCAAATCGAGCATGTGTATTTTATTAGAAAAAACTTTCTCTTTTATAGCCCCTCCCATCGCATACAAACAGTCACCGTAAATGAAAGAAGTGAAATCAACTGCCTGATGGGGATTGACGGGATCGACATACAACGTATCCTTATCCAAATCATAAATTTCCATTGTAGCATCTGTATACTCCAACTGCCGGTTAGTGGAAAATCTTTTCCCTCCTAAAACAAAAACTTTGCTATTATAGAAATGGGCAACATGGCCGGCACGCGGTATAAAGCCTTTAGCACATTTCTTCCACATATCGGTTGCAATATCATACACATACATATTGGAAGAACGATACTCCCAGGCTTCAGTACCTTGCCTGTATTTATTGGCTGCCATTCGGACCAGTGTTTCATCACCGCCAACCACATAAATCTTCCCTGCATGCAGAAATCCGCCGTAAGAGTATAAAGGCTTGGGTAAAGGAGCTAGTGAAGTCCACTCCAGGAAGAATGGCGGACGCTCTCCGCTAACCACTACCTCATGCAGCAATTGGGGATGCTCATATAGAGTCACTTTATATTCGAGACGCTGTAATTGGGGTAATGTACACTTCAACGGCAAATAGCCGACATGCGAAAAGACGATGGTATCACTTTTCGTCATCATATCACAGCTAAAGAAAAATTCTCCTTTTCGGTCTGTCGATCCGATTCCAACGGAATCTTTCTGCAAGTAAATATTCACACCGGACAAGAGCCGTCCCTTTACACCATCCACAACAACTCCTTTAGTTTGAGCATCAACAACTGGTCCCTCCAAAAAGAGAGCACATAGAAATAAAGCCGCACGCGAATACTTTGTCAACATATTGATCCCCCAAAATATGAGCTACAACTCCATCACCATCAATATCGGATTATCATCCTCCCTTATCTTTACTCCCGGAATTTCACCCATAGCTTCATCCGCCGGAATAAAAAAAGCAAGTTTATTTCCACTTATATAAGCAGGTAATAATTTGATGATTGTACCCGAAGGTAAACGAAATTGGATTCCACGGAACACTGTAAACTGATTGGGACGGGTCAAGATACTTCTCGACACGATTTGATTCGTTTTCCGGCTCCATATTTCGCCCAGAACTTGCTCTTTGTATGCATACTGCAAATAATAATATCCCGGGAAAGTACTAATAGATAATCCTTTAATAAATGGATCATATTGATTCCACTTCATGAATTGCTTTACATCTTCCGAAGACGGCGCATATTTGCCTTTACGAAGGATAAAGTCAAGTTTCAATCCGTCCGGAGTCAAAAGAAAAACACTATCGCTATTAATGTGATTAAACAAACAAAGATCAGGACTGCACGCTTTTATACTGCTATTCAACATAGTAGCTCCCCGTGTAATATAATCGGCCGTCGAATCAAAAGGTAAAATGGAAGACTTCACCCGCAACGCCGTATCCGTCACAATAACTTCTGATTTACCTTTACTGAAACTACCACGAAAAAAATAAGAATCGCCCTGCATGTGCAATAAATAATTAAATTCGGAATCGGCCAAATTAATCTCCCGGAAGAACTTCCCCTGCTTATTATAGATGATATGTTTATAACTGCCATTATCAAAAACACGAATAGTGGAATCTTTTAGATGGTATACGACTGAAGATAAATAAACATATTCTCCGGGCCCATTGCCTACATGCCTGAAGCTATTTAAGAAATTACCTTTATAATCGACACAATTTATCCATTGACTTTTCCCTTCCGAAATAATGCACATATCATCATCGAGATACTCTATTACAGGATGACCGTCCATCAGATGAGAAGAGGACAATGGTATATAAGTAATCTTTTTGGCCACACTATTCCACATAAACGTATCAGGAACTTGTTTATGGATTGCCGAAGCAAAATCCAATACAGGTATAGTATCTCCTTTTATTTTGTGGCCACCGGTATCAATCCCCGGCTGAGAAGTACAAGCTATCACCCCCAAAGCAACGAACCATAGAAATATAAGATGTGCCTTCATATATAAGTTTGTTTTGGTTTGAATATACGAATGTACACAAATATATAATCTCGGCAAAGCGTTCCACGCAATATCCGCAAAGGTCAACAAAAAAAGCTGCTTCCGTTTCCGAAAGCAGCTTTCTTTTTTCAATCCTGGGAATAAATTACATCATTCCACCCATTCCTCCCATTCCGGGAGCGCCCATCGGCATTTCGGGTTTATCTTCTTTCTTTTCTACAATCACACATTCAGTAGTCAGGAACATACCTGCGATAGAAGCGGCATTCTCCAAAGCGACACGTGTTACTTTAGCAGGATCTACCACCCCAGCAGCATGCATATTTTCATAAACATCGGTACGAGCATTGTAACCAAAGTCACCTTTTCCTTCACTTACTTTCTGAACAACAACTGCACCTTCTTTACCTGCATTGGCAACAATCTGGCGAAGCGGTTCTTCAATTGCACGCTTGATGATAGCAATACCGGTAGTCTCGTCATCATTCTCGCCCTTCAATCCGTCAAGTGATTCAATAGCACGAATATAAGCCACACCACCACCAGCTACGATACCTTCTTCAATAGCAGCACGAGTAGCGCGAAGTGCATCGTCCACACGATCCTTCTTTTCTTTCATTTCTACCTCAGAAGCAGCACCTACGTAAAGAACAGCTACACCACCTGACAACTTAGCCA
>ENA-OPAG01001556-OPAG01001556.1-human-gut-metagenome-genome-assembly--contig:-NODE-1556-length-11590-cov-2.182141_pt1 | contig 11590 bp, 9 predicted proteins | sample MGYA00241053_ERZ501422 | MGnify/ENA primary metagenome ERZ501422 (study PRJEB25962, sample SAMEA2042619) | human gut metagenome | biome: human gut; feature: human-associated habitat; material: faeces... | reverse complement strand
GGCACGCCGACCATTGTGGCAAAGGCCGACAACGACGCGCTCAAGCGCGGCGATACATTCTATGTCACAGTAAGCCTTGACAATAACCCTGGCATCTGCCTGATGCAGGTCGCCGTAGTATTTGACGAAAAAGTGTTTGAGTTTGTGGACGTAGAGAACGGCACCCTTATTACCTCGTCCCTTTATGCGCCCGACCGCGTGAGCGGTGCAAAGCTGGACTGGGAGCCCGGCAAGGATATATTTGGCGATGGCAAGCTGGCCCGGGGCCATGTTGGAGATCAGCATGGGGATCATGAAGGGGGAAACCTTGCCCGGCCCGGCCTCGACCAGGCGGGAGTGGCACACTTCGATGGTGTGCAGGCCGCCGGTGGGGATGGCCTGCTTGTTCGGCTGGGTCAGGCGCAGATCATAGTTGGAGATCACGTCGCCGTGAGGGCCCGTTTCGGTGTCGATGTAACGCACGTACGGCGCCTTGACCTTGGTGTGATCAAGCTGGAATGATTCGACGACGGGCTTTTCGGCCGTTTCTTCTGCCATGCTGTTGCCTTTCTACTTGCCGAGTGTTCGGTCATGAAGCATCGAACAGTCATCGTAGTCGAGCCAGCCCAAGAACGCCCGCAAATACTCCGCAGTTCGCTATAGGAGATTGTTATGACGCACTCCCGGCATTGAACGAGGCGATGGCTTGCATGAAGCGCTGGCCGTAGAGGTCGAGCTTGTGTTGACCGACGCCGTTGACCGCCAGAAATTGCGCGTTGGTAACCGGCTTGATGCGGGCCATGTCGCGCAAGGTCTTGTCGGAGAACACGATGTACGGCGGCTTGCCGATTTCCTGGGCGATGGTGCGTCGCAGTTCGCGTAGCTTCTGGAACAGCGATTCCTCGTCATCGTCCGGGATATACGAGCCCAGCGCATCGCCGGGAACATTGGCGGAATCGGCAGTATCAGCCACTCCCCCGCTCCGACCGGAACCGGCCGCCTCCGACTTGCGTTCCACCCGTTTGATCTCATAGTGGAAGTCGGGAGCGGCGGTTTCGGCCGCCCGCGCACCGAACATGACGATTGGCATACGCCCTTCGGCGATTGACAGGTACCCGTCCGTGGCCATCTGGCTCAACACGTCGCGCACGCGAGCCTCGTTCACGTCCTTGAGCATGCCGAAGGTGGGCATCCGCTCCGGGTTCAGCCATGCCAGATCCTGTGCCCGCGAACCGCGCAGGATCTTGACGATCTTGCCGGAACCGACGCGCTGCCCCACGTCATGCACGCAACGGCTGATCGCCTGCGCCACGCGGGTCACGTCGATGGTCTCGAACGTGCTTTCGCAGTTCGAGCAGGCACCGCATTTGCCGGACTGCGAAGAGTCCGCCGCAATGTCTTCACCCGCCGTGGAACCAGCATTCGGCGACAATTCCTGACCGAAATACCGGGTCATATACCGGTGCAGGCAGTCGGTGGTGCGGCAGTAGCCGACCATACCGTCCAGCAGCCGGCGCTTGGACTGGCGAACGATTTCCTGCTCTTCGGGAGTCAATCGTTCGTTCTCATAATCGTTATCCAGCAACCGACGCCGGGTGACGATGTCTGACTCATTCCACAGCAGCGTGCATCGGCTGGGCTCGCCGTCACGGCCCGCGCGGCCGGCCTCCTGATAGTAGGCTTCGATGCTTTTCGGCATATTGTAGTGAATGACAAAGCTGACGTTGGATTTGTCGATGCCCATGCCGAAAGCGTTTGTTGCCACCATTACGGTTTTGCGGTCGTAGAGAAAATCCTCCTGATTTTTGCTTCGCTCGGCTTCGGAAAGCCCCGCGTGATACCGGGTGGTGGCGTAGCCGTGGTCACACAGCAGCTCGCAGACGCTCTCCACCTTTTTCCGGGTGGCGCAGTAGATGATGCCGCTTTTCCGCTTCTGCCCGGCAAGCAAACGGAGAAGCGTTTTGTCCTTGGACTCCGGCTGGATGACTTCAAAATACAGGTTCGGCCGGTCAAAGCCCGTGACCTCCCGCACCGGACTGCGCAGCTCCAGAATCCGCTCCACGTCCTCCTGCACGCTCCGGGTCGCGGTGGCGGTGAACGCCCCAACCACCGGGCGCTTTGGCAGGCTGTCGATGAACTGCACGATTCGTAAGTAGCTGGGGCGGAAATCCTGTCCCCACTGGGAGATGCAGTGGGCTTCGTCCACCGCGACAAAGGAAATATTCAGCTTCTCCACCACGCCGCCGAAGCCCGGATAATCCAGCCGTTCCGGGGCGACATAGACGATCTTGTACCGCCCGGCCAGCAGATTGCGGTATGCCGCCTGCATCTGCGGCCCCGTGAGGGTGCTGTTCAGGAACGCGGCGGGAACGCCCGCCCCTTTCAGCGCCATCACCTGATCCCGCATCAGGGAGATCAGGGGCGAAATGACAAGGGTGATTCCCGGCAGCATCAGCGCCGGGAGCTGGTAGCACATGCTTTTTCCGCCGCCGGTGGGCATGATGCCGAATACGTCCTGCCCGGAAAGAACGCCGTCAATGAGCTTCTCCTGCCCCGGCCGGAAGCTGGAATAGCCAAAGACCCGCTGCAATAGTTCTTCTTTCTCCATACCATCACCGTTTTCGCTCGTATGTTTGACGCTATTGTCGCACATTTTGCTGAAAAATGCAAGAGGAAATTAGAAAAACAGCGCCGCGCGTGTGGTGCATCGCTATGTGGTGTTGAAATCTGTTATTGTCCTTTCGTCGTGGCTGATGGTCACGAACGCTTTCGGGTCGATGGAGCGGATGATCGCCCGCATTCTGGAGATCTGGAAGCGGTTCACTACGAAGTAGATAATCGTTTTGTCCGCGTCGGAGTAGCCGCCTCGGGCGGCGATTTTCGTTGTGCCGCACTCGAATGCCTCCATCAGCGCGGCGCTGATCTCCTCGGCTTTGTCCGTGACGATCATGACCTCCTTGGAGCGGTCGATGCCTTCCACCACGAAGTCAACGGTTTTCAGCCCCGCCCCGTAGGCCACGATGGAGTAAAGGGGCAGAATCCAGCTGTGCATCACGCTGCCAGCGAGGATGTACAGAATGACGTTGTAGATCATGACAAAGGTGCCGACGGTCAGGCTCAGCTTCTTTGCGAAGATGACCGCCATGACCTCCACGCCGTCGATCGCACCGCCATAGCGGATTGTCAGGCCGCTGCCCACGCCGGAAATCACGCCGCCGAACAGGGCGCACAGGAGCAGATCTTCCCCCGCCAGCGGAGACGCAAAGCTCACATCCACGGGAAGCACGTCCACGATGATCCACGACGCAGCCGAATACACGGCGACGGCAAACAGGGAATAGACGGTAAAGGCCGTCCCCTGCTTTTTCAGTCCGAACAGAAAAAGCGGAACGTTCAGAATCAGAAGGAAGACGGACAGGGACAGATAATCCGGCGTGATCTGGGAAAGGAGTATGGACGTACCGGAAATGCCGCTGTCGTACAGTCCCACCGGGGCTAAGAAAATGTTGACGCCAAAGGCGTTGATGCAGCCCGCGACAAACAGGAAAATAAAGTTCTGCCACCGCAGGGATTTGGAAAGTTCGTTGATAAGCTGTTTCGTTTTGACCATTCTGCCGCTCCTTCGTGATTTGATTCAACACTTTGTGAATAGAATACCATAATCTTATGAACAAATCTACCGATATTGGGACACAGTCCGGTCATTTTTCCGTCTTGGGCAAATCTTTACCAAATCTGATGTGCAGCTATGAGATAAAAAAGCTACGTTGTTCTGACGTTTCTTCAGCTCATAAAATTCTTTTACCGGTCTCGTGATACACGCGATTACTTTCGCTTTGCATATATCCAAACATACCGTCTGTATAGTATTCCCCTTTTTCGTCGCGGCATCTCTTTAACCTATCTTGGTAAACAAGCGTTTTTTCTCTTAATAACCGACATATTTCATCCAGTTCGGATTTTTCTACCTCAAATGACGCAATACCATTCTTTTCCAATCTTAATTGGGCAACGAGGCAGTTAAAAATATAATAAACCTCATAAACATAACATTTATCACTTTTTAATCTTAAAATCAGCTCTTCCGAAAACCGTCTGTCCAATTCAAGTTGCGGGCATCTGGCAGCATATTTGTTATAACATTCCATACTGAAATTAATGGCATGGGGAGAAGTAACATCTCCGGGATTACTATTAATTTTGTAGATACCGACGCCTTCCAGATAATCAATGAGATTATTAAAACAAATTGCCATTACTATTTTTCGTTCAGTTTCATAAACCATATCCATAAAACTTCCCCCTCCAATACTGCGCAAATCAAAAACCGTATCCCCATGGAACTGGCTGCACGCTTTCGACGTGCTTCCTGAAAACAGTATAACAATCTGGAAAGTGCTTTGCAACCCTTTTTCAGGAAATTGGCAGGCGCAGAATTACGCGGCGGGCAATTTAAAAAGGATGATATAAGAAAAACAGCCGCTTTTCTTACGAAAGCAGCTGTTTTTATGGTGGGCGAGGCGGGACTTGAACCCGCACGTCCGCAGTGAACACTAGAACCTGAATCTAGCGAGTCTACCAATTCCACCACTCGCCCATATAAGCGTCGTCTCTCAACGACCCGCTTATATTAACACAGGTTGGGAAATTTGTCAATATTATTTTTGACTTTTTTACCCTTTTTATTGCGCCTCCGCCGCCATGAGATAGCTGCTGACGCAGTACAGAGTCTGGCCGTTGTACTCCACCCGTGACCAGCCAACGTCACGGTTGATGCCGGTTCGGGTGACGACCTCGCCGTTTTTCAACGACGCGACCACCACGCAGTCCGGGTCTTCCACGCTGGGCAGCGACCGCAGATTGACCTCCACCTTGGCGGTGACGAGATCGTTTATTTCCTCAAACTGGGTCTGGATGCCGTCATCCTCCGGCTGAGTGGGAAGCTCACCGTCACCCACCGGCGTCAGATAACTGGTCACGGCGTAGCAGGTCTCGCCCTTGTATTCAAGCTTCGACCAGCCGTTGTCGCTGACGCCGACACAGGTGGCAACGTCGCCGTTTTTCAGCTGGGCGACCACCGTGGCGTCCTCATGCTCCACGCTGGGCAGCTTGCGCAGGTTGACCACATTCTTGGCGGTCACCTCCTGATTCACCGGGGTGAAGACCGTCTTGATGCCGTCCTCCCCTGCCTCACCGGCGGTGTCTGCCGAGTAGTTCAGGTCGGTGGTCAGGTAGCTGGTCACGGCGTAATAGGTGTTTCCGTTGAAGGTGACCTTTGACCAGCCGCTGCTGCTTACGGCAATGCGCGTCGCGATCTCGCCGTTTTTCAGAGTGTACAGCACCGTGCTGTCCGTGTCCTGACTGGGGATGTCCCGGAGGTTGGTTTCCACCTTGGCGGTCACTTCCTCGTTGACTTGGGTAAAGTCCATCAACGCCTCCACGTCCGGGAAGGCTTCCGCTGGGGGCGTCTCGTCCTTGGGCTTTTCCACCCCGTCGTAGCCGAAGTAAGCCACGTTCATGTCAACAGGCTGGGAAATGCCCGGGACGCTTCCCTCCATGGTGTACTGCCACATCTGGTGCTCACCGGTATAGCTGGAGGTATGCACCGCCGGGTCGGCGTCACCGGGGAACTGCGCCACCCAGATTTTATAATGTTTTTCAATGCGGGAGGTCTCCCACAGGGTCTCGTCCTGAAGCTCGTTTTTCGCGGCGTAGAACATTCCCTCGTAGCCCCGCTGCTCGATGCGCTTCAGGAAAGCCAGAGCGATGTCCGTCCGTTCTGCTTTGGACATGCCATATTGGCGGCTGTCCATGTCGGTAAAGCCCTCGCAGTCGTAGACCACCGGATAGGTAATGGGATACTGGGCGATGAAATCCGCCGTCCAGTCGGCCTCCTCCACGGCTTCCTCCTGAGAAATGGCAGTGGAGAAAAAGTATACGCCCAGCTTGACGCCGTTTTTCTCCGCTTCCTGAAGGTTATACCGGGCGTTGGAATCGGGAGAAATCTCCCCCTCCGCCATTCCCCGCATACCGACCCGCACCATGGCAAAATCCACCCCGGATGCGGCGGCCTCCGCCCAGCGGATGGTTCCCTGATACCGCGCCACGTCGATACCATAGGTGGTCTCGTCGGTTTCCTTGGCGGTGCGCTTGGGCTTCTTCTGACAGCCGCCCAGAAGTCCCGCGATCATGACGGCGCAGAGAATAAGCGCCAGAAGCTTTTCTGTTTTCTTCATCATAAGCGTTGCCCTTTTCTTTCTTGGGTTACGCTTAGGGTATCACAAATTGGGGAAAAAGTCTACCCTTGAAATGTAAACGGCGCGTGGGCAATGTTTTCCTGCCGAAAGAAAGAGAAATGCGGAAAAGTCTTGATTTTTTCCGCAGCCGCTGATATAATGACCGGGAGTTAAAAAGCTATGGAGATGTACCCAAGCGGTTGAAGGGTCCGGATTCGAAATCCGGTAGGCGGGTTCTGCCCGTGCTGGGGTTCGAATCCCCACATCTCCGCCAAAAAGTCCGCCGTAGTTTCGAGGGAACCACGGCGGACTTTTTACTGGTTAAAGAAAATCAAACGATACTGAGGGAATACCATATGAATCTGGATGAACTGTACAGCCGGGTATCTGAGACGATCTCGTCGCTGGATTTCGGGCGCATCTGGCCAGGCTTCCGGCCGCTGAAATTCGCCCTGTATGACGATGAAAAATGCTTTTATGACGGGGCGTACATTGAAAAAAACGACGATTTCTGCGCAAACACCTCCATCAGCTTTCAAGGCGAGCAGATAGCCATATGGAAGGTCGTAGATGACCTCCCCGCCCCCGTTCTGGCATCCAAAATCGTCCACGAAATGTTCCATGGCTATCAGACCGTGGAGAACTGGAACTGTTGGGCGGATGAAATGGAAGCGCTGTATCGTTATCAATACAACGCAGACAATCTGAGCCTGAAATTGCGGGAAAACGAACTTCTGCTGCGCATACTCGATCACTTTGATGAATCGTCCTATCAGGAGCTGCTGTCCCACAGAAAGCGGCGCAGTGAACGCCACCCATACGAATACGCCTACGAAAGCAAGGTAGAAGAGATCGAAGGCACCGCGACTTATGTCGAGTGGATGACCTTGCGGCAGCTGGACGAACAGGCGCCCGCCGCGATGACACAGCGCATGCGCGCGGCGATGACGAAGCCGGAACGTCTGTTTCCCATCAGAATATCCAGCTATTACAGCGGCGCGCTGATAGTCAACGCACTGGCTGCTTCGGGCGCATATTCTTTCAACGCAGCCGAACGCCCCATTGCCTGTTCCATGCTGAAAACGGTCTGTCCGTCCGACGGAGATTTCCCGGAAAGAGAGAGCTGCTGCCGGAGGGTTTTCGACGCAATCGCATCGTTTGAGGAAACATCGGAACACATTATCCAATCTGCGCTCGAAAAGAACAACGTGGTACTGAACGGCCCCGCTGAACTGCTCTGCGTCAACATCTATGACGCGCGGTTTTACAAAGGGTATATGACATCCCGGTTTTTCCTGATGTATCGGGACGGGAGCAGTGAGAAAATGATTCCCGGCAATTTTGTGATCGAGATGGCAGACGAAAGGACGATATCCAAGGTCTACGAGGTTCCAACGATGTAATTTTACACGCTTTGACAAAACGTCCACTGTAATTCTTTTGGAATTACAGTGGACGTTTTTAGTGTTTCTTATTCAGCGGTGCGTAAATCAGTCAACCTTCACCAGCGTATACTCCCGGCTGCCGAAGCCCAGCGCCGCGGCGGCTTCAATGGTGTGGACGCCGTTGCGGCTTTCCACCCGCTCCAGAAAATGCGCCTTGCCGGGGTCGTCACAGCCGTACACCAGATCGATGCACGCCTGATCGATGGCAATGGGGTCCGTGGAGACCAGAATGCCCATGTCCGCCATGCAGGGGTCTTCCGCAATTTCACAGCAGTCGCAGTCAACGCTCATGTTCTTCATAACGTTGATGAAAATCATGTTGCCGTGGAAGTAATTCACAACGCTGCTGGCTGCGTCCGCCATGGATTCCAGAAAAGAATCATGATCCGCCGTCCAGAGGTTTTCCGGCACGCCCGCGCCGTGGATATACGCCTTGCCGTAGGATGACGCCACGCCGATGGACAGCTGCTTCAGTGCGCCGCCGTAGCCGCCCATGGGATGTCCCTTGAAGTGGGACAGCACCAGCATGGAGTCGTAGTTTTTCAAATCTTTGCCGACGAAATCTTTCTTGATGACCTTGCCGTTCGGGATATCCAGCTGCATATCGGGGCCTTCGGCATCCAGCAGATCTACCGTGAAATAGCGGCTCCAACCGTGCTCGTCCATCAGCTTGCGGTGCTTCTCGGTGGTGTTGCGGGCGCCGCCATAGGCAGTGTTGCACTCCACGACGGTGCCGCCGACGTAGTCGATCACAGGTTTCCAGAACTCCGGGCCAAGGAAATTCTGATTTCCCTTTTCACCGGAATGCAGCTTGATTGCAATGTTGCCGGGGAGCGTCTTGTCCACCAGCTTGAACATATCCAGAACCTTCTCCGGGGTGATAACAGGAGAAAAATAAACGGTTGCACTCATAAAAATACCTTCTGTCATTTGGTTGGCTGTATTATAATACGGCTAATCCCTAATTGCAAGTATTTTCTCCCATGCGGTTTTCTGTTGAAAAACGCGGATGGCTATGGTATAGTGATTTCTGGTGAAATGTCGAGAAAAGGAGAATAGGGCGCATGAACGACAGGCTGCTGGATTACGCCATCCGCATTCAGAGCATTGCACAGGCGGGGCTTCAATACGGGAAGGACAAATATGACCGGGAGCGGTACGCTGAGTTGCGGGAAATCGCCGCGGAGATGATCTCCGCGAAAACGGATATTTCCATGGAGAAAGTCCGCGATCTGTTCTGCAATGAGACTGGCTATCAGACCCCGAAAATCGATACCAGAGCCGCTGTTTTTATCGACGGCAAAATCCTGCTTGTGCATGAAAATAACGGCACATGGTGTCTGCCCGGCGGCTGGTGCGACGTTGACCAGTCCATCGCGTCCAACACCGAAAAGGAAGTCCGGGAGGAAGCCGGATTCACCGTCACGGCGCAGCGGCTCATCGCCGTCCAGGACTGGCGGAAGCACAATGTCACGAACTATGCCTACGGGGTCGTAAAGTGCTTTGTGATGTGCAAATACGAAAGCGGCGAATTTCAGAAAAATATTGAAACAACCGGAATCGGCCTGTTTGGCAGAGACGAGATTCCCCATGCGCTTGCCGTGGAAAAGACCTCCCGGGAACAGATTCTGATGTGCTTCGACGCATTGGATAACCCCCTCTCCCCTACTCTGTTCGATTAGCCGTGTTTTGGATGCAAAAACCGGCTTGTATTTTTCAGGGCGTATGATATACTGTTACTGCTTTCAGACTATGACACTGGGGGATTCCCATGGACTATAACATTTTACTGGATCTTGCCACGGATTTAGGCTATGAGCTTGCCATGTGCGGCGCGGAGACCTTCCGGGTGGAGGAAAGCGTCAGCCGGGTGCTGAGTAGCTACGGCATCGCGTCGGAAGTGTTCGCCATTCCCAATTACCTGATCGTCACCGTCATGATGGAGGACGGCACCCCCATCACCCGGATGCGCCGCATCGGCTCCCACGGCAACGATCTGGACTCTGTAGAAAAATTCAGCGGCCTGAGTCGCGCCTATTGCAGTCAAACGCCGGAGCCGAAGGAAGCCCAGCGGTGGATGGAGGTCACCCGCGCCCAACGGCTGACCTATCCGGTTCCCATCGTTTATCTGGGGTATTTTCTAGGCGCACTGGGCTTCGGGCTGCTGTTCGGCGGCAATTTTCTGGACGGCCTCTGCGCCGGTATTTGCGGGATACTGGTAGGACTTGTAATTCGGTTTCTGGACGCGCAGGACACTAACCAGTTCTTCCGAACCATTGCCGCTTCCTTCCTGATGGCGCTGCTGGCCTATGCCTTCGGCGCTATGGGCATTGCAAAGAATCCAGACGCCATTACCATCGGCGCTTTGATGATCCTCGTTCCCGGCCTGTTGTTCACCAACGCCATGCGGGACATCATCTACGGCGACACCAATTCCGGCATCAACCGGATCGTTCAGGTGTTCCTGATCGCGGCGGCTCTGGCGGTGGGAACGGCCACGGCATGGTCGCTTGCCGAGCGGCTGTGGGGCGCACCGGTTTCCGCACCTGCCGTTGACCATTCCGTTCTGGCGCAGTGCCTGTTCGCCTGCATCGGATGCTTTGGGTTCTCCATTCTGTTCAATATTCATGGCCCCGGGGGCATTCTTTGCACCATCGGCGGCATTGCGTGCTGGGTGGTGTTCTGGTTGAGTCAACGGCTGGGGTTCAGCGAGATTCTCTCTTACTTCTGGGCATCCCTGTTCGCGTCCCTGTATTCCGAGATCATGGCGAGGATTCGCAAATATCCTGCCATTTCCTATTTGCTGGTGTCCGCGTTCCCTCTGATTCCCGGCGCGGGGGTGTATTACACCATGAACTTCGCCGTGCGGGGCGAGATGGATATGTTTGCCTACAGGGGCATGAACACCGCCGCCATCGCCGGTATCATGGCGGTAGGCATTTTGCTGGGGTCTACCGTGTTCCGGATGTATGCCCAATGGAAATCCCGCAGAATGCGAAAGAAAACATAAAATTTCAGGGAGGAAGCTGTGCTTCCTCCCTGATTTTCATGCGAATTGGGAAAAGACATCCCCAAGACTTTCGTGCAGCACCAGATCGGCGCGGTCGTCATAAGGTGTCTCGTCCCGGTTGATGAGCACCAGCCGGCTGCCCAGATAATAATTGATAAGCCCCGCTGCCGGGTACACTGTCAGGCTGGTTCCGGCCACGATGAGCATGTCCGCACTACGGATGGCTTTCACGCTGCCCGCAATGGTCTGTTCGTCCAGACTTTCTTCGTAAAGGACGACATCCGGCTTGACGATGCCGCCGCAGCTGCACCGGGGAATGCCCGGGGCATTTTTGACAAATTCGGCGCTGTAGAATTTGCCGCAGCGGGTGCAGTAATTGCGCAGCACCGAGCCGTGCAGTTCATAGACCTTTTTCGACCCCGCCTTCTGGTGCAGGCCATCGATGTTTTGCGTTACCACTGCAAGGAGCTTTCCCTCCTGCTCCCACTTTGCGAGAATCCTGTGGGTGATGTTGGGCTCAAAGCCCAGCGGCAGCATTTTCTCCCGATAAAACCGGAAGAAATACTCCGGGTTCCGCTCATAAAAGCTGTGGCTGATGATTGTCTCCGGCGGGTAGTCGAATTTCTGGTGGTACAGGCCGTCTGTACTGCGGAAATCCGGAATGCCGGACTCCGTTGACACGCCGGCTCCGCCAAAGAATACAATGTTATCACTTTCGGTAATCCAGGTTTTTAGGGTTTCGATCTCGGAACGCATCGTCCTCCGCCTCCAATTCTGCGATAAATTTACGCTCGGCCCGCGTTTTATACGGGAAGCGCAGCTTGTAAAACAGATCCGGCCTGCGGTGCAGCGTCCGCAAAATTGCCTGCTTTTTCTGCCACCGCGCGACCTTCGCATGGTCGCCGGAACGCAGAACCTCC
>ENA-OPAG01001548-OPAG01001548.1-human-gut-metagenome-genome-assembly--contig:-NODE-1548-length-11613-cov-5.002509_pt1 | contig 11613 bp, 10 predicted proteins | sample MGYA00241053_ERZ501422 | MGnify/ENA primary metagenome ERZ501422 (study PRJEB25962, sample SAMEA2042619) | human gut metagenome | biome: human gut; feature: human-associated habitat; material: faeces... | reverse complement strand
CGTCCGAGGACAGCGACCTTGTGGCAACGGAACAGAGCTATGCTGCAATGGAAAACGAACTGCAAAGTGAGATTGACAATATCGAAACCACCCACAGCGGCTATGATGAATACCGCTATGACCTTGACACTATCGGGCATAACCCACACGAACTTGCGTCTTATCTGACCGCCCTTTTACAGAGCTACACCCCACAGAGCGCACAGGCAGAGCTAAAACGGCTGTTCGGCTTACAGTACACCTTGACGCTGACGGAAGAAATCGAGATACGCACCACCACCGACGAGGAGGGCAACGAGGAAGAATACGAATACCGTATCTTGAACGTGAAGCTGACAAACAAGCCGATTGCTTCCCTTGCGGAAGAACTGCTGAACCCACAGCAGTTTGAAATGTTCAAAGTGTACTTACAGACACAGGGCAACAAACCGTTGATTTTTGGCGGCGGCTCTCCCGACGGAAGCCCGTCCGAGGATTTAAGCGGCGTGGAGTTTGTAAACGGCACACGTCCCGGAAACCCGGAGTTTATGGAGCTTGCAAAACAGCAAGTCGGAAACGTGGGCGGTTATCCCTATTGGAGTTGGTATGGCTTTAACAGCCGCGTGGAATGGTGCGCCTGCTTTGTGTCATGGTGCTACAATCAAGCCGGAAAAAGCGAACCCCGCTTTGCAGGCTGCGAATGGCAGGGCGTTCCTTGGTTCCAGTCAAGGGGACAATGGGGCGCGCGGGGCTATGAGAATATCGCACCGGGCGACGCTATCTTTTTCGATTGGGATTTAGACGGTGTTGCAGACCATGTGGGGCTTGTGCTTGGCAGGGACGGAAGCCGCGTCTATACCGTTGAGGGCAATTCCGGCGACGCCTGCAAGATAAAGAGCTATGACCTTAACTATCAATGTATCAAAGGCTATGGGCTGATGAACTGGTAAAGCAGCCCCAAAAAGAAAGGAGAAATGACCTATGGCAAACAATAAAATCGACCGTATCAATAAGGAAATCGCAAAGACCCGCGAGAAAATCACAGAGTATCAGAACAAGTTAAAAGGACTGGAAGCGCAGAAAACCGAAGCGGAAAACCTTGAAATCGTGCAGCTTGTACGAGCTATGCGTCTGACCCCGCAGGAACTGAACGCTATGCTGTCCGGCAGCGGTATTCCCGGCATGAACGCCGCACACGCTACCGAAGCGGCAGACTACGAAGAACAGGAGGAAAATGCAGATGAAGAATAAACTGAAAAAGACCATGACTGCCCTTTGTGCCGCCCTTATCCTTATGGGCGGTTTTTCTGTCCCTGCCTATGCACAGGGCGCAGCCACAGAGCCGCCCGCAGGGGACGCGACCAACGACAGCAACGTAGTTGTGGAGGAAAAAGAGGAAACGCCGCCCCTTACCCCAAAGGGAAACGCAACACTGGTTGACGATTACGGCGGCAATAAGCAGCTTATCACTGTTACCACCAAAGGCGGCAACTATTTCTATATCCTCATTGACCGCGCCGCCGAGGGCGAACAGACCGTACATTTCCTAAATCAAGTGGACGAAGCCGACCTTATGGCACTGACCGAAAACGGCGAAGCTGCCAAAAAGCCGGAAATCTGTAACTGTACGGAGAAATGCGAAGCCGGAAAGGTAAACACGTCCTGCCCGGTATGTGTTACCAGTATGACAGGCTGCACAGGCAAAGAACCTACCCCAACACCAACCGAGCAGCCGGAAGAACCGAAAGGAAAAGGCGGCAATCCCGGTGTGGTGCTTGCCTTAGTCCTCTTTGCCCTGCTTGGTGGCGGCGCAGCGTTCTACTACTTTAAGTTTCTAAAGCCGAAGCAGAATGTAAAGGGCGATACCGACCTTGAAGATTTTGAATTTGAGGACTACGACGAGGACGAGCCGGAAGCAGATACCGGGGAAACTCCCGAAGATGAAGAAACGGAGGAAGAAACCCTATGACCCTGTTTACCGACAATCCCTTTGAAAAGATGATGATACAGAAACCGAACGGGCGGCGTGATAATGCTCCGCCTGTTCCTTATCCCCCGGCTTGCGCTTCCTGCCCTTACAAGGGACAGTCCCCTTGTGTTGGGTATTGCATTAGAAAGATTGAAGCAAAACGACAGCCGGAACGATAAAAAGATGTACTTTCGATATGGAATATGATATAATTGTTCCAACCATAGGAAATGATAGAGTTAAACAAATTTTTAGAGTAAGCAAAGGAGATAAAAATATGTTACCCATTTCTGATATTCTTATTCGCTCAATAAGTGGATATGTGTTTATAGTTCCAGTTTTTATATTGTATTTCTTATACCTTAAAAAATCAGGAAGAAAGCAAAGCCTTCTCCATATTACTGCTGTATTTTTATTCTATTATTATCTTTTCGGGATTTTGACCGTAACAGGTATTGGTTATACAAGCACAATATCATTTCGTCCGAGGATTTCTCTGATTCCGTTTCTCGGTATGATAAGTGGACCAATAGATACCATACTGAATGTTGTTTTATTTGTTCCTTTTGGATTTTTTCTGCCGTTGCTGTATAAGAAATATCATCACATAAAGACTGTTGTATTAACTGGTTTTCTGTTCTCTTTATCTGTTGAAATTGTTCAGATGTTTGGTTGGGGTTCAACAGATATAAATGACCTTATTACAAATACAGTTGGAGTCTGTTTAGGATATTTGGTTTATTATTTGCTATCAAAAGTCTTGCCTAATAATTTAAGAAAACAATTTCAATCTGAGAATGTCAATGATATGGTCGAAGTGCCTTTGTTTGCAATTTACACATTTATAATCATGGTTACAGTTCAACCTTGGGTAATCCATAGTTTACTCAATATTGGATAAATTTTAGTTTTGTCAAATCATTTTACTATTTCATATCGCACAATTTTATACAATCACTTGTAGGAGCAATCGAAAAATCGGTTGCTCTTTTCTTTTACCCGAAAGGAGGATTTTTATTTGATTTTAGTTATCGCAGAAAAGCCCAGTGTGGCGCAGACAATCGCTGCCGTACTTGGGGCAAAGGAAAAGAAAGACGGATTTCTCACAGGAAGCGGCTATATCGTTTCTTGGTGTGTGGGACATTTGGTAGGGCTTGCGGAAGCTGCCGCTTACGGGGAGCAGTATAAAAAGTGGAGCTATGACAGCTTACCGATTTTGCCGCAGGAATGGAAATACACCGTTTCCGCTGACAAGGAAAAGCAATTCAAAACCTTAAAGGAGCTTATGCACCGGGCAGACGTTTCCGAAGTCGTCAATGCCTGCGACGCGGGGCGCGAGGGAGAACTCATTTTCCGTTTTGTCTATGAAATGGCAGGCTGCAAGAAACCTATGCGCCGCCTTTGGATTTCTTCTATGGAGGACAGCGCAATCAAAGAGGGCTTTTCCTGTCTGAAGAACGGCAGGGATTATGACCCTCTCTTTGCTTCCGCATTATGCAGGGCAAAAGCAGACTGGCTAATCGGTATCAATGCCACCCGCCTTTTCTCTGTCCTTTACAATCATACCTTGAACGTGGGGCGCGTACAGACCCCGACCTTAAAAATGCTTGTTGACCGGGACGCAGCGATTACCACTTTCAAGAAAGAAAAATACTACCATGTACGCCTTGCATTATCCGGCGCGGAAGCTGCAAGTGAACGAATTTCAAATAAGGCAGAAGCCGACGCATTAAAAACGACTTGCGAAGCGTCGCGGGCAGTATGTACTTCCCTTGTGAAAGAGAAAAAGACCGCAGCTCCGCCGAAGCTCTTTGACCTTACTTCTTTACAGAGGGAAGCAAACCGCCTGTTCGGATATACGGCAAAACAGACCCTTGACCTTGCACAAGCCTTGTATGAAAAGCGTTTGCTTACTTATCCGAGAACAGACAGCGCATTTCTGACCGACGACATGGGCGACACAGCGGCGGGCATTATCAAGCTGCTTTGTGGGAAGTTTTCCTTTATGGCGGGAAAAGACTTCACGCCGGAACTTGGAAAGGTGCTGAACAGTAAAAAGGTATCAGACCACCATGCCATTATCCCGACTATGGAGCTTGCAAAGACCGACCTTGCCGCGCTGCCGGAAAGCGAAAGGAATATCCTTACCCTTGCCGGGGCGCGTCTGCTCATGGCGACCGCTGCACCGCATACCTTTGAAGCGGTTACGGCAGTCTTTGAATGTGCCGGACAGTCCTTTACCGCAAGGGGAAAAACGGTGCTGTCCGACGGGTGGAAAGAGATTGACCGAAGATACAGGGCAGCCTTAAAGAACAAGCCCGAAACGGACGACGCAGACAGCGACACAGAAAAGACCCTGCCGCCGTTTACCGAGGGACAAACCTTTGACAATCCGGCTGCAACGGTAACGGAGCATGACACAACACCGCCAAAGCCCCACAACGAAGCGTCGCTCCTTTCTGCTATGGAACGCGCCGGAAGTGAGGACACCGACCCGGACGCAGAACGCAAAGGGCTTGGAACTCCCGCCACCCGCGCCGCCGTCATTGAAAAACTGGTAAAGGGGGGCTTTGTGGAACGAAAAGGCAAGCAGCTACTTCCCACAAAAGACGGTATCAACCTTGTGTGCGTCCTGCCGGACACCTTGACAAGCCCGCAGCTTACCGCAGAATGGGAAAACAATCTGACGCAGATTGCAAAAGGCAAGGCAGACCCCGCCGCATTTATGGAGGGTATCGAGAATATGGCGCGGGAACTGGTAAAGACCTATCCGTTTCTTTCTGATGATAAAGCGCAGATGTTCAAGCCGGAACGGGAAGCGTTGGGAAGCTGCCCCCGCTGCGGTTCTCCTGTCTATGAGGGAAAGAAAAACTACTATTGCAGCAACAAAGAATGTATCTTTACCATGTGGAAAAATGACCGTTTCTTTGAAGAACGAAAAGTAACCTTTACCCCGAAGATTGCCGCTGCACTCTTAAAATCCGGCAAGGTAAATGTGAAAAAGCTCTATTCCCCAAAGACGGGCAAAACCTACGACGGAACTATCGTATTGGCTGATACGGGCGGGAAATATGTCAACTACCGCATTGAACTACCGAAGAAAAAATAACTGAATAGCAAGCATAGGAAAAGAGTACCCTTTTCCGTAAAATCCCTGCTTTCTCTACCGAGAACGGCGGGGATTTTTGCTTGTTGGGAAGTTTCCCAAACCCTCTGTTTTATGGAGGGTTTTACCCTCTGAAACCGAAGAAAGGAGGTTACACATGGCAAGTTTACGGGACACCGTAAAGGACTATCAAGAAGAATTAAGGGACGGTATCGCTTGGGTGGCGTTTTGGAAAACGGGACGCTCTTGGAACGCAGAATATTTCCACCTTGAAATGAGCGATATTCTCTACCCGGAGGACAGAAGCCGCATGGAAGAAATCAAGCAGGCTGACCCTGCCGCCGTTGTGGTAAACGGCTATTATTCCGGCTATCTTGGCGAGGATAGGAACCTTGACGAACTAACCGCCGGGGTGCGTCGCCACTACGAAAACGGATATAGCAATATCGGGGAATTTATCGAAGCCCACGACGACAGGCTGCCGCCGGAGCTTATCGAGGAAGCAAGAGCCGCCGCCCACGCTGCGGGGCTGCCTTTTTCTGAAAAAGCCTACCGGGACGGCGAAGAACCCGACCCCTATCTATTTGACGGGAGCATGAGCATGGAGGACTACGAGCTTATGCACCGCATGATTGAAAACGAAAGGAGTGAACGCATGGAAGAAACGATTTTAAGCGGGTATCTTTCTAATCTTGGAAAGTACACCGAGGGCAGACCTGCGGGCGAATGGGTATCATTCCCCACGACTGCCGAGCATTTGAAAGAAGTCTTTGACCGTATCGGGATAGACGGCAAAAACTACGGGGAGCTGCATATCACAGAATACCAGTCCTCTATTGCGGGACTGGCAGGAAAATTGACCGAGCTTGAAAGCCTTGACGAGCTGAACTATTTGAGCGAACTTTTGAAAATGCAGTTTGACGACGACAGGGAAAAATTTGTTGCAGCTATGGCATACGGCGACCATACAAGGGACTTGCAGGACATTATCAACCTTGCACAAAACCTTGATTGTTACTGGCTTTATCCGTCCGTACAGAGTGAGGAAGATTACGGGCATTATCTGATTGAAGAACTGGACGAGTTGGAGCTGCCCGAAGAAGCAAAAAAATATTTCATGTATGAGGAATACGGGCGGGACGCTGCTATCAATGACGGGGGCAGATTTACCGAGCAGGGCTATATCTACAATAACCGCAACACCTTTACACAGTGGTACGACGGGCGCGACGTGCCGGAGGAATACCGGGTAACGCCGCAGCCGCCAGTACAGGAAAAGGAACAGGCAGACCTTGACGCTTCCGCAGCTATACCGACCACCGCCACAGAGCAGCCCCCGGTTCTCCCGATTATCCTATCTTCTGAAAAGCCCGCTGACAAGATGAAAGAGATTACCGACCGACTGGAACAGGGGATTTTAGGACTGTATGAAAGCGACCGTTACGCCGACTATCTGCGTACTATGTCAAAATTCCATGATTACAGCCTTAACAATACAATCCTTATCGCCATGCAGGGCGGCAATCTTGTGAAAGGCTATAAACAATGGGAAAAGGAATTTGACCGCCATGTAAAGCCGGGAGAAAAAGCTATCAAGATACTTGCGCCGTCCCCGTTTACCGTTAAGAAACAGGTGGAAAAAATCGACCCGGACACCCAAAAGCCTGTTTTCGATAAGGACGGGAAACCTGTTACCGAGGAAAAGGAAATCAAGATACCCGCCTTTCGTGTGGTATCTGTCTTTGATATTTCACAGACCGAGGGAAAGGAGCTTCCTGCCCTTACCTATGAGCTGACGGGCAACGTGGAACAATACAAGGATTTTTTCGCTGCCCTTGAAAAGACTTCTCCCTTTGCTATGGGATTTGAAGCACTAAGCGGCGGCGTAAAAGGACGCTGCAATTATGAGGAAAAGCGTATCATCATCAACGAGGGCATGGACGAATTGCAGAATATCAAGACCGCAATCCATGAAATCGCCCACGCCACGCTGCATGATACTGCCCTTGCTATGCCGGAACGCCCCGACCGCCGCACCCGCGAGGTACAGGCAGAAAGCGTCGCCTATGCTGTCTGCCAACATTACGGGCTTGATACGTCGGACTATTCTTTTGGATATATCGCCGGGTGGAGCAGCGGAAAAGAACTTGCAGAACTGAAAGGCTCTCTTGAAACAATCCGCAGCACCGCCGCAAATCTGATTGATACCATAGACGGACATTTTGCAGAAATCCAAAAGGCACAGGATAAGGAACAGACCACCGAACAGGCACAACCCGCACAGGAAGCTACCAAACAGTCCGAAGCAGAAGCAGCCGCGCCGGAGCTTCCCGAAGAAACAGCCCCGGTACAGGAAAAAGAAACACAGCCGGAACAGGCTGCACCCGCCGCCCCTTATTATACTATCAATGAAGCTGCCGCCAAACGTGCAAAGGATATGAACAGCTTTTCCGATTATAAGCAAGGCAGCGCGACGGCTGAATACAGGCATTATGTAGATGAAGCCGTACAGCTTGCAGAAAGGCAGAAACAGCGGGTAGACCCGATGTACCATGAGAAAATCGACAGCCTGCTTGACACCTACGCCCGGAAACTGGCGGCGAACATGAACAAAGGCTATGAGATTGACGCGCGTGTTCCCTCTATCCTGATTGCGGGCGGCTCTAACTTCCCCACAAGGAAGAAAGAAAAGCAGAACGCAGCCCGCGACAGCAATTACCGGGAATGGCAGGACATACAAGGGCTTCTTGATAAAATCCGCAGTACCGGCATGGGCGGTATCAGCGCAGACGACCCGCAGGCAGTACAGAAGTTAGAAAAGAAACTGGAAAGCCTTGAAAAATCACAGGAAACCATGAAAGCCGTAAACGCCTATTACCGTAAGCATAAGACCCTTGACGGCTGCCCGCATTTACCGCCGGAGGAACTGGAAAAACTGAAAGCAGACATGGCGAGCAGTTGGCATTTGGAGGACAAGCCCTTTGCGACTTGGGCGTTATCCAACAACAGCGCAGAAATCCGGCGCGTGAAAGACCGTATCAAATCCCTTTCACAGCAAAAAGAAATCGGTTTTGTGGGTTGGGAATTTGACGGCGGCAAGGTGGAAGCAAACACCGAAGCGAACCGACTGCAAATCTTCTTTGAGGATAAGCCGGACGAAGCCACGCGGGAAGCCTTAAAAAGCAACGGCTTCCGTTGGTCGCCAAAAGCCGGGGCATGGCAGCGGCAGCTTACCAGTAACGCCTATTATGCGGCTGATTATGTCAAGGCGATTGTACCCCTTACGGGGGAAAAGCCTACCGAGTTACAACGGGCGCATATCCGGGCGCAAAAGGTAGATGCACAGGAGCAGCCGGAACAGGAAGCCCCACAGGACAAAGACACCTTTTCCATTTATCAGATAAAAGGCGGGGACGAAACAAGAGATTTGCGCTTTGAACCTTACGACCGTCTGACTGCCACAGGACACCGGGTAGACGCGAAAAACTATACACTTGTCTATTCCGCAGAGCTTACGCCGGGGACTTCCCTTGAAGATATTTACACCCGCTTTAATATCGACCACCCGAAAGATTTTAAGGGACACAGCCTTTCCGTTTCCGACGTGGTGGTACTTCATCAGAACGGACAGGACACCGCCCACTATGTAGACAGCTTCGGTTATAAGGAAGTGCCGGAGTTTTTGCAACCGGAAAACTATCTGAAAGCTGCCGAGCAGACCACCGAGCAAAATTACAATATGATTGACGGGCAGATAAACAACACCCCGACCGCTGCGGAACTGGAGGAAAAGGCAAAAGCTGGAGGACAGATTTCCCTTGCAGAATACGCCGAAGCCCTCAAAGCAGAAAAGAAACAGGCAGAGCCGGAGAAAAAGTCCTCTATCCGGGCGCAGCTTAAAGCAGCGAAAGAACAGGCACCGAAGAAACAGGCAAGACAGAAAACACAGGATTTGGAAAGGAGCTGACCTATGAAGTTACAAAAATTTGAAAATGTGGACGTTATTGCTTCCCTTGAAGCCATAATGAAACAGAACACCGCTTTTTATCAGAGCGATTTTGACATAGACAAACAGATTTTGCGGAAAGCGGCGGTAAGCCTTATCCCGGAGGACAAACGGCTTTTGTGGTTTTCCCGCCCGTCCGGGACGTGCTGCTTCCGGGAACGGGACGTTTTTCTAAAGGACACAAGGCAGCATAATACATGGCGGTTTTACGGGGAACAGACCCGCGATACTATCCTTGCCTATGCGGTGGAACTGACAGGCACAGAGCAGGAAAAAATCAAGGGCAATCTTTATGAACTGGATTATTTGCAGCATTTCCGGGAAGTAATCGAAAAATCAATCCCTGCCGACAACTACACGCTGATTTATGAGCATGGGGAGCTGACAAAGCCTGCCGGACAATATTTTGACGGGGACACTGACCCGCAACTTGGAAAGTTTATACGTTTTGAAGCACAGCCAAACGACCCGGAAGCCTTAAAAAGCCTTTTGAGGGAACAGCAGAAAAAACGAACACCGCATACGCAGAGGGATTTTCAGTTACATATCGCCGCCCTGCATGACAGACGGATTGAAGCAGAAGCCCGCCGGATTGTGGAAAATGTAAAAGGGCTTGGAGAACCGGACAGCCCCGAAAAGACCCATTGTGCGGTAGAACTTTCTCCCTACTTTGTTCCACTGGCAACGGATAAGGATATGGAACGGCTGCTTTCCATGCTCCCTTACAAAAGCCTTTCCTTATCTACGTTGGAGGGCAGGCATGGAGTTTATGCGCTGATAGATAAAAGCGAGAGGAATAAAGAGATGAAACAGTCCCCTCCCTCTGTCCGGGCGCAGTTACAAACAGAAAAATCCCCAAAAGTCCCGAAAAAGACAGCAAAATCAAAACATCACGAATTGGAGGTATGAGCATGATTAGACTGACCGTTGAAGAAATGAACCTGTTGAGTATTTACCATGAGGGAAGCAAAGCACAGCTTATGGAAAATATGACGGCTGCGCTGCCGTTCATGGACGAGGATATGCGCCCCTTTGCAGAACGCACCTTACAGAAAATTTCCCCGCTAACAGAAAACGAGTATGCGGAGCTTGCCATTTTCGCCGCTGATGAAGTATGACCGGGGGTAAGCGGCTTACGCCGCCACAGAGCCGGAAAGTCAACAGCCTTGTAAAAAAGGAGTGCTGCAACTGCGAGCGCGGACACTGTATCTTACTGGACGACGGGGAGGAATGTGTCTGCCCGCAGCTTATTTCCTGTTCGCTTTTATGCAAGTGGTTTCAAATTGCCGTACTTCCTCTTGATAAGCTACTGTATGCAGAGCTTTTCAAGACAGAGGACAAAAAGCGTTGTACCGAGTGCGGCACGTTCTTTGTATCAAAATCGAACAGCGTCAAATACTGCCCGGACTGCCGGAAGCGGATTACCCGCAGACAGGCAGCCGAGCGCATGAGGAAACGGCGTGCGGCGGTTACGCGATAAGGGCAAAAAAAGCCTTGATTTACAGGGCATAAATGACGTGAAACTGGCATAGGCGATACAGAATACCTTTTCCCTTAAAATGGGGGTTCTACTGCGTAACATTTTAAAATCAGTACCTATAAAAGAACAGGGTGCGGGAGGTCATTACTGGCTTCCTGCGCCCTGTTCTTTTTGTGTCTGACTGTCTTTATCCTGCATTTCCGGCTTCGGCTGTAATTCTTTTTCTATCCGGTTCCGGTAATGGGTTTTCCTGCGGTAAAAATATTTTGTTACTTCCTGTTCCGGCAGCCATATCCCCGCAGCTTCTATCCGTTCCATAACAGCGGCAACGATTTCCAGGTTGTTGTACTTATGCGGCTCCTGTCCCTTTTCTATCCAAAGACGGCGGTATTCCTCATAAAGCCATGTACTAATAGTTTCTTTCTGCCGTTGCTTCAAATGCCGGAACTGCTTATCTGTCCGCAGTAGCTTCCCGTCTACCTTTTTATGATTTTTTGTCCCGATTTCTTTTTTCCTCTCTTTCCATTTCTTCAAAGGGAAATTGGGGGAGGGCTTCTATCAGCTTCATTGTGATATACTGGCGCATATCTTCATCAATTTCCAGTTTGAATGTTCCGTCCGGCTGACGTTTCTTTACAGTTGCCTGCCTGTCGATTTCGTCCTTGTAGCACATAAGCACTTTTTCCACCGCCCATGTTTCTCCGGTAACGGCGGCGCTTATGGTTTCATAATCGGGTATCGTTTGGTCTGCCATGTTTTCACACTCCTGTCTGTATTGGAATACCTTTATCCTACCACGCTTTTATGAATATTTCTACTGTAAGCGTTCGGTTTCCCTGCCCCGTTCCGGCTCTTTTTCCAGTCTTAAAATACGGTCTATGTTCTGTTTGATAACGTCGTATTCCTTGACCTGTTTTTTCAGCTTGCCATAATCAGCGTAAAGGGCTTCTTTTTGCGCTTGTAGTTTCCCGTATTCTTCCTGCATGGCGGCAAGATTGGGGAGCTTGGTAACGCCCGCCGCTTTCAATGCCTTTGCCGCCGCTTCATGGAGTATCAGACTGCTTTCCTGCTTT
>ENA-OPAG01001544-OPAG01001544.1-human-gut-metagenome-genome-assembly--contig:-NODE-1544-length-11666-cov-4.518646_pt1 | contig 11666 bp, 15 predicted proteins | sample MGYA00241053_ERZ501422 | MGnify/ENA primary metagenome ERZ501422 (study PRJEB25962, sample SAMEA2042619) | human gut metagenome | biome: human gut; feature: human-associated habitat; material: faeces... | reverse complement strand
AGTGCAGATGCGCGCCGCCGTTCTCGGCGCCCCCGTCTTGGCGCAAAGCTCGCGTACATACCTTCGCGCCGCGGCATAGCGCACCTCGCGCGCCGCCGCCTCGATATTGCCCGACTCCCCATCAAAATAAGCGTGCTCCACACACAGCGGTAAACCATATTGCGCGCAGAGCTCACGCACAAAGGCCTCGTCGCCATCGGACGCCTTGCCGCGCAGATGATGGTTTACATGCAGCACATGCAGGCGCTCGCGAGCAATGGGGGCAACACCGCGTCCGTCTTGGATATCCAGCTTTGATGTGCACGCCATAAGAAGCAGTGCCGTCGAGTCCGCGCCGCCTGATACCATGAGCACGACAGGAGCTGCCTGCTGCCTCGTTCGGGTCTCATCGACTGCCCCAGGCACGGCATGGTGTCCGTAATGCTGTGATACCGTTGGCATTCGCTTCCTCCTTTATTCGTCCGCACCCATTGTATCCTTTGGAATCTTATGTCTTGCCTGCACCTTCATATCCTCGGCAGTGGCTCTAAAGGCAACTGCGCACTCATCGAGGGCCCGCAGGGGCTCATTATGGTCGATGACGGACTGTCTCCCCGCGAGACATTAAAGCGCATGGCAGAACTGAGGCTCTCGGCAGACAACGTCTCGGCTCTTCTCATTACTCATGAGCACAGCGATCACATCAAGGGCCTCGATGTCTGGTGCAAGCACTGGCACGGCCCCCTCTTTGCCAGCAGGGGCACTCTTTCGAACAAAGAAAATCTTTCGCATCTGCCTGTCGAGGAATTCGATCCCGGTGACACCCTATCCATTGCCGGCATCCACGTGCAAACCTACTCAACGTCACACGATGTCATCAATCCAGTCGGCTATCGATTCGACACCCTCGATGATTCCATCGGCTTTGCCACCGACACCGGAGAGCTATCGAGCCAAGCCATGAACACCCTCAAAGATTGTCGAGTCCTCGCACTCGAAAGCAACCACGATGTGACCATGCTGCGCGAGGGAGAATATCCCCGCTTTCTTCAGGAGCGCATCCTGTCTGAAAGGGGACACCTCTCCAATGGCCAAGCCGCCGAAGCCGCGCGCGAACTTGTTACCGATCGCACCGAGCAGCTCATTGCCATGCATATCAGCCAAGATAACAATCGTCCGAGCCTTACCGTCAAAAGCTATGCCAAAGCTCTGGCCGCAACCCTGGATAACGAGGTCGGCAGCTCCGCAACCCTTCTCCAAGGATCGCGAAAACTCTCGATACGCCCTGCGAGTCAGTATCAACCGGCAACCATTCAATAGACTGTCCTAAACAACAAAAAGGGCCGGGAATCGCTTCCCAGCCCCTTTTGTTGTCTTTTAATAGCGAAGAACACCAACGAAGTTATTCGATGGAGATCTTCGTAACGTTCTTCTTCTCGACGATCTTGGGAACCGTAACAGTCAGGATGCCGTCAGCGTACTTAGCCGAGAGGCCCTCGCTCGAAGCGTCCTTAAGATACACGCCACGCGTCGCGCTGTACGAGCTGAACTCCTTCTGCAGGAAGTTCTTGCCCTCGTTCCCCTCGTCTTCCTCGACATTCACGCTAATGGACAGACGGCCCTCGTTAAGCTCGACATCGATATCGTCCTTGGCGACGCCGGTCAGATAAGCCTTGACCTCATAGCCATCGCCCTTATCCTCAACGTCAACGGGGAACGCCTTAGAGGCAATCGAGCTGTTCGCTAGGTCGCTCATATCATCAAACAGATCGAACAGCGAGCTTGCAGAGGGACGAACGCCAAAAACCGAACGATAAGGAACCATGCTTGCCATGTTTACCACTCCTTTATAGGACTGCCGAGTCATCTTCCAGGTGACTGGGACTTCTTTTGACGCTCTTATATATGCCCACCCAGTGCTCATATATACATCGACTATAAAGTTTTTTGAGTCCAGTACTATAAGCATATCTAAGTGCGTATGACTTAGGTTTTAGGAAGGTTAAGGTTCTTTGAACCAGAGCTTAAATACCGAGTATGTCCCCAGCTACAAATAACAAGGGGCTTACAATGAGCGCGTACACGTTGTTGGTAACGAGCTAAAGGGCATCATGGACGACCAAAACCAGAACAAAATGTTTATGCCGACGCAGGGGGAAGATACTTCCACGCAGCCGCCACGGTTCCATCGTCCCCACATCTCGCAAGAGCCCATTAATGATCCGGAGCCCGAGTATGTGACGAGAAATCGATATCAAACACTCGAGGATGCCCAAACGGGGCGTAAACATATGGGCGTCGCCTCGGGAGACCCTGTATATCTGAAAGACGCACCATTATCTAAAAACAGCGCAGCTAGTGATGAGCCGATGAAAGCATCCGCCACTCATCAACAAAGAGGTCCTCGACCAAAGCATTCCACAGTCCCGGCGTATCATATGCAAACCAGGACGGATCTAACAGCGTGTGGTCTGCCATAGCCAGTGTCTCTCCTACTATGAAATATTCATCTTCTGTGCCTAACGGGTAGTGCTTTTCTTCTGTGAGGTAATCAAGGGATATTTCTCTTTTGTTCTTCCTGCTCCTTGTCCTTAACGCTGTATACATGGCGTTGCGGATAACGACTTTACAAAAGGCATGGAACGTGTACTCGATGCGTTCTTGATATTCTTCTGTACAGGTCATGGAAATTCCCCCTTTCTACCACATAGAACAGTGCTTGGTTTACAGTTACATTTAAAATGCTACAATCCACTTTTCAGAGCATTTTCAACAGCTTTCTTTATAACGATACTTGAATTTGTTGCACCTGATACCGCATCAACGTCAATTCTCTGTTCATCAACAATTTCGTTAATTACGGTTTCAGCAGCTTTTCCATGTTCATGCCTATGTTCCAATATGATAATATCTGTGATTTCTCCATTTTGTACTGTTACTTCCACTTTTGCGTATATAAAATTCACATCATATTCTCCGATGTAAACTCCGTCAGAAACATCAGAAATATTTATTTCATCAAAAGTGGTTTCTTTTACCGCTTGTTTATAATCTGCAACATTCTTTAAATAAACTGCGCCCCCTATTAAGCCAATAGTAAAAATGAATATAACAATAGACAAAATTATTTTTTTTCGTGATATTTTCATTTCAAGCACCTCTCAATCTTTTTGACCGTCTGCTTTGGCAGTTCCTGTTTATTTGCTGCGCCTGCACATACAATTTTTCCTATTGATTTCATACCCGCTGTCTTGAAAAATTCATTCATATTGTGGATTGCACCTTTACTTTGTCCGAATATCCACGAAAAAGGGAAAGGAGTATTGCAAGAAGTCAGAAGCAAATATTTCTTACCTTGCAGATGTGGTTTAGGAAAGGTATTTGTTTCTTCTATAGCCACTCCCAATAATCGGTCAAATAAGTTTTTGACCGGGGCAGGTACATTCGCCCAGTAAACAGGAGCAGCAAGAATTACTATTTGACATTTACGGATAAGATGTACAATTTCCTGTATATCATCTTTTTGAATACAAGTTTGTGTTTTCATACACGCCCTGCAGCCTTTACAGTAAGAAAGATTTTTTTCGTATAAATTGATTTTAGTTACTATATAGCCTACTTTTTCAGCTTTAAGAATTGCACAATCTAACATAGCCGCAGTCATTCCATTTGAATGAGGGCTTCCTAAAATCGCAAGTATATTCTTCTCACTCATAACCATTCCCTCCACACGCAATAGAATAATATAACATTTGAAAACCTTGCTCTAAAAATTGGCTTTTTGATAATCCCATTGTTTTTTTGATATATTCTTCTTTGTTTGCAGCTAGTTGAATAATCCCGGATAGCATACCCCAAAAATTAAAGATAGTTGGCATAATTTCCAGATTGTTGCGCAGATCACCTTTCTCTATGCCGGATACTATGAACTCTTTTATTTTCTCATTTATTTCTTCACCTACTTGATAAGTTTCTTTTTCTTCGACCAGATAATCATGGCTTTCAAAATCAATATTGATTTTATCCAATACCATTTTGAAATAGAAAGGAAACTCTTCTTGATACTGGATTAGTCCACGGCAAATAAAATCATACCTTTCTTTTGTTGTTTCTTGTTGTGTCAATGCAGAAGCTATGTAATCATAGAGTTTTTTCATGCTATTCAGCACTAAAATACCAACAATTTCTTCTTTGTTTTCAAAGTACACATACAAAGTCGCCTTGCTGTATCCAGCTGCTTTCGCAATATCGTCCATAGATGTTGCTGCTATGCCTTTTTCCATAAACAATGCGGACGCAGCAGTAGCAATTTTTTCTCTATGTACACTCTTCGGTTCTTTTTTTCTTCGTCCCATTTCTTCCTCCTGAAAATAATTAAACTTCGAGTTTAATTATATCGTTTGAAAGAGACTTTGTCAACTTCAATCATGTTTGGTATAGATGAATGAAAGGAATTTCGTAGTCGTCGGCATTGTGGGAATGTGTATAACTGGCTATCTCGTTGAATTGTGGGTAATTCTGTTTGCAGGACGTGGGAAAGCTGCACTTTAGCTTTTCCATGTGCTGTGAATAGAGTTATCCATGATTCCATAGCCTGTTATGCACATTTCCATAATGCTTGTCTTTTGGTCTTTGGTTCGGAATAGTGTGGTGCTGGCAGTCTATCTCTTGTTTTTGATTGTTCGCTTCTTTACCGCACATGAGCATTTGCACCGGGATTATCATTACCATAGCCCTCCAGGAGATTGATAACTCCCCAAACACCTACACCTGCTCCGATTACGGTTACTACCATCTTTAATCCTGTTACTGCTGTTGTAAAAAATGACATTTTAATTATCCTCCTTGTTTTCCGAAGGAAAATGCGAGTCCTCTGACGAGCAGAGGATTTTCCCTCGTTCTTTCTCTAAATTTTTTTCATAAAGAAAGAGTTTTGAGATGTATGAAAATACATAACAAAACTCTTTTTGCTTCTGGACACAATGTCCAGAGGTTAATGGTTCCATATTCAGTTGTAAGTTCTGCACTTTAGGACATTCTGTCCAAAAGTCACTATTTCGTTGTATCTCCCTCAACTTCTCCACAATCAAAGGCATCATCTACCTCTGTGTCCGGTGTTGACCTTCATGCGATGCAGATGCTTCACATAGTCCTCAATGTCTATAATGGCTCAGTTGTCAAGACAAAAATTTGATGTTTTTATAATGAACTGATATGTTGACGGGTTACATGGAAAATGTGGTGCGGCATTTCCCGGATTTTTATATTATGCAGCTGCTCTGGCTGCATCCAGAAGCATTACCGGATAGTATACCTCGGCAGGGCGTTTGTTCCCAATGGACTGATGGCATCTTTCAAAGTTATAGGTGTAGATATACCTTCCGATGGCTTCTCTTGCTTCCTTGAGATTAGCATACTCCGTGAGATATGCTTCCTCATACTTGAAGCTGCGGAACCAGCGTTCAATCATGATATTATCTGCCCATCGACTTTTGCCATCCATGCTTTGCCGAATTCCATTATCTCGAATAAATTCGATGTATTTGTCACTGGTAAACTGGCTTCCCTGATCCGAGTTGATGATTAACGGCTTAGCTACTTTAAATGCTTTTTTACAGGCGTTGATGACCATAGTGGTATCCAGAGTATCATCAACATCCCAGCCAACGATACAACGGCTGTACCAGTCGATAATGGCTGTCAGATAAAGAAATCCATGCTTCATTGGAATGTATGTAATGTCAATCGACCATGCCTGATTGGAACGGTCAATGACTGCGTTACGAAGCAGATACGGACAGACTTTTGCCTGCTTCATGCGCTTAGACAGATTCATCTTTGGATAAATTGGTGTAATGTCCATTTCACGCATATATCTGCCCGCTTTACGGCGACCAACCTGATATCCGCGCAGTTTAAGTTGAGCAGACATCTGACGGGCTCCCCAGGTAGGATTATCCGTATGCAGATGGTCAATGATAGACTTGCATTCCAGTTCTTCCTCTGAAACGGGGATACCGCCATAATATACGCTGGTGCGGTTGATTCCGAGTAGTTTAGCTCCTGTAGAAACCGGCAGTTCCTTATTCGTCGAAAGGTTTCGGACTAAATTTACTCTCGTAGTCAGGTCCGATAACTTCTTCAGATTTTTTTTTGAGCCAGTCAACCTGCATAGTAAGTTGACCGACCTTTTTGGCGTATTCGGCTTTTTCCTTGCGTTCTTCGGCAAGTTTTTCCCGGAGATTGTCTTCTCGCTTGTTATCAAAAGCAAGAGACGCATTTGTAAGGAATTCTTTCTTCCAATTGCGGAGGAGATTTGGTTGAATATCGTTTTCAACAGCAAGGACATTAAGTTCTTTTTCTCCCTTAAGCAGCTGGAGTACGAGGTTGGTTTTAAATTCAGCACTGAAATTTCTTCTTGATCTGGACATAATAAGTACCTTCTTTCATTTGTTGGTTATAGTATATCAGATTCATTAAGAAATGTCGTGTTCAGTGTCTTAATTTATGAGACCATTATAAACAGTGAAGGATTCGGCAATAATATAAAAAATCACAATTTTAACTTTTAACTTTACAAACAAAGTTAAAAAAGTTAAAATAGACGTGTAAGGAGGGTTGATTATGACTGGCGAAGAATATAGCAAGATTATAGCCGAGATTGAAACACTGCCAACAGGTGGTATTACTTATAAAAAGATAAATGGAAAAGAGTATGCTTATTACCAATGGCGCGAGAATGGGAAGCAACGCAGCAGAAGGACAAAAGATGAAGAGTTAGAACAACTTTCCGGACAAATTGAGAGAAGGAAAGAACTTCAAAATTTAATAAAAGACATGGATAAACAGGAAGTAAATGAAAGAAAGAAAGCTTCCTTATTTCGATGCGCAGTAAGAATTGGTGAGGAACTGGAGCGTTTTGTAAAACCAGTGACAAAGTGGGTGAAACGTGAATGCTATCAGCAACTTCATGATTATGTTTATGGAGATATACATGATAGAGTGTATATTCTGTATGGTCTTAGGAGAACAGGTAAAACAACACTGATTCGTCAGTTGATATCTGAAATGGATGCATCAATGAGAAGTAAAGCAGTGTTTATTCAGATACAGGATGGTAAGACCTTGGATGACGTGAATCAGGATTTAAAGGTTCTGGAAGAAAAAGGCTATCGATATGTGTTTATTGATGAGATTACACTGCTGAACGATTTTATCGAAGGTGCTGCATTGTTTTCTGATGTGTTTGCGGCAAGTGGTATGAAGATTGTACTTTCGGGTACAGATTCCTTAGGGTTTATGTTTACAGAGGATGAGGAGTTATATGACAGATGCATTATGTGTCATACAACATTTATTCCATATCGTGAGTTTGAAAGAGTGCTGGGGATTGTAGGCATTGATGATTTCATCCGATATGGCGGAACAATGAGCCTTGGTGGCAAACAGTATAATGATAATGCTATGATTTTTGCTACTAAGAAAAGCACGGATGAGTATGTTGATAGTGCCATTGCACGAAACATTCAGCATTCTTTGAAAAACTATAAGTATGAAGGGCATTTCCGCTCTTTATGGGATTTGTATGAGAAAAATGAATTAACAAATGCAATTAACAGAATTGTAGAGGATATGAATCATCGATTCACCATGGAAGTGTTGACCAGGGATTTCAAATCAAATGATTTGAGAATTTCAGCAGGCAATTTACGAAAGGATAGGGAAGAACCTACAGATATTCTTGATCGTATTGATATTCTTAAAGTGAATGAAATGCTGAAATCTTTGCTGGAAATCAAGGATAAGGAAGAACAAAAGGTTGAAATTCAAGATGCACATCGTTATGAAATAAAAGAATATTTGGATTTGCTTGACTTAACTGTGGAAATAGAAAGCAGATGGATGTCTGATTATAATCGAAGAGAATCAAGAACGACATTTTCACAGCCAGGTATGCGTTATTCCCAAGCAGAGGCGCTAATCAAATCGCTTATGCAGGACGATATGTTCAGAGGTTTATCATTCGAAGAGCGAAAGAGAGTAACTGAAAGAATAATAGATGAAATCAAAGGAAGAATGATGGAGGATATTGTTCTTTTAGAGACAAAACTATCCAAAAAGAATTGTGAAGTGTTCCGATTACAGTTTGCAATTGGCGAGTTTGATATGGTAGTGTTTAATCCGGATGAAGGAAATTGTGAAATCTATGAAATTAAACACAGTAAAGAAGTTGTACCGCAACAGTGTAGGCATTTGTTAGATGAACAAAAGTGTAAGGATACTGAATTTAGATACGGTACAATTGCGGGAAAATATGTGATTTATCGTGGTGCTACAACATCACTTGTTCAGGCAGGAGTGGAGACACCGGAGGATGTGACTTATCTGAATGTGGAAGAGTATTTAAAGACGTTGTAAGTATGTAAAAATATGTACAAGAAACTAATTAATGGAGGCACATATTGAAATTAATGGAAAACAGCTTGCTCTTTGTGAAGAGGAATACAAAAAATTACGAGCTATTGATTAGCATATAGAAGGTTGCATAGGAAAAGTTTTGCCCCCCAGAAGTATATGAAGAGTATTTGAATGGTAAACATGGACATGGTGTTTGTATTATGCACAGAATTGCACCATTAAAAAATTGGACGAAGGATGTTGGATAAAAATATCTTATTATAACAGACAGTTCTGGTGGTACAAGGTATCAGATAGAGTTATAGAAAGAACTATATAGGTGTTTTTTCTATGGGAAAATTACGGATGTGACGATATAATAATATTAGGAATTTTGAGGAGAATGCAAATGTCGAAACAAACGATAAAGAAAAATTATTGCTATATTAATGATGCGATGGGATGGACGGACGATGCATATAAGGCGGAAGATTATAGAACTTGTAATTTTGGAAATAAATGCAAGACAAGAAGATGTGCCTCTGCAACGGTAAAGGGATTGTGTTATAGAGATGCTGATGGATGTAGTAATAGGCTGTATCGTGACTTGTTGCGAATATGGAGTAAAGATGAAATATTGAAATTGTATATAGAAGACAGCGCTAAATTTAATTTGGCTAATTATAACGGGGTTAGATTCAGTTGTGATTATATTGGTCCTTCTAGAGCATGGGCACATTATGTTGGAATTGAAGATAGAGAAATTGGAGAGTATTTATTATATGCAAGAACTATCGGAGGGCATATGATTTGGCCAGTGCATCATATTCCAACAATTAATACTGCTAGAGCAGGCGGCGGAAGTTTGTTTGATAGAATAGATTTGACACTTTATGAAATTCAAGGATTCTATTTGGAAGATGTCGATAAATCTAGTTTTTCACAATTGTTATGGAATGTATTACATAATGATTGTGAAAAATCTATTTTGTTAAGTTTTAGTAATAATCAGTATGGAGAAGATGCATTTAAAGCATTTATAGATTTCTGGTTGCTACAGGATTTTGTTATGGATGCTGAAAAAGAAGATTATAGAATTATATCATTGGCTACAAGTGAGGAAAATGAAAAAATTCCTATATCAGAAAACGAAACTGTATTTCCAGGTAATATTTCCAACATATGGTGGAAGGATATTGTTTCCGGTGATATCAGCGAAAAAACAAAGAAATTCTATGTGATGCTTATTGGATTAAAGATGGTGAATATATCATTGTATAATGACTTTGTTAATGGGAAGAATTCAAAACCACTTATGGATATATATAAGGAATCCGATTTGGGAGAAGGGTTATGTTATGAACTGTTGAATTGAGATGAAGCATGTGAGAAAACAGAAGGAAAAACACTTGTTACTGTTGAGCAAAAATTACAAAGCCTTTATGAGGCTATATTTGTAACAGAATATACAAATGGAGTATATCGTACAATGATTAGAAATTATGGGTTTGATAATAACTCAAAATATTTTGGGCGAAAAATTGAAAGTATGTTATCTGAATACGCAGATTATGAGTTGTAAAAAAATTTAGTAGTAACCCATTCCCCTTTTACTACTAACTAAAAATACTTTTCATCTGCTACGGCATTACCTTCATTGCTCTGCCAAGTCTTATAAATACTAATTTTTTTGCATAGTAAATTTGCATTACGACAGGTTTATAGCACCAATTTCGAATGATTTTTTGAATGAAAATGGAAGCCGGGTTATGATGAAAAAATCACATGGCAGAAAAACATTTGCCATGTCAAAAAGTGAGAGGTGAAAATGGTGTATAACATATACTTTTACGACAGCGAAAAAGATGCAGTTGTCGTAACGGACATGGATAGAAAGTAACTGGTGATATAATAATTGATATATTATGTAGAGATGTTGATATTAGAAATGAAGGGGATGCTAACACTAATGTGGATGGAGATGGCGGGAAAGTAGAGTGCCGTAAATAACATGATAGGATTAAAAGAGACTCTAATGAGAATCATTCACTCAAAGAGCCTCTTTTATTGGTTCATTTTAAAAGTTTTCGATATTCAGATGGTGAACAGCCTTTTTGTTTATGAAACAGTCGGCTAAAATACAGTGGGTTATCATAACCGACAATGCGTGCAATTTCATTTACGGCGTAATTTGTGGTTTCCAATAACATCTGGGAATTAGTGATTCGGATGGAGGTGATGAACTGCATAGGTGTTGTACCGGTAAATTTTTTGAAATTCCGAATAAACCAACTGACACTCATTCCTCTGGAAATAGCATATTCTTCGATGTTGATATCACGGTTATAGTTTTCGTCAAAATAGGACGCTGCAGTGTCCATTTCATGATCGAGGTATTCGTTTTTTAGTACATGTTTACGAGTAAGCTCCCGGTGAAAAATGATCAGTAAATGGCGTAGCAGTAGTGTCAGCATATCTTCGTAATCATCCTGACATCTTTGCAATTCTAAAATAATGCGTTTAAAAATACGTTCGTATTCCAGAGATGTTCCAACATGGAAGATATGCTGGTCATTCGGGAAACCATAATTTCTTAAAATGTTCTTTACATCACTTCCGGTAAAATGCACCCAGTAAACTTCTGTTTTATCAATGCCATAGTATTCATATTTCTGGAATTCCTTGGGGCGGTAAAGTACTATGTTTCCTGCTGTAACGATAGTATCGTCATCTGCGTTGTCAAAATGAAAATGAGCTCGTCCGGCTGCTATATAGATGATTTGAAAGTCAAGTCTTCCTCTGGGACGATAAGTTGGAAGCTTTGGGTGTGAGGATAGGCGATAGGTGCCACAGCTTCCTACAATAAGTGGTCGGCTTTTGTCTTTGAAGTCGATAAGGGAGTGGTTGTGATAACCGGAATTTATATACATTTTGAGTCCTCCTTTGGAAAGTGAAATGTCTGACTGTTAACAGTCAATGGTGAACCGGAGTTATGAAGTGAATGCCACCTCAAAATCCACGGTTTTTCGGTGAGAGCTACGCGCATATAGTTTTAGCCCTTCCTAAATATCTGACTACAAGTAGTCAATATTTGAGAAGAACTAAAATGGTGTTTACTTTAGTGTATCATTTTGTGCATATTCTGTCCATTTCTGTTTATAGACATTTTCTTTGTAAAAATGTATGATGATTTCAAGGTAATACAAAGACGGAAGATAATGAGACACAGAAGGTGTTTTATTGATTGCCTAATGCGGTGAATAAAAAAATATATATTAAAGGAGGATTAC
>ENA-OPAG01001542-OPAG01001542.1-human-gut-metagenome-genome-assembly--contig:-NODE-1542-length-11675-cov-3.406971_pt1 | contig 11675 bp, 9 predicted proteins | sample MGYA00241053_ERZ501422 | MGnify/ENA primary metagenome ERZ501422 (study PRJEB25962, sample SAMEA2042619) | human gut metagenome | biome: human gut; feature: human-associated habitat; material: faeces... | reverse complement strand
AGGTCTTGAAGAGAAGCAGTTAGTTGACTGTGTTGTAATTACAAAGGATAACGCTGACAAGTTAGATAACTTTGTTTTCGCAGAATAAGAGAAGTTCGTAGTATAAATTTAATTGAATCTGTTAGGTCTGAAGGGGGTTAGGCTCTCTTCAGTGTGTGGAGGGGTGCCAATAAGTTATTCGGCACCCTTCTCACATGTAGGGACAGCAGGGAATAGAGAAAGGAAGAAAACCATGGCAAAACGTTTGATAAGTACTGTTTTAACAGTAGTAATAGCAGCCGTTTTATTAACAGGCTGTGTGAAGGTAGTAAAGATTGGTCATGAGGGAGATCTTACAGGGCAGAAAGACTTCAATCCTGGTGACAGTGTAGAAGCAATCTGGGATTCAGAAGTAATTCCGGAATGTGAGAAAAAAGCAGTAGATGTAGCAGACATCTTAGGAAAATATGATGGCAAGCTCACAGAGATGGGCGAAGAATTTGATGGCTTAAAGACAAAAGCAGCTTCTTATTATAACTATGCAGTAAAATTAGAAGGTGCAAAGATTACTGCAGTAGATAAAGATTCTTTCTACGGAACAGTAACATTAGAAGTTCCTGGATACACAGGAAAGACAGTAGTTACCTGTCAGATTGGTAAATATAAGAATTCATCTATTCGTGATGATATGAGTTTCATTAACTTCTCTGATTTTACAAACCAGACAGAATGGGGTCAGGTAAATACAAGTATGCTTGAAAAAGTTGAAGAAGCAGTTGTAAAACCTGTATACGATGACCTGGCAGAAGGAGCAACAGTAAACCTTGTTGGATGTTTCACTGCTGATTCCAATGATGCAATCGTAATTACTCCGGTTGTTCTTGAAGTAAAATAACAGACAGAACACAGTAAAAATCAGTTAGAGGAGGATGAATTGGATGGCTGAGAATAAAGATAAAGATATCGTAATGAAATGCCGGCACATGGAAAAGGTTTATCCTGGTACAAAGGCTCTTGACGATGTTGACTTTAACATTTACCGTGGAAAAGTTAACGTATTAATCGGAGAAAATGGTGCAGGCAAGTCCACATTAATGAAGCAGATTGCCGGAATCGAGCAGCCTTCTTCAGGAAAGATGTATCTTGACGGCGAATTCGGTGACAAGCCCGATGATGTCAATGCCTATGCGGCGAGCGCATTTTATGCGGTTGACCGTGTTGCAAGCTATCTTCAGTTTTGGAAAAAGGAATGTGACAACGGCGGTGTGATTTTAAGCGACCGCTATGTGACTTCAAATATAATTTATCAGATGTCAAAACTCCCGAAAGAGGAGTGGAACAGCTTTATTGATTGGCTGAACGATTTTGAATACGAAAAGCTCGGGATTCCGAAACCCGACCTTGTAATCTACCTTGATGTTGAACCCGAGGTTTCGCAGAAGCTTATGGAAAAACGCTACGGCGGTGACAACAGCAAGAAAGATTTGCATGAGAAAAACCTCCGTTTCCTTCTTGACTGTCGAAAAAGTGCAGTTTATGCCGCTAAAAAATGCGGCTGGAAGGTTATTAATTGCTGTGAAAACGGAGAGATTAAGAGTATAGAAAAAATATCGGAAGAGATAGAGAGGGCAGCGGCTGAAATTTATGCTGAGCTTTAAAAAAATTGAGCAAAGTGACATAAACGAACTTAAAAAATACTACGATTATGATGAGTGCATGGGTTGCGATACCAACCTTTTGAACGCTTATCTTTGGCGAAACGAATACAATATTAAATTTGCTTTTTATGATGATACAATTGTCAAGGTGTATTGTAATCCCGACGAGTCCGTCTGGGGTTACTGTATGCCTACAGGCAAAAATATAAAGGGTGCGCTTGAAGAGGTTTTCAAAGATGCCGAGGAGAGAAACGGCAATTTGCGAATTGTTATGCTGACAAACGGCAATCGTGCAATGCTTGAAACAATGTTTCCCGACAAATTTGATTATGTCCGTTCACCCGAAAATCAGGATTACATCTACACTTCCCGTGACCTTGCAACCCTTGCGGGCAAAAGGTTTCACGCAAAGCGTAACCACATTTCAAAATTTTACAGAACCTACACCGATACCCGTTTTGAAACTCTGTCGGATTCAAACATTCCCGATGCATTAATGGTTGCAAAACTATGGTGTGCGGAAAATGACACCGATCCCGAAGCTTCAAGCGAAATTATGGCAATCAGGGAAATGTGCGACCTCAAAGACGAATACAATGTCAAGGGCGCTGTACTGTATGTTGACTCAAAGCCCGTTGCCATGACACTCGGAAGTGAAATTTCACCCAAGGTGTATGACATCAACTTTGAAAAGGCACTTCGTGAATATGACGGTGTTTATGCCGTAATCAACAACGAATTTGCCAAAACTCTTACGCAGTATGAGTATATAAACCGTGAGGAAGATATGGGACTTGAGGGACTCAAAAAGTCTAAACTTTCATACAATCCCGTTATTATCCTCGACCGCTGGAATGCAATACCGAAAAAACGATGAAAACGATATTTCGCAAAACCGAAAAATCCGATACCGAAAGCCTTAAAAAGCTGTGGCTCTCGTGTTTTGACGAGGATGTAACTGCCGTCAATCTGATTTTTGACAGCGACCTTTTTGACGGCTACTGTGCCGTTGTTGACGATAGAATCGTTTCTGCTCTTTACCTTGTAAAAGGTACGCTCAACGGCGAAAAATCGCATTATCTTTGCGGTGCATCAACCGATAAATCTTTCCGTGGCAACGGGATAATGTCAAGGTTGATTGATTTTGCACTTGATGATGCAAAGAATAACGGTGATGTCTATTCTCTGCTTTTTCCTGCAAATGACGGCTTGTATGGCTTTTACACAAAACTCGGATATGCTCCAAGCTGCATCGTAAAAAGCCGTGAAATTTCAAGACAAACGCTTGAAAGTTTTGCAGAGAAGGGCTTGAATATCGGCTGTTCAAAAGAAAATTCTTTCATATATAATGAGAATTTTTTTGAATTTGCAAAGTTCTATTATGAGATTTACGGCTCAAAGGTGATCAATAAGAATGACTGCTTTGCCGTATTTGATGAAAACGAAAATACTGCCGATGTTTTTTACTCGGCTTATAAAAATATAAACGAACTTTCCGCACTTTTGCTTGAAAATACAAAATCAGAAAGGTTTGTGTTTACGGGCAAATCCGATAACGCTCTTTTTGAAAACTGCGAATCACAAAAATGCGGAATGATTAAATCACTCTACAAAAACCATAAAATTCCCGACGATGTCTATATCGGGATTACTCTTTCCTGAAAGGAAGTTTACTATGTTCTATGTATTTCTTGCAGAAGGCTTTGAAGAAACAGAGGCGCTTGCCCCCGTTGATGTAATGCGCAGGGCAAAGCTTGATGTTAAAACAGTCGGTGTAACAGGCGAATGTGTTACAAGCTCACACGGTGTGCCTGTAAAAGCCGATATCACAATTGACAATATTGACCTTGACGATGTTCAGGGTGTTGTACTCCCCGGCGGTATGCCCGGAACTCTCAATCTTGAGGCAAACGAAAAGGTTATTGAGGCTGTTAAGTATAGCTGTGAAAACGGCAAAATCGTTGCCGCAATCTGTGCCGCTCCGTCAATTCTCGGTCATCTCGGAATCCTTGACAGCAAAAAGGCAACCTGTTTTCCGGGCTTTGAAAAGGAACTCAAGGGTGCAGACTATACAGGCACTCACACCGTAACGGACGGCAATATTATTACCGCAAAGGGCGCAGGCTGTGCAATTGAATTCGGTCACGCAATTGTTTCTCTCGCAGTATCAAAGGATGCCGCCGACAAGGTTATCGGTGATATGCAATGCCTGTGAAAAATGTTCGTGAGCTGAAAAGTCAGCTCCGTGCAAAATATAAAAAAATCCGAAAAAGCTGTCCTCCCGAAAAAAAGCAACAGCTTGACCTCGCCTTGCAGAACGCTTTTCTGGCAAGTGAGAAATACAAAAACTGTGATGTGCTTTTTGCCTTTGTTTCATCACCGATTGAGGTTGACACCTCGCTTATTCTTGAAACAACGCTGAAAGACGGCAAAAGGCTTGCTTTGCCAAAGTGTAAAAATAATTTCGGCGAAATGGATTTTTACATTGTAAATTCACTTTCTCAGCTTGAAAAGGGTGCGTTTTCAATCATGGAACCAAACCCCGAGGTTTGCGAAAAGTACGAGGATTTCTCACACGGACTCTGCCTTGTTCCGGGACTTTGCTTTGATATGCAGGGATTCCGCCTTGGATTCGGCAAGGGTTACTATGACAGATTTTTACAGAATTTTTCGGGAACAAGCGTTGGGCTTTGCTACTCCAAATGTATAGAGCATACTCTGCCCTCGGGAGTGTTCGACCGCCCCGTTGACGCCGTGATTACCGAAAAATATACCAACCGAACAAATAACGAGTTTGTAAAGGAATGATACATTATGAACCCTGATAATTTTAATATGAGCGAACAGGAGCTTAACGCTCAGCGTCGCAGAAGAGCCGAAAACTTTAAACTTAATATTGATGAAAGCGAGTATGAGGACGATAATTTAGTCAAGTCTGAGGATGAACCGTCAAACCTTAATTCATACAGCGGTCAGGATGTCAAAAAGCAAATGGCCCGTGAATCAAAGCAGGTTTTAAAGCAGAAGAAAAAGGAAGAAAAAAAGGCTCTTAAAGCAAAGAACAAGTATAATCGCAGAACCTTCCGCTTTATCTGGATTATCTCGGTTTTAATTGTCGGAGCAATGGCGGCTGTATATATGATAACAGGCATGAACGATTTGCTTGCCGTGAACAGAACCGATTCCTCAACCGTGAAAATTGAAATTCCCGAAAATCCGACTGTTGACGATGTTACAAAGGTACTTGTTGACAATAAAGTAATCGGTGAGCCGTCATATTTCAAGCTTTTTGTCAATGTCACAAAGTCTGCCGATGATTTTACTCAGGGTACATATGAAATTCGCAGAAATATGGACTACGAGGCAATCATCAACTTCCTTTCGAGTAACAACAACAGAACCGACACGGTTTCCGTTACAATTACCGAGGGCGAAAGCGTTCTTGAAATTGCCGACACTCTCAAAAAGAACGGTGCTTTGGGCGACAGGGACGAGTTTCTTTCGCTTTGCAATTCCGAAAAGTTTGACAGCGACTTTGACTTTATCAAGGCTGAAACAAATACGGACAAGCGTTATTACAAACTTGAGGGCTATCTCTATCCGGATACCTACGAATTCTACAGAAACGAAAATGCAGAATCCGTAATCTACAAATTTCTCAACAACTACGAAACAAAGATTAACGAAAAACAGACTGTTGACGGATATTCAAAGAAAACAACAGTTTTGAAAATGGTTGAAGAGAGCGATACAAAGTATTCGCTTGATCAGGTTATGACAATCGCATCTATCATTCAGGCAGAGGCGGCTGACAAAGAGGATATGTACTACATTTCTTCAATTCTACACAACCGTCTTACAGCTGACAGCAGTCTCGGCGTGTCAAGCCTCGGTCTTGATTCAACAAAGTTCTATCCGTACAGAAGCCTTGAGGATGTTCCCGAAAATGACAGAAGCACCTACAAGAGCAGATATGATACATATGACAGGAAGGGACTTCCTTACGGTCCTATCTGCAACCCCGGTATGGACGCAATCATTGCCGCACTCAATCCGAACAGCTCGGATTATTACTTCTTCTGTCATGACAGCAAGGGACAGGCTTATTACGCATCAACACTTGAACAGCAAAACGCAAATCTGGAGTATATTGAAAGCTATGATAACTAATTTTGAAAAACCCGAAATTTTGTCACCGGCAGGTGATATGGATTGCCTTAAATCTGCTTTAAACTTTGGCGCAGACGCAGTTTTTCTTGCAGGAAAAATGTTTGGAATGCGTTCCGCACCGCAGAATTTTGATAACGATCAGCTCAAAAAAGCTTGTGACCTTGCCCACGCAAAGGGCGCAAGAATCCATGTGACCTGCAACACACTTCCACGCAATAATGAAATTCCTCATCTTCAGGAATTTATGGAAAATGCTCAGGCTTGCGGAGTTGATGCGTTCATAATTGCCGACCTCGGTGTTTTTGAGGCGGCTAAAAAGTATGCGCCAAAGGTTCAGCGCCACATTTCGACTCAGGCGGGAGTAACAAACTATGCGGCGGCAAATGTGCTTTACAATATGGGTGCGTCAAGGGTTGTGCTTGCAAGAGAAATTCCGCTTGATGAAATTGCCGAAATGCGTGCAAAAGTTCCGAAAGAGCTTGAAATTGAATGCTTTGTACACGGTGCAATGTGTGTTTCATTTTCAGGCAGATGCCTTATTTCAAGCTATATGACAGGCAGAGATGCGAACCACGGTGACTGCGCTCAGCCGTGTCGCTGGAAGTATCATCTTTACGAAGAAAACCGTCAGGGACAGTATTTTCCTGTTGAAGAAACAGGTGACGGCACATATCTCTACAATTCAAGAGATCTCTGTATGATTGAGCATATCCCCGAGCTTGTAAAGGCAGGTGTTTCAAGCTTTAAGATTGAGGGCAGAGCAAAGTCGGCTTACTATGTTGCTGTTACAACAAACGCTTACCGTCACGCTGTTGACGATTATTTTGCAGAGGGTGACGATTATGTTCTCAAACCGTGGATAAGGGAAGAACTTGAAAAAATCAGCCATCGTGAGTACAACACAGGCTTCTATTTTGGCAGAGAACCCGGTCAGGTTACGGGCAACGGAGGATATATCCGTCATTATGACAATGTTGCATTGTGTGAAGAGCTTGTTGACGACACAACCGCAGTAATCACTCAGCGCAACAAATTCTATGTGGGTGACACACTTGATGTACTTCCGCCAAGCGGAGTGCCGTTTGAAATCAAGTGTGAATCACTTACAACCGACGAGGGTATGCCCGTTGATAGTGCGCCGCATCCGATGCAAAGACTTACAATGAAATGCAACGCTCCCGTTCCGTCAGGCTCGGTTATCAGAAAAAAGCGTGATTAATCCCGAATTTTGCTATTGACAACACAAAGAAACAGTTTTATAATCTAAGTACTGATGTTCCCCACCTTAAAAACGGTGGGGAACAATTCAGCCTTTCAGCGTGAGCAAATCTCTCGCTGAAATACTGAGGAGCTGACGCTCCTATGCACTTGATTGCAATCTGTCGCAAACTCTGCTCCTTGCAAGCAAAGCAGAGTGTTGCTCCGATTTAAATTATTTGCTACAATTGAATTACAATATTCGGCTGTGACGGGATTAACCGAGATGTCAGCATTTCAGAGAGAAAGCCGTTTTGGTGCAAGGCTTTTATGTGAAGTTTCGGTGCGCTGCCCCTGAGCTCTGTGTGATTAAGCACAGCGTATTTCTGCGTTAAGGAAATGTAATCTATATGACGATTACTCAAAGCGGACGCTTGGCGTCAATTTGGGTGGTACCGCAGGATATTCCTGTCCCATTGTATTTTTATACAATGGGATTTTTTATTTTGCTCGGTCGCATACTTTAAACAAATTTGAACGAATATTGTATTCCCCTGTGAATTTGTATAAGGAGAGATTTTTTATGAAGTGGACAGGACTTAACGAATTAAGAGAAAAGTTCCTTGAATTCTTTGAATCAAAGGGTTGTTTAAGACTCCCCAGCTTTTCACTTGTTCCAAAGGACGACAACAGCCTTCTGCTTATCAACAGCGGTATGGCTCCTATGAAAAAATATTTTACAGGTGAGGTAACACCTCCTCGCAAGCGTGTTACAACCTGTCAGAAATGTATCCGTACTCCCGACATTGAGCGTGTCGGTATCACAGCCCGTCACGGTACATTCTTTGAAATGCTCGGTAACTTCTCATTCGGCGACTATTTTAAGCACGAGGCTACAGCATGGGCATGGGAATTCTTTACAAAGGTTCTTGAGATGCCTCCCGAAAAGCTCTATGTTTCAATCTATGAGGACGATGACGAGGCTTTTGACATTTGGATAAAAGAAGTCGGCGTTGATCCGTCACATATGGTAAGACTTGGCAAGGAAGATAACTTCTGGGAACACGGTTCAGGTCCCTGCGGTCCGTGCTCCGAAATCTACTTTGACCGTGGCGACGAAAAGGGCTGCGGCAGACCCGACTGTCATGTAGGCTGTGAATGTGACCGTTTTGTTGAGGTTTGGAACCTTGTATTTACTCAGTTTGAGAGTGACGGCAAAGGTAACTACACTCCTCTTGAACATCCGAACATTGATACAGGTATGGGACTTGAAAGACTTGCCTGTGTTATGCAGGGTGTTGACAACCTTTTCCTCGTTGACACAATTCAGAACATTATGAAACACATCTCACAGATTACAGGTGTTGAGTACGGCAAAAATGAAAAGAGCGATGTTTCGCTCCGTGTTATCACAGACCATATCCGCAGTACAACATTTATGATAGGTGACGGTGTTCTTCCGTCAAACGAGGGCAAGGGCTATGTGCTTCGCCGTTTGCTCAGAAGAGCCGCTCGTCACGGCAGACTTCTCGGTTACAACGAGCCTTTCCTCTATAAGGTTTGCGATACGGTTATCAAGGAAAATCTCACAGCTTATCCCGAACTCAAGGAAAAGCAGGAGTTCATTACAAAGGTTATCAAGGTTGAGGAAGAAAGCTTTGCCAAGACAATTGATCAGGGCTTTAAGATGCTCAACGGCATTATGGACAGCGAAGATGTTAAGGTTCTCAGCGGTGAGGACGCATTTAAGCTTAACGATACCTACGGTTTCCCGATTGACCTTACAAAAGAAATTCTTTCGGAAAAAGGCATCAAGGTTGATGTTGAGCGTTTCCGTGAGCTTATGAAGGAGCAGAAAAAGCGTTCCCGTGACGCAAGAAAGAATGCCGGTGCAGACGCTTGGATTTCTGACACAACAGACCTTTCTGATGTTGCAAATACAGAATTTGTAGGCTACACAGACCTCAAGTCAACTTCAAAGGTTCTTGCAATCGTTAAGGACGGTGTGAGGGTTGACAGTATCGGCGAGGGCGAAAATGCTATCATCGTTCTCGACAAAACTCCGTTCTACGGAGAAGGCGGCGGTCAGGTTGGCGACACAGGTGTTATGGAGTCTGGCAGTTTTTCAGCTGATGTTGACAACACAACAAAGAATCCGTCAGGCACAATTTACCTTCACGCTTGTACAGTAAAGAGCGGCAGCATCAATGTAGGTGCAGAGGTTTCAACTGCTGTTGATGAAGAGCGCCGTGCGGATATTACAAGAAACCACACAGCGGCTCACCTTCTTCAGTCGGCTCTCCGTGAGGTTCTCGGCAACCATGTTCAGCAGGCAGGTCAGCTTGTTTCAGACGATTACTTCCGTTTTGACTTTACTCACTTTGAGGCTCTCACGGCAAAGGAACTCATTGAGGTTCAGAATCTTGTAAATAAAAAGATTCTTGAGGCAATCCCCGTTACAACACAGGAAATGCCTATTGAAGAGGCTAAAAAGCTCGGCGCAATGGCACTCTTCGGTGAAAAGTACGGCGATGTTGTTCGTGTTGTAAGCGCAGGCGACTTCTCTGTTGAATTCTGTGGCGGTACACATGTAAAGAATACCGCAAACCTCGGTCTTTTCAGAATCAGACAGGAGGGTTCGGTTGCCGCAGGTGTAAGAAGAATTGAGGCTCTCACAGGTATGGGCGTTCTCAAGTACATCAACGGTATGAGCGCTGTTATTATGGATGTTTGCTCATTACTCAAAATTGCAAATCCAAAGGCTGTTGTTGAGGGTGTTCAGAAGGCTGAACAGCTTATCAAGGAACAGCAGAGAGAAATCAACGAGCTTAATTCAAAGCTTGCCGTTGCTCAGATCGGTCAGCTTTTTGCAGGCACAACGGAGGAAAACGGTGTAAGAGTGGTAACAGGCAGAATTGATAAGGTTAATGCCGACATTCTTCGCACAATGTGCGAAAAGGCAAGAGATTTTGCTCCGAAGTGCATATGTGTTCTTGCAACTGAAAATGACGGCAAGGTGACATTTGCCGCAGCCTGCGGTAAAGAGGCTCTTGCTCTCGGTGCAAATGCAGGCAAAATCATAAAGGCTGTTGCTCAGAAGGCCGGAGGCAACGGAGGCGGAAAGCCCGATATGGCTATGGCAGGTGCTAAACAGCCTGAGAAGATTTCAGAGGCTCTTGACAGCGTAAAAGAAACTGTTTATGCAATGTTAAAATAATCGTTTAATGTGTATTTATGGCTTACTTGCCGGTTGAATTGTGGAAAATAGCCAAACGGTTACATAAAATTTTGTGCAATTAACAAAAACGGTTTTAAATCAAAACTATTGCAGTTTTGTTATTTTTATAGTATAATAAGCAATACTAAGATATGAAAATCTATCTTGGATATTTATGAACAATTTTAGGAGGAGATTAAAAATGTTCAAGAAAATTGCAGGTCTTTTTCTTGCAGCAGCAGTAATGTGCAGTTCAGCTGCCATCACAGCTAGCGCTGCAGAAGCAGAGGATGACGCTGCTGTTGCTGCAGCAGATCAGTCAGGCGAGGTTTCAGCCGACGGTTCATCAGAGGTTTCAGCTGACGCTTCTTCAGAAGTTGAAGCAGGCAATGTTATTAAGTTTGATGTTAAGAAGTCAGGCTGGAATAATGTTAAGACAGTATTCTGTCACGTTTGGAAGGCTGACGGTTCAGGCGATTGGCCGGCTTGGCAGTCAAAGAAAGAAAAATGTAAGTACGACGCTTCAACAGGCATCGCTACATATGATCTTTCAATGACAGGCAACACAATCTCTAAGTCAGACGGAAGAGTTTACTGTGTAATCTTCAGTGCTAACACAGGTATGCAGTCATACAACGCTATTATGAACGGTAACTGCATCGGCGACACACTTTATTGCACAGGTAATCAGCTTGAAAACCCTGAGGATTCAGAAAAGAAGGCAAACGAAGCTAAATGGGAAAACAATTCAGACTGCGGTCCTGAAAAGAAGATTACATCAACAGGTAACATCATCGGTTCTGCTTTCCCTGAGGGCGAATCAGATGTAACATTGATGGCTACATACCTCGTTGCTTACTACAATGATGATGCTAAGACAAGTCTTACACAGAAACTTCTTGACGAACTCAAGGTTAGCCCTGTAGATGTTATGGGTGCTGTAACAGATAGGCTCAATGCTACAAACAACGAGGATAAGGATAAGATTGCTCCTGCAGTTGAGAAGATTCTCGCAGGCTGCACAGATCCTACAACAGGTAAGAAGGCAGATACAGCTAAGCTTGACAGCGCTAAGAAGACAGGTGCTAAGGCAGCAGGCGGCAGCTCAAGCAACGGTTCAAGTTCTTCTTCAAGCAACGGTGGCTCAAGCTCATCAGGTTCAGGTTCTTCAAGCACAGGTGCAGTTAAGTCAGGTGTTGAAACAACTATCGTTTTCGTAATGGCAGGTCTTATGGTTTCAGCAGCAGGCGTTATGTTCCTTGCAAGAAAGAAGAAAGAAGACTGATTTTAACGAATTAATCTTTGATTAAGCATTTTTCGGACACTGTCAATCGGCAGTGTCCGTTTTGCTTTTTTAACTCATGGTGCAAAAATATTCAAAAAGTTTTTAAAACATCTTGACAACGCTCGCAGTGTTTGTTAAAATATTAATGTTGCAACGGGATGTAGCGCAG
>ENA-OPAG01001541-OPAG01001541.1-human-gut-metagenome-genome-assembly--contig:-NODE-1541-length-11693-cov-2.034370_pt1 | contig 11693 bp, 5 predicted proteins | sample MGYA00241053_ERZ501422 | MGnify/ENA primary metagenome ERZ501422 (study PRJEB25962, sample SAMEA2042619) | human gut metagenome | biome: human gut; feature: human-associated habitat; material: faeces... | reverse complement strand
ACCACTGGTTTGCCTTACCTCCCGGCATAATCTGCAATACATTTACCTGCTGTTTTTCGTCAGTCTTGTTCTTGACATAAGCAATACCCGTCTGGCTGACTGAATTTCCATTTGTATCAACAACCTCAATCATCCAATACAGTGGACCATAGAAGCTGTCCGCACACTGATAAGTAAGTGAATTCGCATCTCCTGATGTCATGTACTCTTCTTTTCGATCAAAAGTACTATTTCCATCATCATCAATATACAGTTTAACCGTATAATTGGCACTTCCCGTGACTGTATATTTAAATTTCAATGTACCGTCTGTAATCTGTGATGTTTCATCATACCGATTATAAGTTGCCGGCATACTTGTGATTGTCAACTTTGGTCTCTTCTCTGATGTTGCATAGATTGAACTCAACTCATTCTTTGGAGTATCTGCTGCACCACCCTTGAACACTGAGACATATCCTGTTAATGAATCACCAAGTGAACCATCACTTAAAATATCTTCCACATCCGTCTGATTAAAGTTCCACTGTACATTATCTTTATCAGTGCCTTCACATGCTGCCAATAACTTATACATATTAGAATCCGGATCAATCGAGTTCTGCAAATAGCCATCTGTCTTTGCAAGAGTATATGCTGTTGTCAGATTCTTACTTACTACAACCGGCATTCCTGCATCAACATATTCTTTTAATGCCTCATACCGATTATATGTGATATCATTACCATTCAATACTGTAAACGTATCTGTATAATTTCCATTCAGGCGAACCTTCGCAGTTGGTGTACCACTGTTTGCAGGACCTGGAGACTGTGCCATAGCTGAAAGATCCAGATTTACAATATCACCATTGTGAGAATACATCGTGTAGATTGGCAAAGTTGTAATCTTTGACATATCCAAACTACCCGAATTAGACTTCAATGTCCCACCCCATCTTGCAAGACCTGTCAAACTACGATATTCTAACACATCCTTTAATGCAGATGTATTTCCGCCAATATAAACCAAATCGTACTTTCCTAAAACTTCTGATTTATCACACGCAAACTCCTCGGATGACATCTGTACCAAATTAATCTTATCAATTGGTAAGTTTAATGCATCTGCTAATTTTGCCTTAGAGAGCTCCCAGGCATAGTACTCTGTATTTTCAGCTAACTGTTCTTTTGTCTTTCCATTCACGACATTAGCTGGAGCTGTATAATAATTTCCACTTCCATAAATACTTGATGCATTACCACTTCTTGGCTTTGCCTTGCCTACTTCCTGTGCCACAGCTTCATCAATTGGATAGCATGGCTGAATCTCTAACACCGTAAAGGATGAGGCAGAAGAACCTCTACCGCCAATTCCACGATATTTCGATGCATTGATCAAATCTGCAATAACCTTTGCTGTCGCTGCACTCTTTGAAGTCGTAACAACACTAAAGTCAGCTCTTGAAGTTACCATAATATTCTCATATCGTGCAACATACTCTGTTGTTGCTACCATATAAAATAACTTAGAGTAGTTTGTCTCCTTTAGGTCGTCCGGAACTTCAATCGCTGCATCTGTTGATGTTCCCATATCTGCACCATATACAATATGGAGCTTACCATACATTGCTGATGCAAATTTCTTATAGAGATCTGCCGTGATTGTCTGATTATAACAAGAATCTTCAATCACAATCATGTCGTACTGATCAAAATCAACGGATTCTGAATCAGCCAATGTTACAATATCATTCTGTATATAAGTTGGTCTTACACCGACACGGTTATTATAACCATTCTTATAGAAGATTGAATTTGCATCCAGCTTATAATATTTTGATGTAGCAGTATCTGCAATTGCAGAACCATCTGCTGCATACAACCCCGTTGCTGACGGATTTCCTGCTAACAGCGCATCTGTCTTTGTATATGTAGAATTGACGCCAATTGTCAAAATCTTCGCCATAGACATCGGCTGTGCTGAGGATCCATCTGAAGCAGAGGCAGTCGGGTCTGACTCATATACTTCTGTCCATGCACCATTTGTCTTCTGTGTCTGACCGTTAATTCCCAGATACAAAGAACCACCTGCATGCTGCAAATACTGATCTGCACTTAAGTTGCTTGCCCACTTGAATGTGTAATAATACTTTTCATTTGGGCCAAATACAGAAGATGCAAGATCTTTCATATTCTTTGATGTCGACGGATCAACGGTTGTTGCATTTGGACTATCAATGACTAAAGGCTTAAAATCGCCAACTGCATATGTATGCAGAAGATCATATAATTTCTCGCTCATGTCATTGTCTTTTGTAAATTTCGATGCAGAATCATTACTTACATAAATGAAATCTGCCTTTGAAATATAAGCAAGATCTGCATCACTTGTTACATTTCCGCCAAAACATTTGTATTCGATACAACCATCTGCCATCGCCTGCTCGATTGTACGGTTTCCATCAATAACATAATCCTTAAAGCCATTGGAACTAACAAATGTCTCTAAGCTTGAAGCAGAAGAAGATGAAATTTCTGCGATATGATAAATCTTATCTACTTCTGGATCTTCTGAATTTGAATTATCGATAATGTAATCGATAATCGTTTTTGTATCCACATTCTGACTTGCATCTGCGATAATTTCGCCATTCTCCAGCAAGCCGTCTTCGTCACCATTTCCAGCGAAGGAGAACGATGCAATTGCAACTGCAATCGCCGCAACGAACATTACAGATAATGCAGATATCAAAATCTTTGTTTTACGTTTCATGTTCTACTTCCCCTCCCTACTTTTTTGGTACTAATACATACGAATTTCTTGGATTCACTCTTCCATTCGTTGTATACGTCATATTAGACTGATTATAGTATATATCCAGCTTAACTGAATTGTTTTTTGCATCAATGTTTGCTGTACATCCCGCAACACCAACGCCTATCGCTCCTAGCTTTGCTTCAACATATGACAAATATGGATTATACAGATGTACAAACTTTGAATTTGAATCTGACATATCCACCTCATCATCTGACATTGTCATGTATGCATATTTTCTGCCATAATACATGTTATTGTTTTCGAAGTAAAAGGTAGAAACTAATGTGTCATTTATGCTGTATACAATTTTGGAATTTTGTTCTGTGCACTGTACCTTTGTTGCTTCCCCTGTCAATGAATTAGTTATTACCTGTTCAGACAAAATGCTTGGGTTTCCACCCGGTACCAGATTCATATCCAACGGAACAGAACTTTCAATTCGCAGATATGATATATATATTGGATCGTCTACATCAATATCCTTAAAACATATTACATCTGCCTTTGAAACTGAATCAGTAATTCCATATAAAGATGGATCTTTTACAAGTGCTTTTGCTGTTGCCTCATCTTTCACATAGAACTTCTTCGCCATTGTTGCACTTGTCTCTTCTCCTACCGTTGCAAAATTCAACTGTTCTGATGCTGTATATCCAACCATCACAATATCATTTGCCTGCATGATAGTGTCTGTAATTAAGCTATATGTTTCCTGAGCCTGTGTTTGTAACTTAACATCCACCTGTTCTTTCCTTGTTTGTGATACGCTCGATCCCATAAAGGAAGAAACTGCTAACATCAAGAACGCAAGCACTGCTATAGCTATAATTAATTCCACCAAGGAGAAGCCGCTGTTTTTATTATCTTTATTCATCTTCACGCCCCTCCTTAATGTAATGTATGGCTTCCATTTTTATTCAAAACCACGGTATTTAACAATGAGTCTTTGCTGTTACGATAAAACTCATACTGACCATCACCATATATACACATGCCTTGACGGTCATAAATTATATATACAGGCTTTTCATCAACATACCAGGTAATACTGCTCTCGCCCCAGTAAAAACCGTAATGGTGGAAACCTTCCGAGGCATCAAAGCCCAGATCATAAAGATATTCGTGATTTCCGAAAAGCTCTCGCCCTTTCCACTGTTTGCATTCTCTGAATCATCAAATACATAACTGGAATTCAGCGACATATCATTACCATTTCCTATATAATAACCCTTCTTTACATAATACTTACTACCACTTTTATAGACAGCTAATGCAAATTTGTAATCTGGCTGCTGTGTATCCGCTACCACACACATTTTTCCTTTGGCATTTTTCTGTGTTTCAGACAATGCTGTTTCCAATGTAATAGAAGCTTCCTTGGCTTTTGCATTATGCAAAATCGTGATTGTTACCATAGCCGCGCCAGTCATTATTGCAATAATCGCTATAACGATAATCATCTCAATGAGTGTGTAGCCTTTGTTATCCTTCATAAATCTTCTCTTCTCCATAGGCCACCTCTCTATTCCACATTCTTCATCCAGTTTGCGAAGCTTACAACATCTGTATAATCAATCATATCAATTGATTTTGCTTCGGAGGCGTCTGTGGAAGATGCATCCTCTTCCTTTGGCTCATATCCACGGAACAGACTCAATATCAATTTTGAATTATCATCTCCAGTCAGTAAGCATTCACGCAATACTGCTCTACAAATCTCAGCGGAAGAAGCAATTGTTTTTACATTTCCTGCAACATATACTTTACCACCGGCAATAATCACACCTTCAAAATCTGTGACACCATTCTCAGCCGATGTATCAAAGTATACATCTCCCTTTGTGATTACAACGCCTCGTACCTCACCTTTATCTTCCTTCTTTGCCTTGACAACTACATCTGAATTACTTATCCATACAGAGTACCCAGATGCAAGATCCATAACATTTGCGCCCGAATCTGTACCAGAAATATTAGGTGTAATGTTTGTGCTCTCTGTTATCTTCGACATATCCAGGAACTTATTAATTGGTGTGATACTTCCATCGCCAAGATCTTCATCATTGACAACCGCCTTAATATACTGCTTCTCTACTGCATTGTTTGCAAGTGTAACCGAATCTAATGTAGGATCCTGACTATAATGTCCCAGATTCCACTTCATATAGTCATATTCCATTTCCAAATCATTGGAAAGCTGATATGCATCTGTATACTTTGATTCCTTTCCGTTTGCATCTACTGAACCAAGCCAGCTATTTCCCTCATTCATGTCCTTCAGACTATCAGAAGTCAAAAGCTTTGTAAGTGCATCTGTATTGTCTGCTCTAACAATACTAAATGTTGTATCTTTCTTCGTTGTAATTGCACCGCTGGAATAAATACTTACATTTGGATCAAGATCTGCATCCGGAAGAACAATATTTCCAGCATCAAAATCCTCATAATCGCCAATATCTACCAAATATTCTGCAATTACACTATCTGTAAGCCCGGTCTTATTTGTTGCTGCTACATATTTTCTATGCATTTCCAATTCAGCATCATAATCTTCAATAAAGCCTGCAGCAAAATACTGTGCAGACGGGAATTCATCTAACCATGCACTATACTCTGCATTTGTCATCTGTCCTGCCATTACTCTAGCACGATACAACAGTTCCGTCTGAGTGTATGCAGTCTGGAAATCATAATAATAATACTTCTTACCAGATATTTCCTGCAATACACATGGTACCTTACCATCAAACTGATAAGATGGGAAATACTTTTCAAACAAATCACTGCCCTTTAATGCTGGTGGAAGTTCTGCAAGATAATATCCAAGCGACTCCCCTTTGTCATTCTTAGCAAGCTTAGGGATTCCATTATAGGTTACTGGAATATAAGCTTCCTGGTTACTCTTTAATGAAATACTCTCACCCATCTTATAATCGCGGATGGTTGTAGTCTTATTATCATCTGTCCGCAATGCATCTGGCATTTCCGGATTATAATCCGTTGGATGATATGCATATGTATCCTTCACTGTGTTTACAACTGCATCATCTTCTCTTGTCGTTCCATCTACGCTGTTTACATCCTTTGAAAGCTCAATGTATGTACGTCCTGCTAAGAACAATGTTTTTGCCTGTGCCAAATTCAATGTTGACTGCTCACCATTTACGATAATAGCACTACTGTTATAATGCCCGCGATTTTCTGTTTTCTTATTACCTGCTGCATCTGTAACTTCAATCTGGAAGTTTGCGGCATCCACAACTGGTGTAAACTTACGATCATCTTTCTCTGTGCTGTCTCCATAGCCAAAATAGCTACCAGTTAACTGGAAAGAAGATCCTGCAGCATTTACTTCCGTGTCATCTTTTACATACATATTTGCTTTCATAATTGCCTCTGCGCCTTTGTATGTTGTTGTGACAGTACCATCTTTTGCTGTATTATCTTTAACTGTACTATAACCATCTAATACAATATTGTCTGTCCATACCTCAGATTCTGCTGTCTTGCTTCCATTCTTACCATAGACAGAAAGAGATCCCTTATCCATAACTGCCATTGTACCTGGTACAATAACCGTATCTGCCATAATAGATACCTGAGAACCATTTACATAGAATCCTGAGTATTTACTCTTAATTGTTGCACCATCATAATAATCGTTTCTTCCTGCAACCTCCGTTTGATTGTTCTGTGTTGCATAATTATTATAATAGGTATATGTACTTGAAGTTTTCTCTCCCTTGGCACTCTTTGATGTTACACTGCCATGCTGATATAATTCTGCAATATTAACATTTTCTCCATCTTCCTGTTCAATCTCATAAGTGTCGGATGTGGTAAGCTTTTTACTATCATCACTTACATCTTCATCCCATGTGCTTTCGTTATACTGCTTATTATAATAATCAGAAGCAGCATATACATTACCAGCAATGGTAAGCGGAACTGTTGGCTGATCAACCTCAACACCCATATCCGCTACTAAAGCATACTTGAAAATGTTAGGATCTGTATCATTCATAGAATCGAACAATACTGCAAAATCAGGATTGCCAATTACGATATCTGTTGTGATGCTCTGTGTAAACACACCATTTGCAGATGAACGATTGTATTCCTGCGTACGGCTTAACTTCAGATTCTTAATGATCTTACCAACCTTATTATTGTTTTCATCTTCATAATCTACAACCTGTATCCGGCTCGCATCCAATTTTACCGAATCATTTGTGATATAAGATGTCAACTTTACTGCCAAATCATCCAAGCTTACTTTAAAGAATGGATTATTCTGCAGCTGACGGTAGAACTCTTTTGAGAACATCTCCTGAGCCTCGTCCTGTGTTTTCGTCACATAACGTCCCTTAATCAGATCATACTCAACCATATTCTCTACCGTATAAACATATGCATCCTGCAAGTCTTCCACTGTCTGTGAACCCACACCTGCATAAATTTCATTTAACGCCTGCTCAACATAATAGAAATTATCCCGGTCATTCAGCTCCTGTAGTTTTAACCGATAAGACTGAACTGCAGCTGCTAACAACGCTCCAACAATAATTCCAATAAACGCAACAGAAACGACTACCATTACAATACTGGAGCCGGCATTACTTTTTAGTTTTTTCAACAGTTTTTTGAATTTTTTCAACTAATTAGCCCCCTTTGCTCCAGATAACCGAACTGTATTCAAGCTCTCCTTGTCCGGTGTTAATTTTACTGTAACTGTGTATAATCTTTCTGATTCTCGTGTATCTTCACTAAGCATATACAGAACCTTCATATCTCCAGTCGTTGTTGTTCCATCGGAAGATACTGTATTTGTAACATAAGAATTACCCAATGCATATTTGAGATAAACCGCATCCACTTCATTTTCTACGGAACTTCTTGATTCTTTCTCTCCCTTTACATAATCAAACACTCCTGAAAATGCATCTGACTGGAACTGAGAATCATTATCTCCATCATAATAACCATTTGTATCAAGATTTGTAAAGATGTATATACGTTTGTAGCCATCTGGATTTGTTGCCTTACCAGTGCTATCAAGTTCTACAGATGTATTGTTATTCTTACTTGCAAGATGTATCGTAACTTTTCTTGTCTGTGTTGAATCAGTATAGTATGTATAATATTCTGCTTTCTTATCAGGAACTCCATCTCCATCTGAATCTATCGTATAATAATCATCCAAGCTTGCCTTGGCATTCTGCTGATCCTTATACGGTTTATAGAGATACAGTTTGCTCTCATCTACATTGTTATCAAATAAGATATAATCATCACTCTGATATACCGCATTCTCAGTATTTGCGCCAGAAATACAATACGGCTGGTATTCAAAATAAATTTCCGGTGCCTGCTTTGTATAGAATTTCTGACTGAAAACTGTATAACTTACCATATCATGATAGGAACTCGTCGCAGCACCATCAACAATCAAGCTATATGTATAATCATAATATACATCGGCTTTTACAATATAGTAATCTTTTCCTGTTGAAGCATCTGTTGCCTTATCCGTATATATCTTGATTAATCTCTTTGAATTGTTCATACTATCCTGCGACAATATTGACTCATTATCAACATTCAACAATGCCTGCTGCCAAGATTCATAATCCAATTCACGAAGATGATCCATTGCTTTGGAGAACAAAGCCGAAAATGCTTCTGAGTCAAAGCTGGATGTACCACCCAAAATAAGCGCAACCGTATTCTTATCAAGGTCATGCATATTACCCAGATTTACATCATTCGGATTTTGTACATAACTTACTGCCGATCCATCGGAATTGGTATCTGTACATACAACTGCTGATACATAACCTTCATCATTATACTTTACAATCGAACCTTCATTGGTGAGTTCAAACCCTTCGCCAAAGGCTGCCAATTCTGTGCTTGTCAGATTATATGCAACTTTATAATGTTTTGGTGCACTCTCTCCACCATACGCACGTACTTTATTTGACAAGTCATCGAGTACTACAACATTTGAATACTTATCTCTCTTAGCTCCAATCTCGCTTTCAGGTAACTGATATTCATATGCAGAATATGTAAGATCCGTTGCGATTTCATTTGCCGATGTATCATACATGGTAACTGAAAGATCTGCATGTATCGTAGGATCTCCATATCGATCATTCAGGTCTTCTCTTGAAACCGTCTGGAATTCCTCCATCTCACTACCAGCCATCTCATTTACCTCCTGGAGAGCTTTTGCCTTCCGGCTTGTCTCCAGGGTATTGGCAAATTGTTTTAAAATCGGAGTTAAAAGGACTGACAATATGGCAACAGCTATGACGATTTCAATCAAAGTGAAACCTTTATTATTTGTTTTTGCCATAAATCCTCACCCTCTCTTAGTATACCTTAACAGTACCTGTCTTGCTGCCTAAGGCAAATCTAGGAGCGCTCTTGTCATCGTCTGCAACCTTCACATAAACCGGAACATCTGTTGAGTTGCTTACACTCAATGTAATTCCATTCTTGTCATCATTATCTACACGAGCAGATGACTCAACATAAATTGTTAAATCCTTATCTGTCAGCTCAAATGAGTAAGAATCGCTGCCCATTGCAACCTCGACCATATTCTTACCATCCTCATCTGTAATTGTAAGTGTAACCTTCTCAACATCGTTTGCTGTTGAGCTTACCTTGTTGCTTCCTGCACTTACAATAATACCATCTGAGCTGTCTCCATTTGCATTGTTCAAACCAATCAGGATATCATGATCACTCGCGATATCTTCACCCTGACCTGCATCATGGCTGGAAGTCTGTACAGATGCTGCACCAGGACCTCCAAGGAAGATATTCGATACACCTTCTGGTACATCTACATCCACACTATCTGCTTCACGTCCACCACCTGTTATACAATATGCATTCAAAGAAATGCTTCCTGAATATACATCATCCTGTGAATTATATGCAATGTTGAAAGAAGAAATATTCATTCTGTACTTATATCCCATAATATAATCAATGAAATCCTTCAAGCCTTCATATGATCCTGTATATGTAATAGGAAATGCTGCTGACATACACTGATAATCACCAGATCCAACAGTCGTTGTATCTTCATCCGTTGCTTCTTCTGTATCGCTTGTATCATTAGACGCACTTGCTGCTGCACTTAAACTGTAGAATGTCTCAGGCTGTCCAAGGCCAACAGAGTTTACACCAAACTGTAAATTCCCCTCATCCTTTTCAACACCTTTGATGAACATAACAGAAATTTCCTGATCCAATGTTGCAGGGAAATATGCCAGTCTGTCAGCAAAAAGCTTTTCATATTCAGCAGTCTTTTCCTCATACATGTCACGATCTTTCTGTTTTGCATTTAATTCATCATAGCGAGCCTGTAATGTGTCTACCTCTGACTGAATTGAATCTGCAGTGCTCATATTATCCTTAAATACATACAGATATGTAAGGCCTAAAATTGCAACTGCCACGATAAATAAAATAATTTTAATATTACTTTTGCTTAATTTCATACTCTGCTCCCTCCCTTACTCAGCTTCTGCTTCTGTCGTTTCAGTATCCCCGGCATCATCAGTTGAAGCTTCAGGGTTTTCCATCATCGGTACATAGTTGACTGTGACAGTAAATTCATATGTGATTTCTCCATCTGTATCCTTCTTTGAAATGCTTGCTACATACGCATTGTCTACACAATCAATTGTCTTCAGCTGCATAATAAAATCTGCAATTGCATCATAGCTTGTTGATACACATGGCATTGATACACCGTTGTTATCAGATGAGAATGATGATACGACTATACTTGTAGGAATCTTACTCTCTAATTCTGAGATAAACTGTCTTGCATTTTCGTTCAACTGGTATGTTGTATAGTACATAGACTCCATGTCTGTATACTTTGCTTCAGCTGCATCATATGCATCGATAATATCTTCAATATCACTGATTCTTGCAATATCTGACTCTAACTGATCTCGTTTTTCAGTCACAGTATTCTTCTTATTAATAGAATAGAACGCCATGCCAGCTGCACCAATTGCAGCAACTGCGATCAATGCAATAAACGGAGCCAGACTTCCCTCTGCCTTTGTTGCGGATGCTGCTACATCTGCAAGTTCAAATCCCATTGGAGCAAACGCTGCTCCGATTGGAGTAACAAGATATACCGGATTGTATACTTTCAAGTCGATACTTGGATCAAACTTGATATTGTACAATGTATCCATAATTCGTGTGCTGACATTCAACTGTACTTTAAAAAGTCCGTCAATACCGCGAATCAACGCACCATCACCAGTCAGGAATACATCCTCAATTGGCTTGTCCGGGTTCTTTGATGCATAGAAGTCCATAACACGTCCAATGTTGTTAATCAAATAACGGAATGCACCAGTTACTTCGTTATCATCAAAATCTACAGTGATCAAACGATCGTTCTGGAGCAATGTCATAGCGGTTGTTGCATCAACGCCCTTGTCATCCATGACTACATTTACAACAGAGTTTGTACCATATGGAACCGTTCTCTGTAACAGCAGGTTATCGCCCTGTACAATATTCAATACTGTACTCTCGCTACCTAACTGGATAACCATGGTTGTTGTGTTCTGATTTGTCTGTGTTTTAATAAGCTGGAGCATTGCATTACCGATATAATCCAGTGCAACAACATTCAATCCAGCCATCTGACCTAAGTCATAATAAGACTTTACCATATGCTCCGGTGCTGCGACTGCCAGTACGCGAAGCTGCTTGTTATTCTCTTCATCTGTTACAGTCTCAAGCACAGAATGAGAAACAACATAATCTTCTATATTTACAGGGAAATACTCGGATGAGTTTGAATTGATAATTCCTCTGATCTTTTTCTCTGGAACAAACG
>ENA-OPAG01001540-OPAG01001540.1-human-gut-metagenome-genome-assembly--contig:-NODE-1540-length-11696-cov-10.565501_pt1 | contig 11696 bp, 8 predicted proteins | sample MGYA00241053_ERZ501422 | MGnify/ENA primary metagenome ERZ501422 (study PRJEB25962, sample SAMEA2042619) | human gut metagenome | biome: human gut; feature: human-associated habitat; material: faeces... | reverse complement strand
GCCGTACGGATGATATTGAGGCGGTTGCGGATTAAACGGCTGTTGATATTGCGGATTCGGATTATACTGCTGATTAAAGTTTGGGTTGTATTGTCCGTTGCAGCCGTTGTTTTGATAATATCCGTTTTGCTGCGGCTGTTCAAAATTAGGTGTTTGAGGAGCAAAGTCATTTTGCGGTTGCTGAGGTTGAGAAAATCCATTTTCAAACGGTTTTTCAGGCTCAAAATTTCGATACTGCGGTGTTACCGATTGTTCGTTAGTCGTTTCTGCGTTGTTTTCTGTATTTTCGGTTTCAAAAACAGGCGTAGGTTGCGGCTCGGTCGGCTTTTCGGTAAAAGGTTTTTCAGGTTCAAACTGATTATTAGAATTGAAATTATTATCCATAAAAATATCTCCTTATTAGTAATGCATAATTCGTAATTGTATAAAATAATTAAGTCAAACTTATATGTTGCAAATTTTTAATTATGAATTACTAATTTATAGCTTTCATAAGTATTATATATCTTTATTGTTTTAAAAGCAACAAAATTATATCACGCTTATGTGAGTATATATTGAAAATTAGGTGATTTTACAAGATTTTTCCTGTAATTTCTTCAAAAAACCAAAAAACTTTTGCAAAAGACTTTATATTTGAAATGATTTATTGTATAATAAAAGTAACTCGGAGCGACTATGTTTTTTGTTCCGAAAATTTACTACAAAGGAAGATTAATATGCCATTAGTAAACGCTAAAGAAATGCTTACAAAAGCAAAAGCAGGCCACTATGCAGTTGGTCAGTTCAACATCAATAACCTTGAGTGGACAAAGTCAATTCTTTTAACTGCTCAGGAGCTTAACTCACCTGTAATTCTCGGTGTATCTGAGGGCGCAGGTAAATATATGTGCGGTTACAAGACAGTCGTTGGTATGGTAAAAGGTATGCTCGAAGAGCTTAACATTACTGTTCCGGTTGCTCTCCACCTTGATCACGGTTCATACGAAGGCGCTAAGGCTTGCATTAAGGCAGGTTTCAGCTCAATTATGTTTGACGGTTCACACTATCCAATCGAAGAGAACATTGCTAAGACTAAGGAACTCGTAGCTGCTTGTAACATTCTTGGTCTTTCACTTGAGGCTGAAGTTGGTTCAATCGGCGGTGAGGAAGACGGCGTTATCGGTATGGGCGAGTGCGCAGATCCTAAGGAATGTAAAATGGTTGCTGACCTCGGCGTAACAATGCTCGCTGCAGGTATCGGTAACATTCACGGTAAGTATCCTGCAAACTGGAAGGGCCTTAGCTTTGAAACTCTTGATGCGATTCAGCAGCTTACAGGCGATATGCCACTCGTTCTCCACGGCGGTACAGGCATCCCTGCTGATATGATCAAGAAGGCTATTTCACTCGGTGTTTCAAAGATCAATGTAAATACAGAGTGCCAGCTTGCATTTGCCGATGCTACAAGAAAGTATGTTGAGGCAGGTAAGGACTTAGAGGGTAAGGGCTTTGACCCAAGAAAGCTCCTTGCTCCGGGTGCAGAGGCTATCAAGGCTACTGTTAAAGAGAAAATGGAACTCTTCGGTTCAGTTGGTAAGGCTTAATCGTATAGCTTAATATTTTCACAAATTTAAGGCTTCGTCTTTTGACGGAGCCTTTTTTGTGCTGCACATTTTGTTGCTCACATATTTTCAACAAAATAATGCACAAAATTTCGTTGGTGAAATTTTGAATTAATATTGACATATATTATTGAATGTTGTAACATATTAATATAATATTTTGAGAAAATGCGGAATATTAAATCAAAATTACAAAGAGGTTGATAATGTGAAACATAATAAATTATTAAAAGGTATTACTGCTTCCGCACTTGCACTTACAGTGCCTATGTCAATGCTTGCTATGGGCGGATTGGCAGTGTCGGCAGCAAGCACCGATGAAAATGTAGGTGAAGGCACAAAGATTTACTTTGATATTGACTCAACAGGTTGGGAAAACTATACTACGATTTATTGCCATATCTGGAGAGCAGACGGTACGGGAGAATGGACAAATTGGCAAACAAGGAAAGAAATATGCACCAAAGAAGATAACGGTTTATACTCCTATGATGTTGCGAAAACTGGCAATGCCGACGAAATCGTGCAGTCGGGCGACCACAATTACTATTGCGTAATTTTCAGCACAGACACAGGTATGCAGACATATAACACAATTATGAACGGTGATTGCCTTGGCGACACCTGCTATATGACAGGTAATGTATTTGAAAATCCTGAGGACAGTTATAAAATATGTACGGAGGCGGCATGGAAGAATCATCCCGAGTGCGGTCCGGAAAAAAGAATTACTTCAACAAGCAAGGTAATAGGTTCTGCTTTACCTGACGGTGTGACCGATGCCGATCTTTTGGCAGATTATTTATTAAATTATGTGAGCTATGACGGAATAGCCGATACCCAAAAAACAGACAAAACAGACAATCTTGCAAGATTGCTTAATGTTAAGAAAAATGACCTTATCGACAGCGTTAAAGTAAAAATTAATAAACAAAAAGCTGACGATTATCTTAACGATGATGAAGCAGAAAAAAAGCTGAACACTATTCTTGATGTTATTAATACCGCTTACAAAGATATTTCCGATTCGGACGAGTATGATATAAACCTTGACGGTAAGTTTGATGTACAGGATGTTACATATTTGCAGTTAGGCATTTCGGGAAAAGATCAGTTTAACGATACGCAGAAAGAAATTGCCGATTATAACAACGACGGCAAAATTGATGTTCAGGATGTAACGAAAGCGCAGATGATTATTTCAGAAGTAACTGTACCGGTTAAACCGAATCCCACGCCCGATCCTGATCCCGAACCCGATCCAGAGCCAGAGCCAGAGCCTGAACCTACAACAAGCTATAACAGAGAATTTGCTGACAGGGTTATTGAACTTGTAAATATTGAGCGTGCCAAAGAGGGACTGAAACCGCTGAAAAAAGATGATACACTTAACGGCCTTTCTGATATTCGTGCAAAAGAAACAGTTACTTTATTTGATCATAAACGACCTAACGGTACAAAATGGTCAACAATTCTTAAGGAAAACAATGTATCTTACACTAATGCGGCTGAGAATATTGCATCAGGATATTCAACACCGGAGGATGTTGTGAATGCATGGATGAATTCGGAAGGTCACAGAGCAAGTATTATGAGCAAAACTTATGAAAAAATCGGTGTTTCTTGCTATATCGATAATAATTCTAAATATAAATATTATTGGGATCAGTTGTTTATAAAGGACTAAAAAGCAATATGACGAATATAAAAGCAATACTGTATGATATGTACGGTATTGCTTTTTATTTATGCTACACATAACCAATACTTTATCTATTGAAAATTTAACCAAAATGATGTATAATATAATATTAGTACGAAAGAATGTAGTACGCATTATTAATTAAAAAGGAAGTAATTTTATGGCTAAGAAAGAATTTAAATCAGAGTCAAAAAGACTTCTCGACCTGATGATTAATTCAATTTATACTCATAAGGAGATTTTCCTTAGAGAGCTTATTTCAAATGCAAGCGATGCTATTGATAAGCTTTGCTTTATTGCACTTACAGACGATAAGCTTAATATGAGCAGAGATGATTTTAAGATTTTTATAAAGCCCGACAAGGAAAACCGTACACTTACAATTACCGATAACGGTATCGGTATGGATAAAGACGACCTTGAAAACAACCTTGGCACAATCGCATCTTCGGGTTCATACAAGTTTAAGCAGGAAATGAGCGAAAAGCAGGACGATATTGACATTATCGGTCAGTTCGGCGTCGGCTTTTACTCCGCTTTTATGGTAGCAAAGAAAATTACCGTTGTTACTAAGAAATACGGCTGTGACACAGCTTACAAGTGGGAATCTGACGGCGCAGACGGTTACGAAATCACCGAAACAGAGAGGGACGAAATCGGTACAACAATTGTACTTAAAATTAAGGACAATACTGAGGAAGAAAACTATGATGAGTTCCTTGAGCAGTACAGAATCCAGGGACTTATCAAGAAGTATTCCGACTATATCCGCTATCCGATTATGATGGATATGACTCACAGCAGAGTTAAGGAAGAAACCAAGGACAGCGAAAAACCGGAGTATGAGGATTATACAGAAACCGAAACTCTTAACAGTATGCTCCCAATCTGGCAAAGAGCAAAGAAAGATGTTAAGCAGGAAGAGTACGATAATTTTTATCGTGAAAAGTTTATGGCTATGGACAAGCCTTTGCATACAATCGTAACTTCCGTAGAGGGTGTTGTTACATACAAGGCATTGCTTTTCATTCCGTCACAGGCACCTTACGATTACTATACAAAGGAATACAAAAAGGGACTTCAGCTTTATTCAAGCGGTGTTCTTATTATGGAAAACTGCGAGGAGCTTTTACCTGAACATTTCAGATTTGTAAAGGGTATTGTTGACAGTGCAGACCTTTCGCTTAACATTTCAAGAGAGATGCTCCAGCACGACCGTCACCTTATAACCATTGCACAGAACATTGAGAAGAAGATTAAGAACGAGCTTACTTCAATGCTTGCAAATGACAGAGAAAATTATGAAAAGTTCTTCAATGCCTTTGGCAGACAGCTTAAGTACGGAGTATCTGCCGACTACGGTATGCATAAAGAAGAATTACAAGACTTACTTATGTATTACTCTTCTACAGAGAAAAAACTTGTAACTCTTTCGGAATATGTTGACAGAATGAAAGAGGATCAGAAGTTTATTTACTTTGCAGTCGGCGAGAACATTTCTTCAATCGACAATCTCCCGCAGACAGAACTTTTGCGTTCAAAGGGTTACGAAATCCTCTATTGTACAGAAGAAATTGATGAGTTCTCACTCCAAACTCTTATGCAGTACAAGGACAAGCGTTTCTGCTCGGCAACAAACGATGACCTCGGCATTGAGAATGACGAGAACAAAGAGGAAGAAAAGGACAGCAGTGCAATCCTTACATTTGTAAAAGAAACTCTCGGCGACAAGGTAAGCGAAGTTGTTGCGTCTAAAAAGTTGGTTTCTCACCCTGTTTGCCTTACCGCAAAGGGCGGCATTTCATTTGAAATGGAAAAATACTTCAATGCGGTTCAGCCTGACAGCGGTATGAAAGCACAGAGAGTGCTTGAGCTTAATATGAATCACTCGGCTGTAAAGGCAATGGAAAGCGCAGTGCAGACGGATATTGAAAAAGCAAAGAAGTACGCAGAGCTTCTCTACGATCAGGCTCTCCTCATTGCAGGACTTCCGATTGAAAATCCCGGCGAATATGCAGATCTCGTTTGCAGTCTTATGGTGTAATTAAATAATTATCTTAAAGCGGTTGCATTAGTTGCATCCGCTTTTTGTTGCAATTTTTGTGTGTGCGTGTTATTATAAAAACGGGTGATTTAATGAAAAAATCCGGAGTGTTTACATTCTTTTATAGGCTGTTGCTCACGCTTATGCTTATGGTCGGTATTAACGGCATTTTTCTTGCAGAGATGCTTGACAGGTGGTATTTGCCGCTTATCAGTGTTTTTGCGTTTGTTGCCGCAAATGTTTTTCCGTCTGTTGCAAAGGGCGGCTATCCGTCTTTTAAATTCAGAATGATTGCACACGGCAGTGAATTGCTCTTGCAATTTTTAATAACAACTCTGCTTTCAAGTGTGATTTATATTCAGTCGGCTTTTCAAATGTTACCTGACAATTGGGTAAAATGGGCGTTGTGCCTTGGAGGTGCTCTGCTTGCGGAGTTTATTTTGTTTTGGAACGGTATCATTTCCGTTTATTGCACATCGGTTCAACTTGGCATAAAGCATAGGTTTATCGGAATAATTTGCGGTTTTATTCCGATTGTAAATTTATTTTGTCTTGGCGTTATTATAAAAATAACTATGCAAGAGGTTAATTTTGAGATTGATAAAGCCGAACTTGACAGAAAAAGAATCAATGAGAAAATTTGCAAAACAAAATACCCTGTGTTGCTTGTGCACGGTGTGTTTTTTCGTGACAGCGCATATTTCAATTATTGGGGCAGAGTGCCGGCAGAGCTTATTGCAAACGGCGCAGAAATTTACTACGGTAATCACGAATCGGCCGCATCTGTAGATGACAGTGCCAAAGAGATTGCCGAGAGAATTAAACAAATCGTTGCGGAAACAGGTTGTGAAAAGCTGAACATTATTGCTCATTCAAAGGGCGGGCTTGATTGCAGAAAGGCGATTGCCTGTTACGGCGTTGAAGATATGACAGCATCGCTCACCACAATAAACACTCCGCATCGTGGTTGCGGTTTTGCCGACTATCTTTTAACAAAAGTTTCGCCTAATGTTAAAAACAAAATTGCTTTTGCATACAATAACGCACTTTTAAAGTTTGGCGACAAAAATCCCGACTTCATCTCTGCCGTAACCGACCTTACGCAGGCAAATTGTACGAAACTTAACGCTGATGTATTTGATTCACCAAAGGTTTATTATCAGAGCTTTGGCTCAAAGCTGAACAGAGCGTCGGGAGGAAAATTTCCGCTTAACTTTTCATACAATCTTGTAAAATATTTTGACGGCGAGAATGACGGCTTGGTTTCAGAAAACTCCTTTGCCTGGGGCGAAAAATATACATACATTACTACAAAAGGTAAAAGAGGTATTTCTCACGGAGATATGATTGACCTTAACCGTGAAAATATTAAGGACTTTGACATAAGAGAATTTTATGTGCAGATACTTGCAGACTTGAAAAAATCAGGTTATTGATAAGGAGGATAAAGATAATATGAAGAGAAAAGACTATATTTCATGGGACGAATACTTTATGGGTGTGGCTATTCTTGCCTCAAAGCGCAGTAAAGACCCGAACACTCAAGTAGGTGCGTGTATTGTAGACAATAACAATATCATTCTTTCAACAGGTTACAACGGCTTTCCTTTCGGCTGTTCCGATGACGATTATCCGTGGTGCAGAGATGGTGAAGACACAAAGTACAGCTATGTGGTACACGCCGAGCTTAATGCTATACTTAATGCAAGAGGCAAAAATCTTAAGGGCGCAAGGCTGTATGTTGACCTTTTTCCTTGCAACGAATGTGCAAAAGCCATTATTCAGTCGGGTATAGCAGAGGTCGTTTATCTTTATGATAAATATGCCGACAGCGCCGCAACTGTTGCGTCTAAAAGAATGTTGCAGTCGGCAGGGGTAGCGTGCCGTAAATTTACTTCCGACAAAAAGAGCCTTTCAATTGATTTTGAAAAGTAATATTAAGAAAAATATATAGCCTTTGACTTGTTTTCGGTCAAAGGCTATAAGATTATTTGAGATAGCATTAATAAATTATGGTTTAGCAAATTGATTTTCCAAGCAATTATAAATGTTTGGTCAACTTTTTCAAAGACTGTGGCTGTGGGCAAAGCCCACAAATACTTTCCGCTTATGCAATGATGTGACCTTTTTGTGTTAAAGTTGACAAATAAAAAAATTTATATTTTTGATGATTGTATATGTAACTGAATTGCACAATTTTGTATTGACAGTAAATTTCATATTTGCTATTATTATATTGAGAAGTATATAAAATATTTTGTCATAATGACAAGGAGAGAAAATAAATGAAAAAATTTTTAGCATCAATTATTGCTGTGGTTTTAGCTGTAAGCGGGTTATCTGTGATTTCAATTACAGCAAATGCGGCAACTATTTTTATAAGCGGCAACTATGAATATACTGTAAATTCAGATGATACCGTAAATATTGCGGGATATAAGGGTATAGCAACCGATATTACAATTCCGTCACAAATTTTAAATAAAAATGTTGTAAAAATTTCTGATAATTCTTTTTACAACAATAGCACATTAACTTCTGTTAAAATACCAAATACAATAAAAGTTGTCGGTTCAATGGCATTTCACAATTGTACAAAACTTTCAAAAGTTACATTACCAAGCAATCTTACGGAAATTGGCTATAATGCATTTGAAGGAACAACAGCACTTACAACAATTACAATTCCAAAAACGGTTACAACAGCCGGTAATAATGTATTTAACGGTTCGGCACTTAAAACAGCCGCTATAGAAAACGGCGCAACAGCAGTAGCAGACAATCTTTTCAGTAACGCTAAAAATTTAACTAAAGTAACAATTCCGAATACAGTAAAGAAAGTAGGCTCAATGTCATTCTACGGTTGTAAAAGTCTATCATCGGTAACATTGCCAAATACTCTTACCGAAATCGGCTATAGCGCATTTAACGGAACAACAGCGCTCACAACAATTACAATTCCAAAAACGGTTACAACAGCCGGTAATAATGTATTTAACGGTTCGGCACTTAAAACAGCCGCTATAGAAAACGGCGCAACAGCAGTAGCAGACAATCTTTTCAGTAACGCTAAAAATTTAACTAAAGTAACAATTCCGAATACAGTAAAGAAAGTAGGCTCAATGTCATTCTACGGTTGTAAAAGTCTATCATCGGTAACATTGCCAAATACTCTTACCGAAATCGGCTATAGCGCATTTAACGGAACAACAGCGCTCACAACAATTACAATACCGAAGACTGTAACCAAAGCAGGCAGTGATGTGTTTGAAGATTCGGGACTAAAAACAGCTATAATCGAAAATGGAGCAACATCAGTGCCGAATAATTTGTTTAGTAAAGCAACAAATCTGACACAGATAACCATTCCAAATACAGTTAAAAAAATAGGTTCAATGTCCTTTTATGACTGTACAAAATTATCCTCGGTAACTTTGCCGAATACTCTTACATCAATCGAAACATCTGCATTTAAAAATTGCCAAGCTATGAAATCTATTACTATTCCAAAGAGTGTTACATATTTTGGTACAACCGCAGTGGGCTATAGTGATGGCAGAGTTATTGACGGATTTATAATTTACGGCTATAAAAATACAAAGGCGCAGACATACGCAACCAAAAATAAAATTACATTCAAAGCATTGCAGGAGGAAACTGTACCTGTAGGTGATATAAATAATGACGGCAAAATAGATGTATCGGATGTTACATACTTACAGATGTATCTTTCGGGCAATTCATCATATGTAATTAAAAATACAAAGGCGGCAGACGCAAACGGCGACGGTAAAATTGATGTTGCCGATGTTACAAAGATTCAGACTATTATTGCTTCGTAATTAAAATTTAATATTAAAAGTACATTAAAGCTGTTCGGGCAAGAGTTACCGAACAGCTTTTTGCTTTTATAAATGATAAAATACGGGAATAAAAAGACAGTAATCGGGATAGAATATTTTTGAATAATCTTGACTGATTTATGGCTGAATTTGAATGACTTAAAAATGCAAAAGCAAAATCACTTGTTAAAACACACAAAATTATATGCGATTTTTGATATAAACTAACTGAATTTCAATTTTAATGAATTTTTTTGAAAGAATTTGCTTGACTTTAACAAAACAGGTGTTATAATGTAGTCAAGAGGTGAGGGAAATGCTTACTCAGGAAAGATATCAAACAATACTTCAAATATTAAGCGAGAAAAACACAGTCACGGTACAGGAGCTTACAAAGCTTTTGAATACATCGGAGTCAACCATAAGGCGTGACCTCACAACACTTGACGAGATGGGCAAGCTTAATAAAGTATTCGGAGGAGCAACCTCAATTCACCAGCTTTCGGGCGTATATGAGGCTGATGTGAAATCAAGAGAAGGTATAATGCTTGACGAAAAGAAAGCAATCGCAATTTATTGTGCAAAACTTATTAACGATACGGATTTTGTATATATAGACGCAGGCACAACCACTGATATTCTCACAGATTACATTACAAACAAAAACGCAACCTATGTTACAAACGGTATTACCCACGCAAAAAATCTTATAAGAAAGGGACTTACAACATACACAATCGGCGGCAGAATCAAACCTGCTACCGAGGCTATTATGGGCGCGGAAGGTTTAAGGTCGCTGAAAACCTTTAACTTTACAAAATCCTTTATGGGTACTAACGGAATTGAATTAAATGCAGGCTTTACCACTCCTGATATGGAAGAGGGCTTGATCAAAGAGGAAGTTATAAAAAGAAGTTATATGTCTTTTGTTCTTGCCGACAATACCAAATTCAGAAAGGTATTTCCGATTACCTTTGCAGAGCTTAAAGACTGCTGTATTATAACCGACAAACTCCCGTATAATGAGTTTTCGGAAAAAACAATAATCAAGGAGGTTATGAAGTGATTTACACAGTTACACTAAACCCGTCAATTGATTACATCGTTCGTCTTGATGAGCTTAAGACAGGCATTACAAACAGAACAACAAGCGAGGAATATTACATCGGCGGCAAGGGAATAAATGTTTCGTGCGTACTTGCCGAACTCGGTATCAAGAGCACAGCGCTTGGTTTTGTTGCAGGATTTACCGGAGAGGCTATTGAAAAAGGTCTTAAAAATCCTAAAATCACAGCAGATTTTATCACACTTAAAAGCGGAATTTCAAGAATAAACATTAAAATCAAGGCAGGCGAAGAAACCGAAATCAACTGTCAAGGACCACACATAGATGAGGAAGAACTTTTGAATCTGTTTGATAAAATCGACAATATTCAGAGCGGCGATACACTTATCATTGCAGGAAATATTCCAAATACATTGCCTGACGATGTTTATGAAAGAATCATCGAAAAACTTGACGGAAAAGATGTAAGAATTGTAGTTGACGCAACTAAAAAGTTGCTTGTTAATTCACTAAAATACAAACCGTTTTTAATCAAACCGAACCGTCAGGAGCTTTCAGAAATTTTTGACACAACAGTAAAGACAGAAAGCGATGTTGTCAAATATGCGCAGGAATTGCAGAAAATGGGTGCAAAAAATGTTCTCGTTTCTCTGGGCGGCGACGGTGCATTACTTGTTGACGAATTCGGAAAGGTTCATAAAGAGGGCGTTATTAAAGGTCACAAGGTACTGAATACAGTAGGCTCGGGTGACTCGATGGTAGCAGGCTTTGTAGCCGGCTGCATTGACAAAAACGATTACGCCTATGCGTTAAAGCTCGGCAGTGCCTGCGGAAATGCAACAGCCTTTTTAAACGGACTTGCCACAAAAGATAAAATTGATGAATTGCTCGCTCAATTCTGAGTGGGTAGAAATAAATAAACTAAAAAGGAGAAGAATTTATGCGTATTACTGATTTATTAAAACAAAGTGCCATAGAGCTTAATGTATCAGTGGCAAACAAACAGGCAGCAATCGACAAGCTCGTTTCATTGCACGAAAAGAGCGGAAACCTTGTAAATGCAGCCGAGTATAAGAAAGGAATCCTCGCAAGAGAGGAAATGGGAACAACAGCAGTTGGTATGGAGGTTGCCATTCCGCACGCAAAGAGCACGGCGGTAAAAGCTCCTGCACTTGCAGCAATTACAGTTCCAAACGGCGTTAATTACGATGCTCCCGACGGACAGCCTTGCAAACTTATTTTTATGATAGCGGCTACAACAGACGGCGATGTTCACCTTGAGGTTCTCGCAAGACTTATGCAGCTTTTAATGCATGAAGATTTTACAGCGAAACTTAAAGCCGCAAAAACTCCGAAAGAATTTATCTCTATTATTGACGCAAAAGAAACAGAGAAGTTCCCCGATGAACCAAAGGCAGAAGTTCCTGCAAAGAAGGGT
>ENA-OPAG01001527-OPAG01001527.1-human-gut-metagenome-genome-assembly--contig:-NODE-1527-length-11745-cov-6.038323_pt1 | contig 11745 bp, 7 predicted proteins | sample MGYA00241053_ERZ501422 | MGnify/ENA primary metagenome ERZ501422 (study PRJEB25962, sample SAMEA2042619) | human gut metagenome | biome: human gut; feature: human-associated habitat; material: faeces... | reverse complement strand
ATCCGCACTGCCAGTCGGAGGATATTCGGTCAACCCTTACGTGGGCTGTCCCCATGCCTGCAAATACTGTTATGCGTCATTTATGAAACGCTTCACGGGACATTCCGAATTGTGGGGCGATTTCATCGACATCAAACGGGCTAGACATACAATAAACGGGTCTCAAATAACTGGAAAAAATGTCTTTATGGGAACCGTGACGGATTGTTACAACCCGTATGAAGCAAAATACGGTATCACTCGCTCCATCTTGGGACAATTGGTAGGTGTGGATTGCCATCTGCAAATCGCGACCAAAAACAAATTGATACTCCGTGATTTGGATTTACTCAAAAAGATGAAGCATCTGAGTGTGGCATTGTCTGTTAATACGCTGGAAGAGAATTTCCGCCGGGACATGGATCGGGCGAGTACGGTACAGGAGCGGTTGGAAACACTTCGGACGCTTCACGAGAACGGAATCTATACCATACTGTTCATGTCACCGATTTTCATAGGTATTACGGACTGGAAAGCGATAATAGAAACCAGCCGTAGTTTCGTCAGCGAATATTGGTTTGAAGACCTAAATCTGCGTGGAGGCTATAAAAATGTTATCATGCAATACGTTCAGGGACATTATCACGATTCCTATCCACTCTTCAAGCGAATATATGTACAAGGCGACAAAACACCTCTGACGGAAATGGAAAATGAAATCATCGCCTACTGTCGTGATAACGACATTTTATTCAGTGATTATTTTCATCACGAAGAGGTAATCCGAAATCCTCAGAATAAAATTTTGGGTAAAAATCATGTGCTAACTTAAAGTTAGAAGCATTATGATGAGATATATTCAAAAAATAATTGCTTCGGGCTATTTGCTGATTTCATTGTTAATCGGCTGCATTACTTATGTCTGGCATTCAGAATGGCAGGATATAGAAAAATTGGAATCCGACAACCGGCAGATTGACGAACTGCGAAAGGACATAAACAATATCCAGATTCAACTGATAGAGTTTTCTCTATTTGGAGAGACTGTGTTGGAATGGAAATATGAAGATTTGGAACATTACCATACTCAGCGTATGGCAATGGATAGTATGCTGTGCCGTTTCAAAGCTATCTATCCGGCAGAGCGTATCGACAGTGTACGCCATCTTCTCGAAGACAAGGAATGGCAGATGTGCCAAATCGTGCAGGTACTTGAACAGCAACAAGCTATCAACGATAAGATAACCAGTCAAGTACCTGTAATCGTGCAGAAGAGTGTGCAGGAACAGCCCAAGAAGTCCAAGCGCAAGGGTTTCTTGGGCATCTTTGGCAAAAAGGAAGAAGCGAAACCAACTGCGACTACTACGATGCTCCGTTCCCTTAATCGGAATATGATAGCTGAACAACAGGCACAAAGCCGCCGTTTGTCGGAACACGCAGACAGTCTTGCTGCACGAAATGCGGAACTCAACAGACAACTTCAAGGACTGGTAGTTCAAATAGACGAGAAAGTTCAAGCAGACTTACAGAAACGGGAAGCGGAAATAGCCGCCATGCGTGAAAGGTCTTTTATTCAGATAGGTGGCTTGACAGGATTCGTTGTGTTGTTATTGATAATCTCTTACATAATTATCCACCGAAATATCACCCGTATCAAACGATACAAACGAGAAACTGCGTATTTAATAGAACAGTTGAAACAGTCTGCCCGGCAAAACGAGACACTTATAGCTTCCCGCAAAAAAGCCGTACATACCATTACACATGAACTGCGTACACCGCTGACGGCAATAACTGGTTATGCCGGACTGATGCGAAAAGATTGCAATACGGATAAAATCGGTATGTATATCCAAAATATTCAGCAATCCACTGAGCGTATGCGTGAGATGCTCAACACTCTTCTGAATTTCTTCCGTCTGGACAATGGCAAGGAGCAACCGAATGTAGCCCCTTGCCAGATCTCTGCAATCACGCACATTCTTGAAACAGAGTTTATGCCAATCGCCATGAACAAAGAGTTGGCTCTTACTGTAACGAACCATACGGATGTTGTTGTACTGACCGATAAGGAACGCATCCTGCAAATTGGAAATAACTTGCTGTCAAACGCCATCAAATTCACGGAGAACGGTGGTGTTTCTCTGATGACAGGCTACAATAACAGCGTCCTGACACTTATTGTCGAAGATACGGGTACAGGTATGACCGAAGAGGAACAGCAACGGGTGTTCGGTGCGTTTGAACGTCTGTCAAACGCAGTAGCAAAAGACGGTTTTGGTCTGGGATTGTCTATCGTGGAGCGTATCGTGGCAATGCTTGGTGGCACAATACGGCTGGACAGCGAGAAAGGCAAAGGCAGCCGTTTCACGGTGGAAATACCTATGCAGACAGTCGAAGCTCTACCGGAACAGATAAATCAAACACAGATTCATTGTAACCATGTATTCCATAATGTGATTGCCATTGACAATGACGAAGTGCTGCTTCTGATGCTGAAAGAAATGTATGCACAGGAAGGGATACACTGCGACACTTGCAACGATGCGGCAGAACTTATGGAAATGGTAAGGAAAAAGGAATACAGTCTGTTGCTTACGGATCTGAACATGCCGGATATAAACGGCTTTGAGTTATTGGAATTGTTGCGTGCTTCCAACGTGGGAAATTCAAGAACCATTCCGGTGGTCGTGACAACCGCTTCGAGCAGTTGCAGCAAGAAGGAGCTTATAGAACGTGGATTCGCCGGATGCCTGCTCAAACCGTTCTCCATATCGGAACTGATGGAGATTTCTGACAAGTGCGCCATAAAAGGCAAACAGAATGAAAAGCCGGATTTCACCTCTCTGCTGTCATACGGCAATGAAGCCGTCATGCTGGAGAAATTGATAACGGAAACCGAAAAGGAAATGCAGTCGCTCAGGTATGCGGAACAACGGAAAGACCTTCCGGAACTGGACGCCCTAACACACCACCTGCGCAGCTCTTGGGAGATACTCCGTGCCGACAGACCGTTGAGGGAACTTTATAAACTGATTCATCACAATGGCACACCTGACGACAAAGCAATAGGCAATGCCGTAAGAGCTGTGCTGGATAAGGGTTCGGAGATAATCCGGCTGGCAAAAGAAGAAAGGAAGAAATACAACAATGGATAAGATAAAAATCATCGTGGTGGAGGACAACATCGTGTATTGCGAGTTTGTCTGTAACCTGCTGGCACGTGAGGGATTCCGTACCGTGCAGGCTTTCCACCTCTCGACAGCGAGGAAACTTCTGCAACAAGCCGCTGACGGGGACATCGTGGTTTCAGACCTGCGCCTACCTGACGGCAATGGTATCGACCTGTTGCGTTGGATGCGCAAAGAGGGTATGACGCAGCCGTTCATCATCATGACCGACTATGCCGAAGTGCATACGGCGGTTGAAAGTATGAAACTCGGCTCGCTGGACTACATACCCAAACAACTCGTGGAGGACAAACTCGTGCCTCTTCTCCGTACCATACTGAAAGAGCGGAATATCGGGCGGAGCCGTATGCCCGTGTTTGCCCGTGACGGTTCCGCCTTCCGGAAAATCATGCACCGGATAAGGCTGGTAGCACCAACCGACATGAGCGTACTGATATTCGGAGAGAACGGCACGGGCAAGGAGCATATCGCCCACCATCTGCATGATAAAAGCAAACGTTCCGGCAAGCCGTTCGTGGCTGTGGACTGCGGATCGTTAAACAAAGAGCTTGCTCCATCGGCATTTTTCGGACACGTCAAAGGCGCATTCACCGGTGCGGACAGTGCCAAGAAAGGATATTTCCATGAAGCCGAAGGCGGCACGCTGTTTTTGGACGAAGTGGGCAACCTCGCACCGGAAACCCAACAGATGCTTCTGCGTGCCATACAGGAGCGGCGATACCGCCCCGTTGGTGACAGGACGGATAGAAGTTTCAATGTCCGTATTATCGCTGCCACCAACGAGAATCTGGAAAAGGCGGTCAATGAAAAGCGTTTCCGGCAGGACTTGCTGTACCGTCTGCACGACTTCGATATAACCGTTCCGCCGCTGCGTGATTGTCAGGAAGACATCATGCCGCTGGCAGAGTTTTTCCGCGAGATTGCCAATAATGAATTGGAGTGCAAGGTTAGCGGATTCAGCTCCGAAGCACGGAAAGCGTTGCTGACCCATTCATGGCCGGGCAACGTGCGCGAGCTTCGGCAGAAAATCATGGGCGCGGTGTTGCAGGCACAGACGGGACTTGTCACGAAAGAGCATCTGGAACTTGGGATAACCGAAACAACCTCTATTACCGGCTTCTCCCTACGCAACGATGAGGAAGATAAAGAGCGGATTCTGCGTGCTTTGAAGCAGGCTGACGGGAACCGGAAGGTCGCTGCCGAATTGCTTGGAATAGGCAGGACAACACTCTATAATAAACTGGAAGAATATGGATTGAAGTATAAATTTGAGCAACCATAGCCCGCAATTCGCTGAAAATGGCTATCTTTGCATGACATATTAGAAGGTAACGGCGACTGGCAGAGCCTTTTGCCGCCTATATATAACATAAGACCGCAAGGCGTTTCGAGCGAAAATCTGGTAAATTGACACTACGGAGACGATTGCGTGATGCTTATGCTATGCCTACGCATAGCGTGCATTCACGTACTCTCCGTAAAAGGCTTTACCAGAGCCGTCGCTCGAAAGTAGTGTGATTTGCACGCTACTTTTTTGTCCTTGCCCAACGAAAGGAAACGATAATGGGTAAAGTACAGATTCTTGCCGTCCTCACGATGGACGGTTGTCAAAGCTCCGAGTTATGTTGCAAAGCGTATAAGGAACTGCGCCTTGAAGATTGCGGCATCAATAAGATAAGGGAAAACGCCCTTTATCATATCACACCGGATTATTCCATATCTATGCTTGACGAATGGCGGAAATCCACAACAGACATCTGCTATCTGGCAGAAGTCACTCCTGAAAAGGCGGACTACATCAACGGGCTGCTGCGTATGCGTGTGGTGGATGAAATCATACTTTACACGATTCCTTTCATTGCCGGAACGGGAAAGCGTTTCTTCCAGTCCGCCTTGCCACAGGGACAATGGACGCTGACCTCACAGAAGGTGTACCGCAACGGAGTGGTCCGCCATATCTATAAAGCGTGCGTTTGATGTCCGGAAAGTGGACGAATGTTCAGTAAATGAACACTTTAAGCTGAATACAATTCCTGTCGGATAAATAAATTGAGAAATTATCACACTGAAATCCAGCACCTTGCAGAGAGCGTGCCGGATTTTTTCTTTTATGTACACGCTTTTTGCCAATCATATTCATGTGCGCATACCGAAAAACAGAGTGTAAAATTTCAAAATTGACAGGACATGAATTATTTCTTATTGGCGGAAACCGAGTTCTTCCGCCGTATAAACGAAGCCGGGGACTGCAATATGGAAACGGCATACACGGCTTTCGCCACGCAAGTGATCGAACTATGCAGCGGCAATGTGGACACCAACCGCACCATCATTGCGCTGGCTTACATTGAAATCGAGTTGCAGCACCATCCCGTGCGCAATCTTCCCGAAGAAAAGAGGGAGGTTGCAGCCTACATCAGCAAGGCACTCTCTTTCGTGAGGAAGATGCAGAAGTTCCTTGCCGCTCCCCAAGTGCCACCACTAATCCCCATCCGTACATCCTCCGACAACACAACCGAAAATCCCGCCTCACCCCTGCAATGGACGGGCAACGCCATCGACCTCGTGGAACTTATCTACGGCATCAACGAGATGGGCTGCATCAACAACGGCAACATGCCGCTCAAACAGCTGGCCCCGCTTCTCTACAAGATTTTCGGGGTTGAATCAAAGGACTGCTACCGCTTCTATATAGACATCAAACGCCGGAAGAACGAAAGCCGCACCTATTTCCTTAACAGAATGCAGGAGAAACTGAACGAGAGAATGCTCCGCGACGAAGAAATGGAGCGCATGAGAAGATAAAAAATATCCATTATAAATAAAAAGACAGGATGCATGTATTCCTGTCTTTTTAGTTTATATTTGATTACATACTAATTAGTTCTATATGAAACCTTTCAATCCGATAAAGATAAACTGCAAAACATTATGTCTGGGAAATAATAGAACAATTAGTGCTATTAGCATTTATAATTACTACGAACGATGAAACAACTACTTTAAGATTGATCTATAAAAATCGCCACTTTGCAGTTTGTTTTTTGTGTAAAATTCGCCAATTAAAAAATTATGATTATCTTTGCACTATAATTCATAAAGGTATGGAAACAGTAAATAGAATACTTCAAGAGAAGATTACTGCACGAATCGCGCCCAATAAAGCAGTATTAATTTTTGGTGCCCGCCGTGTTGGTAAAACGGTAATGATGCGTAAAATTGTGGACAACTATTCAGGTAGGACGATGATGCTCAACGGCGAAGACTACGACACATTAGCACTATTGGAGAATCGCTCAATAGCCAATTATCGGCATTTATTGGATGGTATTGATTTGCTGGCTATTGATGAGGCACAGAACATACCACAAATCGGTAGTATTCTGAAGTTGATAGTTGATGAAATACCGGGAATAAGCGTCTTGGCAAGTGGTTCTTCATCATTCGATTTACTGAATAAGACTGGTGAACCGTTGGTAGGTCGCAGTACGCAATTTTTACTTACTCCTTTTTCGCAACGGGAAATAGCACAAATAGAAACCCCTTTTGAAACTCGTCAGAATCTTGAAGCCCGTTTAATTTACGGTTCATATCCTGAAGTAGTAATGATGGAGAACTATGAACGTAAAACAGACTATTTACGCGATATTGTAGGTGCATACCTGCTTAAAGATATCTTAGCAATTGACGGCTTAAAAAATTCGAGCAAGATGCGCGATCTGCTTCGATTGATAGCTTTTCAGTTGGGCAGTGAAGTTTCTTACGATGAGTTAGGTAAACAGCTCAGCATGAGCAAAACAACAGTTGAAAAATATCTTGACCTCTTGGAGAAAGTATTCGTTATATATCGTCTTGGGGCTTACTCGCGCAATCTTCGCAAGGAGGTGACGAAAGCTGGGAAGTGGTATTTCTATGATAATGGCATTCGAAATGCTATTATAGGTGCTTTTTCACCATTGGCTATTCGGCAGGATGTTGGTGCATTGTGGGAGAACTATATCATCGGAGAGCGTCGTAAGGCGAATTTCAACGAAGGGCTGCATAAGGAGTTCTATTTTTGGCGTACTTACGATAAACAAGAGATTGATCTTATCGAAGAGAATCCTAATAATCTGACCGCATTGGAATTTAAATGGGGGAACAAGATGCCGACTGTTCCAAAAGTATTTCAAGAAGCATATCCACACGTAGAGTTTCATGTGGTGAACAGGGAAAATTATTTAGAATTTGTGTAATGTAAAAATTTATAAGAGTATGTATTTAAGCCGGTTGCATATTAGTAAGTTTAGAGTATTCGATGATATCACCTTGTATTTCAAGAATGGTATAAATATACTGATTGGAGAAAATAATTCGGGAAAAACCGCAATTATAGATGCCTTACGTATATGTCTCGGATGCGGTAAACCAGATAACTTTATTTATGTGCAAGACGGAGATTTACATGTTAATCCGGAAAATCCTTCAGAAATCAACACAGTCATACAATTTGACTTGATATTTGAATTTGGAGATGCGTCAATTGAAAGGGAATGTTTCTATGATTTCATATCACAAGATAAAGACAATCCTGACAAGCAAACGATACAGTTGCATTTGAAATTCATCCAAGAAAATAATGGGAAGAAAAAATATTTCAAACGAATAATATGGGGTGGAGACAACGAAGGGCAGCAAGTACCTTATGAATCTTTACAAGAAATCTTTTATACCTATTTAAGTCCACTAAGAGATGCCGTAAGTTGTCTGCGACCTTATTCATATGACAATAAAACATCGCAGTTATTCAACCAACTTACAAAATATGACAAAGGCAACGAAAGCATACCTCTGAATGAAGAAAAGAAAAAATCACTTGCAAAAAATCTATACCAAATCTTCGAGAATGATGCTTATGATTGGAAACATATTTTAACTACAGGAAAGAGCAAAGTTAATGAGCATCTTGAAGGTACAGGAATAACTCTAAAACATCCTGATATAGAAATGCGCTATGTAGGCCGAGAGTTCTCGGATGTTGTACGTGGTATCGAATTAAAATGTCCGGTTTATAAAACAGTCGAAGCCGGACAAGAACAGAAATACTTTACCCTATCTCAAAATGGTTTAGGTGAAAACAATCTTATTTTCACATCCGTTGTCTTAGGAGATCTTATCAACAGATGCGAAGACCATGCTTTGGAAATCTACAACGCTTTACTTGTGGAAGAGCCCGAAGCACACTTGCATCCACAGTATCAGAATACTTTCTTCGAGTATCTAAATGAATTACAAAGCAAAGGACTTCAAGTATTTGTAACATCGCACTCACCGACAATTACGGCTAAATCGGATGTCAATAATATTTCCATTTTGCAACGTAAACAAAGTATTATACAGTCATTTTCATTTGATGAATTATCGGAAGATGATTATCCGAAAGAAAGTAAACGACATTTGCGAAAATTCTTGGACACGACAAAAGCTCAATTATTTTTTGCTAACGGAGTGTTGTTGGTAGAAGGTGTCGCAGAAGCGATTATTATACCCATTCTCGCAAAGAAATTCTTGACCGAAAAAATCGACTTGTGTAAAAGTGGCATTGAATTAGTCAATATCGGAGGTGTCGCATTCAATCATTTTGGGTTATTATTTAACAATGATGATGAGAGAAAGCGACTATTGTCGAAATGTGCGATCATTACAGACAGCGATCCCAAAGACAATGGAGATATATCTGACAGAGCGCAAAAAGCAAAGGATTTAGAGAAACATAACCTGAAAGTATGTTTGGCTACACACACTCTTGAGCATGATTTATTCGAACAATCTGAGCGTAACAAAGCTATAATGCGAGATGTATATCGAAAAATACATGCTCAAACAGATGATTTAAGTGGTGATTTTAATGTCTCTACTTTAATGAAAAAACTCAAATCTAATAAAGATAAAGCGGAATTTGCATTACAACTTTGTGATAGATTAGAAACCGAAGTAGCGTTCGATGTACCTGATTATATAAAGGATGCTATTTTGTTCATAGCCCCTTCAGAATAAAAGTATGGATATTCAATTATCAGCACAACAACAAGCTGTTGTAGGTTGCAACGAGCCGAGAATTGTCGTGAAAGCCTGTCCGGGAAGTGGAAAGACTTTCTCTGTGGCTGCGCGTATGGCAAAACTTTTACGAGAGAATAATTTATCGAGACACCGAGGAATTGCAGCCATATCTTTTACCAACACTGCATGTGAGGTTATACAAAAAGAACTTAAAGAGACATTCGGTTGTCGAAATATAGGTTATCCTTCATTTATAGGGACGATTGATAGTTTTATAAATACTTACATATTTCTGCCTTATGCCCATTTAGTTATGGGATGTGATTGTCGTCCTGAAATAGTAGGAACCGCATTTAATAAATGGTTTGATTATGATCCGACCCAAACAAGATATATTAGGGGTAAGCACGGTGAACGAATAATTACATCTCGTGATACCAACTACTATTTCGATCTCATATCATTTGGGCTTAATGACCAATTATTGCGATTAGCCCCATATCAGTCATATCATTTCGGAAAAGCGGATTGGGATAATCCCAATAAGAAAGATGGTTCACCTAAAAAGATTATATCTGAATTGAAAGAGATGAAATGGAAACATTTCAATGCAGGCAAGTTCAATCAGGCAGATGCGATATATTTTACATTCAGAATATTAGATAAATATCCTTCAATAACACAAAATCTTGTCCGTAGATTTCCTATATTGATAATTGATGAAGCTCAAGACACAACAGAGTTGCAAATGGCTATAATTGATAAATTATCTCAATATGGAGCGGAATCTATTATGTTGATTGGGGATCCTGACCAAGCAATTTTTGAATGGAATACTGCCAGTCCACATTTATTTATGGAAAAATACAATAATCCAGATTGGCATTCATTGGATTTGTCGGAAAATAGACGTAGCTCCGAAAAAATATGTCAATTAGCTAATCGTTTCTCAGGAAATGAAATGTGTTCAATAGCAAGTGACAAGGATTACACAGACGAGCCATGTATTAAAGGGCATCTCGACACGCCGGAATCTGTCAATCAAATTACGAATCATTTCATCGAAAAATGCAATGAGATGGGATTGGATGAATCTGAATATGCAGTTGTATTTCGAGGACAAAAGTTTGGCGAAACAAACTTTGGATTAGTAAACAATGATAGCTCATCAAGACAGAATAGTCCGTGGATAAACGGACACTACGGCGTTAGAGATATTGTATATGGAAAATATTTGATTGATCATGGAAAATATACTGACGGACTATCTCTTATAGAAAAAGGTTGCTATAAAATAACAAAGCGAGTACGGTATGTTCCCGCAAGTACAATACGAAAAGAAATAGGGGAAGTAGGGTTTAGAAGACATAGAGCAGAAATGGTTGAGTTTATTCAAAAATTACCTTCAACGAATAATACACTGTCTAATTGGATTACGGAACTTCAACAAACGGGCATAAATCTAACTGTTGATTTGGGCAAGGCGAATGTCCGTATTGAATCGCTTTTTAGAACAGTAAATCATCTCTTTCGGCAAGAGCGACCTTACCTGAAAACAATTCATTCGGTAAAAGGCATGACATTGGAGGCTATTTTAGTATTTCTATCTAAAAAAGCTGTCAGCACGAACTATGCAACGATTTTGAATAATCCTGCAAAGTATTCTGTTGACAATAATGAAGAACTCCGCATTGTGTATGTTGCATGTACACGACCTAAAAAAATGTTATGGATAGCCGTTCCATCAGACGATATCGATTGTTGGAGAAATAAATTGTTCTAAGCAAAAACAGATGATGCGATATTGTTTGCCATCATCTGTTTTTTGCTTTATATTTAACTACTTGGTAATAATATGCTTATAACGGGGCAGAACAAGGTATCAAACTTGTCCCGCCCGTTTCCGTTACCGACTGCCTCCTGTCGGCTATTTCTGCTGCAACAGATGTTTCAGATTTTCGTCATTAGCGATGCGTTCCAACTCTTCCTGAACAATCTGTTTCACCTCCTCCTTGATGCGCCTGTAATTCGCCTGCACTGTTTCCTTCATGCAGTCTTTGCCATCCTCGTCCGTGAAGTCGGTAATGATGGGTATCGGCTTGTAGGCTTTCTCCTCGCGTTTCACCTTCTCGGCATCCACGACAATCTCACAGTGGAAAATCTTCTGCTCGATACGCTCGTTGAAGTTGTCGGACACCGAACCGACAAACATACCCTGCGTCAATCCGGAAATCTTGCTCGGCGGGATAAGCGCGTCCATCTGCGTGTTGATGGATGTAGAAACGTCCTGCCGGTTGATAGAGATAGACTGCCGTTTTTGCAACACCTTTCCGAACCGCTCCGAAAGCGTCTTGGCGGTTTCGCCCACCACCTGACCGGAGAAGATATTTCCGACAGTATTCATCACGACTTTGGCTTCTTTATCGCCATAGTCACGCACCAACTGGCTGAAATCCTGAAATCCCAGACATACGGCAACCTTGTTGCTTCGTGCGGTGGCGATAAGGTTGTCCAGCCCCTTGAAATATATCGTCGG
>ENA-OPAG01001518-OPAG01001518.1-human-gut-metagenome-genome-assembly--contig:-NODE-1518-length-11780-cov-6.577228_pt1 | contig 11780 bp, 9 predicted proteins | sample MGYA00241053_ERZ501422 | MGnify/ENA primary metagenome ERZ501422 (study PRJEB25962, sample SAMEA2042619) | human gut metagenome | biome: human gut; feature: human-associated habitat; material: faeces... | reverse complement strand
TCTTCCTCAAATCCGTTGTTTCTCACGGAACGGTCTACTTCATCATAAAGAAGATATTCTTTCCCGCTTCTGTCATACCTGCATTTTACCTGGCAGGAGATGATCTCATCCTGGGAAATATCAAGATAGATCGATACTTTCGGGATCTCCGGACGATACTCATCCAGCGCAAATCCCGTTGTCTGGATCTCTGTCTGATCCTCAATTGCCGGAAGCATCTGCCCAAAAAACAGGGGAAGTTCTTTATTTCTGATATAAAATTCCGACTTTCCAGACAATAGCTCCAAAATTTCTCCCAAACGTCCACCCTGCTGATTTCTGGTACGGCTGACCCTGTCTCCTGTCTGAAAATAGATCCAGTCTTCCGTCTTATGCGATTCAATGCGGTAGTCTGTTCTTCCGGCACCTCTTTCGGGGCGGCCGTAAGTTCAAGGGCCGTCTCGATGCGCTGCAAAAGAGCAGCATTGTTCCAAGGCTTGGTTATGAAATCGAATGCGCCGGCCTGCATACCCTGCACGGCAAGCTGGATACTTCCCCATGCCGTCATCAAAATAACGGGCACATCGGGACGGAACACCTTTACCTGCTTCAATAAGGTAAGTCCCTCTTCTCCGGTAGTGGAAAGAGTGAAGTTCATATCCATCAAAATCAAAGCGGGAGCTTCGGCCCTAACTATATCCATAGCTTCGCGAGGACCCGGAGCCGTTTTCACCTCATATCCGGCACGCTTCAGCATAAAGCTGAGGGAAGAGCGCACAGCACTATCGTCGTCTATTATCAGTATCATAAAAATTGTAGTTTGTTTCCCGCAAAAATAAGTAAAAAAGCAGAGTTATGAATGATAAGTTATAAGTTATTTACCTATAATATCGCATATACGGTACTTTTACCGGCAAATAATTCATAACTTATCACTTGCAACCCGTCGACTTATCCTCTTACCACCTCTTCAAAATCAGCTTCCAATTCCGTATCGCGTTCAAAATCCCAAAGGGTCAAGCTGCGGAGCTGATAGAAGTAATACCAATAGTAGTACAGCTCTGAAATATGCTTTTGACGGGCTTCGTCTTTAGAGTTCTGTGCATCGTTCAGGTCCAGGGTGCTGATTTTACCTATCATAAAGGTCTCTACACTGGTCTTGTAACGCTTCTCAGCAATGACATCCGCCTCTTCGGCTATGTCCAGCTGTTGCGCCTGGTTGTTGAAGTTAGCCACCAGCAAAAAGATGTCCTGGTTAAAGTCCATCTGTTCCTGACGGATTCTGGACAAGACCACTTCACGGTTGCTCTTTGCCACCCTTACCTTGCCGCGGCGCTTGCCCCAGTCAAGGATAGGAATCTTGACGCCTACCTGCACAATCTGATTATCAAGCAAGTCCCGGTAGGCTGAAGAGAATTCATGGTTCTGCCCCGTATAGCCCACACAGGCAAAGAGGTCGATGCTGCGCAAGTTTCCGCGTGCCGTTGCCACTTCATAATCAGCTTCGAGCTGGCGGCGGCGAATGTTCTGTGCAAAGGAGTTGCGTTCCAGTGCCTTGTTCAGCACACGGTCATACTCCATCTTTATATCGGGAACAGTGGCGGGCAACACCGGATTCAGGCTTTCCTGCTCGGACACCCCGAGGAAAGAACGGAGCTGGAACATTTTTGCATTCAGGTTGCTCTCTGCCTCAGTCACGTCGGCCTTGCCCTGCAATGAATTCAGTTTAAGCTGCAACAAATCATTCTCGGATATCTGTCCCATTTTACGTTTGGCTATGGCCACTTCATAAAGGCGGTCGGCATTCGTCTTGTTCTGCATGGCGGTAGCGAGCGATTCTTTGGCCAGCAGCAACTCAAAGAAATAAGTGATGGTTTTCATCGTCACCTCTTCCGTAGCTGAAATGAACTCGGCCTTTGCCTCGGCATAGCGTACGGGCTCTATACGGCGGTTCCACTTCAAGGTATTCACTCCGAAGACCGGTTGCGTCAACTCCAGACTCACGGGGACTGACATGAACTGCTTCGCTCCTCCGGAACCCAGTTGTTTGAGATAATCCAGCGAAGAAGTCAGTGACAGCTTACCCCCCGTAAACCAAATGTTCTGGTCTACCGAAAGCTGTCCGGACAGCCCCAGTGTATTGTTGCGAACAAAGCTATAGGAGCCGTCGGAATTCTGGTAGGTACTGTAGGACTTGTTATAGTTGGGTAGTGTACCGGTGAAATTCACTTCCGGCAACAAGTCCGCACGGAATGTACGGTATTCCCAATACGCGGTTTTCAATTCATTCAATGCCACAGCAGCATCCACAGACTGCGTACGGGCCAGTACAATGGCCTCCGACAGCGTAATATTGCGTTCATGTCCCAAAGTATCATTCTGCGCCATGGTTGCCAACGGCATCAAAAAACAAACTGCAAGTAAAATATTCTTTTTCATGTTCAATCTTTAAAATTGTCGCAAACAGAAAAGCAAAGAGTGTGCCAAGTGGCCGGAAAGGTTTCATAGAGGGGTAAGTGTTCATTTTCGGACAGTGGGGATGTCCGTTAGCGGACGATATCAAGAAAACAACCGGTCTCTATCTAAAGTCTGAAAAAATCCTTCTAAAGTTCAATTAACCATTAATTAATTGATGAAAAATTTCTTTATTAAGGAAGAATTCTCTTTCTTTGTGCTGCTTTATACCTTTATTAAAAAGGATACAATACTAACATTAATTTATATAGTTATGAAGATTTCACACATTGAGCATCTGGGCATTGCCGTTAAGAGCATTGAAGAAGCCCTTCCGTACTACGAAAACGTTTTAGGTTTGAAATGCTACAACATCGAAACCGTGGAAGATCAGAAAGTTAGAACCGCTTTCCTGAAAGTGGGCGATGTAAAGATCGAATTGTTGGAACCTACTTCTCCCGAAAGCACAATTGCCAAGTTCATCGAAAAGAACAACGGTAACGGTGGCATGCATCATCTCGCATTCGCCGTTGAAGACGGAGTGGCCGGTGCGCTTGCCGAAGTCGAAGAAAAAGGTATCCGCCTTATAGACAAAGCTCCCCGCAAAGGTGCAGAAGGTCTGAACATTGCATTCCTGCATCCGAAGTCAACTCTCGGTGTCCTGACCGAGCTTTGCGAGAAACCGGAATAAGCAAGACTGTAAAATCATCAAATCATAAATTGTATAAACACTTAAAGAATATAAATTCATGAGTAATCAACTTGAAAAGATTAAAGAGCTTATAGACCGCCGCGCTGCAGCACGTCTCGGTGGTGGTGAAAAAGCGATTGCAAAGCAACACGAGAAGGGTAAATATACAGCTCGCGAGCGCATAGCCATGCTTCTCGACGAAGGCAGTTTCGAAGAAATGGACATGTTCGTAGAACATAGATGCACCAACTTCGGCATGGAAAAGAAACACTACCCCGGTGACGGTGTAGTAACCGGTTGCGGTACAATCGAAGGCCGTCTGGTTTATATCTTCGCACAGGACTTCACAGTTTCTGCCGGTTCACTGTCCGAAACCATGTCTCTGAAAATCTGTAAGATTATGGACCAAGCCATGAAAATGGGTGCTCCGTGTATCGGTATCAACGACTCGGGCGGTGCACGTATTCAGGAAGGTATTAATGCCTTGGCTGGCTACGCTGAAATCTTCCAACGTAACATACTTGCTTCGGGTGTCATTCCGCAGATTTCCGGTATTTTCGGTCCTTGTGCCGGTGGCGCCGTTTACTCTCCTGCCTTGACAGACTTTACTTTGATGATGGAAGGTACATCCTACATGTTCCTTACCGGTCCGAAGGTAGTAAAGACTGTAACCGGAGAAGACGTAAGCCAGGAAAACCTGGGTGGTGCGAGCGTTCACTCCACCAAATCTGGTGTTACTCATTTTACTGCACAGACAGAAGAAGAAGGTTTGGCTCTTATCCGCAAACTGTTGAGCTACATTCCCCAGAACAACCTGGAAGAAGCTCCCTATGTAGACTGTACAGACCCTATCGACCGTCTGGAAGATTCCCTGAACGACATCATTCCTGATAACCCGAACAAGCCGTACGATATGTACGAGGTAATTGGTGCTATCATAGATAATGGTGAGTTCCTCGAAATCCAAAAAGATTATTCAAAGAATATCATTATTGGTTTCGCACGTTTCAACGGACAGTCCGTAGGTATTGTTGCCAACCAGCCGAAGTATCTGGCAGGTGTGCTCGACAGCAACGCATCCCGCAAGGGCGCACGCTTCGTCCGTTTCTGCGACGCCTTCAATATTCCTATCGTATCATTGGTAGACGTACCGGGATTCCTTCCGGGAACCGGCCAGGAGTACAACGGCGTCATCCTGCACGGTGCCAAACTGCTGTATGCATACGGTGAAGCTACTGTACCCAAGGTTACCATCACACTGCGTAAATCCTACGGTGGTTCGCACATCGTGATGAGCTGTAAGCAGCTGCGTGGCGACATGAATTATGCTTGGCCTACTGCTGAAATCGCTGTAATGGGTGGTGCAGGTGCTGTAGAAGTATTATATGCCCGCGAAGCCAAAGAGCAGGAAAATCCGGCTCAATTCCTGGCTGAAAAAGAGGCTGAATACACCAAGTTGTTTGCCAATCCTTATAATGCAGCTAAATATGGCTACATTGATGATGTTATCGAACCGCGTAACACACGTTTCCGCATCATTCGTGCCCTGCAACAGTTGCAAACCAAGAAATTGACTAACCCGGCTAAGAAGCATGGTAATATTCCCTTGTAATCAAGCTTTTCACACTAAAACAAGAACGATTATGAATAAAACAAAAATCGGAATATTCCTTTCATTGATGCTGGTGTTAGGCTTTTGCTCTTCTTGCAAAGAACAGAAATCGAACAACAAACTGCTGCTGAATGAAGTGCTGGTCAACAACGAAAGCAACTATCAGGATGACTACGGTGTGCACAGCGCATGGATTGAAATATTCAACAGATCATACGGCAGCGCCGACCTTGCAGGTTGCTATCTGAAATTCAGCAGCCAGCCGGGTGATACTGCCAGTTATTTCATTCCCAAAGGTGACGTTCTGACACTCATAAAACCACGTCAGCATGCACTTTTCTGGGCTGATGGAGAACCAAGACGCGGTACATTTCATACGAACTTCAAACTGGATGCCACAAATGCCAACTGGATTGGGTTGTATGATTCCGGCAAGAAATTGCTTGATCAAGTCATAGTGCCTGCCGGTACTTTAAAAGCCAACCAATCCTATGCCCGTGTCAGTGATGCAGCCGACCAATGGGAAGTAAAGGGTGGAAGCGAAGATAAATATGTCACTCCGAGTACCAACAACAAGACTATCGACAGCAATGCCAAAATGGAAAAATTCGAAGAGCATGACAGCGTAGGTATCGGTATGGCTATTTCTGCCATGAGCGTTGTATTCTGCGGGCTGATATTACTCTACATCTCCTTCAAGATTATAGGTAAAATATCAGTTAACCTCAGCAAACGCAATGCCATGAAAGCTAAAGGTATTACTGATAAACAAGAAGCAAAAGAGAAACAACTGGGGCAGGCTCCGGGAGAAGTTTTTGCTGCCATTTCAATGGCCATGCACGAATTCCAAAGCGATGTACACGATGTGGAAGACACGATACTTACCATTACCCGTGTAAAACGCAGTTACTCACCGTGGAGTTCAAAGATTTATACGTTGCGTGAGACTCCTCACAAAAAGTAAGTCACCCATAATAAAATAAAACGATGAAAGAATATAAATATAAAATTAACGGTAACGTATATAAAGTTGCCATTGGAGATATTGAAGACAACATCGCTCATGTAGAAGTGAACGGTACTCCCTACAAAGTTGAAATGGAAAAAGCACCGAAGGTAGTCGTTAAACCGGTAGCACGTCCGGCAGCCACATCCGCTCCTGCTGCTCCTGCTACTCCGGTAGTAAAACCGGCCGCTGCTTCTACCGGCAAGTCAGGTGTAAAATCTCCGCTTCCCGGTGTAATCCTCGATATCAAAGTAAATGTCGGCGATACAGTAAAGAAGGGACAAGTTATCATCATTTTGGAAGCCATGAAGATGGAAAACAATATCAATGCTGATAAAGACGGTAAGATTACAGCCATCAATGTAAACAAAGGGGACTCTGTTCTCGAAGGTACTGACCTCGTAATTATTGAATAATATGGGAGAATTTATCACATTTTTAGGAAACAACCTTGCCGACTTCTGGACTTATACAGGTTTTGCCAATGCAACGGTAGGACATGTGGTAATGCTTCTGGTAGGTTTGTTTTTCATATACTTGGCTGTAGCCAAGGAATTTGAGCCGATGCTATTAATTCCTATCGGTTTCGGTATGCTGATTGGTAATATACCTTTCAATATGGAAGCCGGATTGAAAGTTGGTATCTATGAAGAAGGTTCCGTACTTAATATTCTGTACCAGGGAGTAACCTCCGGTTGGTACCCGCCACTCATATTCCTGGGTATCGGTGCCATGACGGATTTCTCTGCTTTGATATCGAACCCCAAATTAATGTTGGTTGGTGCAGCAGCCCAATTCGGTATATTCGGTGCTTATATGATTGCCCTTGCCATAGGATTTGACCCGATGCAGGCTGGTGCAATCGGTATCATTGGTGGTGCCGATGGTCCGACTGCCATCTTCCTCTCTTCTAAACTGGCTCCTAACTTAATGGGTGCCATTGCGGTATCAGCCTATTCATATATGGCATTAGTACCGGTGATACAGCCGCCTATTATGCGTTGGCTGACCAGTAAAAATGAACGTCTTATCCGTATGAAACCTCCCCGTGTGGTTTCACATACGGAAAAAGTAATGTTCCCGATTATCGGTTTGTTACTGACCACATTCCTTGTACCATCCGGTCTGCCTTTGCTGGGTATGCTGTTCTTCGGTAATTTACTGAAAGAAAGTGGAGTCACACGTCGTCTGGCAAACACAGCCAGTGGTCCGCTGATTGATACCATTACTATTCTGCTTGGTTTGACAGTAGGTGCTTCTACGCAAGCATCCGAGTTCTTAACCCTTGATTCAATCAAGATATTCGGTCTGGGCGCCTTATCATTTGTCATTGCCACAGCATCCGGTGTCATCTTCGTGAAGATTTTCAACCTCTTCCTGAAGAAAGGCAACAAGATTAATCCGTTGATCGGTAATGCCGGTGTATCTGCCGTACCCGACTCTGCACGTATCTCCCAAGTAGTAGGTCTGGAATACGATCCTACCAACTATCTGCTGATGCATGCCATGGGCCCGAACGTTGCCGGTGTAATCGGTTCCGCTGTAGCAGCAGGTATCCTGCTGGGATTCTTAATGTAATACATTTATTCATTCCGTTATCCGGCTTGAATTCTGAACTATTTTAGAGCCCCTTCATTTTTGGAGGGGCTTTTTCGTTAATCTATCTAAAACAGATTACGATTATTTCGTAAATACATTCTTTTTAGTAACTTGCAGTCAGTTTAACCTCATATAAATGATATACTGTATGCGAAAGCTTTTTATCTCCTTATGTTTCAGTGCATGCTGTTCGCTTCTGGCGGCACAGACCACAAATCCCATTCAAGAGGCGATGGCCAACTACGATTATGAAACAGCCTTGATGCTGATCGATCAAGAAACCCCGACCGTCCCCCTACTCTACCAAAAAGGGAAAGCGCTGAAAGGGCTGGGCAATAACCTTGAAGCTCTGAGCGTATTTCAGGAAGTCGTAGCTCGGGATTCTCTCAATCCCCGGGCATACATTGAAGCTGCCGAATGCTGCAAATCACTTGCCAAATATAGCGAGGCACTGGATTACTACCAAAATGCGCTCCACATAAATCCGGACAATAAATACGCACGCATCCAGTATATCAGTCTGCTGATGAACATGAAGAGATACCGTGAGTCTCTAAAGGAAAGTAACCTGCTGGCAGAAAGGGACAGTTCCGCCTATGTACTACACCTTAGAGCCGAAAGTATGGGGCAAGTCTATGACAACACAGAAATCATGCATGTGATAGATGCCTATCTGGACATACAGAAAAGATATCCCAATGATTACCTGTCTGCTGCCAAACTCGGCAACATCTATGTAGCAGGCCACCAGTATGAAGACGCCATAAGCATAACGGAGAAATACCGTTCCATAGACTCCACCAACGTCCTTGTGAACCGCATCAATGCCCAAGCCTATTGCCTGAACAAAGATTACCCCAAAGCAATAGAAAGATATGAACAACTGTTACAGGAAAAAGACAGTTCTTTCCAAACCTGCTTCTACGCCGGAATCAGCTATTATGCCCTCGAAGACTTCTACCCAGCACACGACCTGCTGGAAAGGGCTCTTAAAGATGACAATACCAACATCAACGTTCTCTATTATCTGGGACGCGCCTGCTCCAAGACATCATGGAAAGAGGATGGAGTGACTTATCTGGAAACTGCCGTAAGCCTCGCCATGCCCAGCGACAGTGTCATGTCCCGCCTATATGTGGGGCTTGCGGACTGCTACAAGATGGCATTTCAATACACCGACCAGGCGAATACCCTTCTGACGCAATACGAAAAATACGACCGGCAGAAACACAAACTGCTCTACGACGCAGCCTTTATCTATTATTACTATCTGAAAGATGTGTCCAAAGCAGAGAGATATCTGACGGCATACCTGAAAACCCGTCCGAAAAACAGCAAGGACAAAGTGCAGGAAGTAGATGCGGACGGAGTTCCCATCATCGGAGAAGACAACCGATACAATGCCGCCGAAAACTGGCTGAAGGACATCAGGGAAAAGCGCAAGAAAGAGGACTTCTTCAAGGGAAAGGTCGATACCGCCAGCGTAACCCCCATCAAATAGCCCAATGAAAACGTTTGCATAATATAATAAGGTACAGTAACGGAGAAAGATTAACTTTCTCCGTTATTTGTTTTAAATTAGCGCAAAAATTAACCGTAAAGTTACTATCATGAAAAAAGTATTCTTAATCTTGGGAACACTCTTACTCTCCCTCAGTACGTATGCAGCTATGAATGTGAACAAAATCGACCCTCCGTTTTGGTACACCGGCATGCAGAACCCGGAACTCCAGCTGATGGTCTATGGCGAAGGCATCGGCAACGCGGCAGTATCCGTCAATTATCCTGGCGTCTCATTGAGCAGCACCGTCAAGCTGGAAAGCAACAACTACCTCCTGGTCTATCTGAAACTGGACAAGGATGTAAAACCCGGCAAATTCAACCTCACCTTCACTGAAGGAAAAAAGAAACTCGTAAAGGAATATGAACTGAAGGCACGCAACAAGAAAGGTTGCGAACATAAAGGTTTCGACGCCTCCGACGCACTGTACCTGCTGATGCCCGACCGCTTTGCCAATGGCAACCCGGACAATGACCAGATTGCGGGCATGGCCGATTACAAGGTAGACCGCAATGACCCCAATGCACGCCACGGCGGTGACCTTGCCGGCATCGAACAACATCTGGACTACTTCTCCGACCTCGGCGTCACAGCCCTCTGGTTTACTCCAGTCCTGGAAAACAACATGACCGGTGGTTCCTATCACGGCTATGCCACCACAGACTACTACAAGGTGGACCCGCGCTTCGGTACCAACGAAGAATACAAGCAGCTGATTGAAAAAGCCCATGCACGCGGCATCAAAATCGTAATGGACATGATTTTCAACCACTGCGGCGTAGAGCATGTATGGATTAAGGACATGCCCTCCAAAGACTGGTTCAACAACCCCGACCACGAAAACAACTTCGTGCAGACTTCCTTCAAACTGACCCCGCACGTAGACCCTTATACTTCCCAGTACGATGCCGACCAGATGAACAACGGCTGGTTCGTACCTTCCATGCCCGACCTCAACCAGAAGAACCCTCACGTTTACCGCTACCTGGTACAGAACAGTTTCTGGTGGATTGAATTCGCCAACATCGACGGCATCCGCATGGACACTTACCCGTATGCCGACTATGATGCCATGAGCAACTGGATGAAAGAGCTCAACGAAGAATATCCCAACTACAACACCGTGGGCGAGACCTGGGTTACCGAACCCGCCTACACCGCCTGGTGGCAGAAGGATTCCAAGCTATCAGCCCCCAAGAACAGTAACCTCAAGACCGTTATGGACTTCAGCTTCTTCGACAAGATAAATACCGCCAAGAATGAACAGACCGAAACTTGGTTCAAGGGACTGGACCGCATATACAATAACTTCGTATACGACTTCCTCTACCCCAACCCCGCTTCCGTACTGGCATTCATCGAAAACCACGACACCGACCGCTTCCTGGGCGAAGGCGACAACCTTCCGATGCTGAAGCAAGCCTCTACCCTGCTGCTTACCACCCGCCGCATTCCGCAACTCTACTACGGAACGGAAGTTATGATGAATGGCGTGAAGAGCAAGAGCGACGGCTATGTCCGCAAGGACTTCCCCGGTGGATGGACCGGTGACGCAACAAACGCACTGACCCCAGCCGGACGTACCAAAATACAGAACGAGTGCTACGACTTCTACAAGACCATCCTGAACTGGCGCAAAGGAAACGATGTGATTGCCAAAGGCAGCATGGTGCAGTTCATGGTACAGAATGGTGTTTATGCCTACGCACGCCAGTACGAAGGCAAGACGATATTCGTGATGCTGAACGGTACAGATGCAGAGACCACCGTTCCTTTGAAATTCTACAAGGAAATCCTGAAAAACAGCAAGCAGGGAAAAGATATTCTTAGCGGCAAGGCCATCACCTTCGGTGAAGAGCTGAAGATGGGCCCCAGAGAATCATTAGTGATAGAATTATAACGCGTACTCCACACAGAGAGCTCATTCTTGCAAATCTCCCTTGCAGATAGCTGGCAGACACTTCTCCTGCCAGCCATCTGCAAGGGATTTTTAGTATGGAATAGGTGTCACGGGGATATGCTTTTCACCGGTCTCAAATATAGCTAATCTGTTAGTTCATAACGGTGAACACTTTGTTCCAGTATAGAGAAACAAAGTGTTCGGATATGTAGAAACAAAGTGTTCTTACGTATTGGAACGAAGTGTTTTTGCATATTGGAACGAAGTGTTCTCTTTATTGAAACAAACTGTTCAGTTAAGGGAAACAGACTGTTTTGTTAAAGGAAACAGACTGTTGTACACGTTGAAACATCCGCTTCTGAAATAAGCGGCGAACTTAACCATCCCACAACACCGGCCTATATACAACAAGTCAGCCCTTGCAATATTGATGTTGCAAGGGCTGACGCTATATTCGGATTATCTTTCGATTAGTCCAGTTGAGCCAATTTGTTCTCTGAACCAAGCACGTTGATGATTTTATGCTTGTACAGTTTTTCCATATTGTCACGAGCCGGACCCAGATACTTACGCGGGTCGAATTCTGCCGGTTTTTCAGCAAATGTCTTGCGGATAGCAGCTGTCATAGCCAGACGTGAGTCAGAGTCGATGTTGATTTTGCAAACAGCAGACTTGGCAGCCTTACGCAACTGCTCTTCGGGGATACCGATAGCAGCTTCCAGCTTACCACCATACTTGTTGATAGTATCAACTTCTTCCTGAGGAACTGAAGAAGAACCGTGAAGAACGATGGGGAATCCCGGAAGTTTCTCCATTACAGCATCCAGAACGGCAAATTCCAAAGGAGGAGGAACCAGACGACCGGTAGCAGGGTCAACGTGGCATTGTTCGGGTTTGAACTTGTATGCACCGTGAGAAGTACCGATTGAGATAGCCAGTGAATCGCAACCTGTACGGGTAGCGAAGTCGATAACTTCT
>ENA-OPAG01001515-OPAG01001515.1-human-gut-metagenome-genome-assembly--contig:-NODE-1515-length-11806-cov-13.893030_pt1 | contig 11806 bp, 10 predicted proteins | sample MGYA00241053_ERZ501422 | MGnify/ENA primary metagenome ERZ501422 (study PRJEB25962, sample SAMEA2042619) | human gut metagenome | biome: human gut; feature: human-associated habitat; material: faeces... | reverse complement strand
TTACAGCAGCGAAGGTCATATTTTTTATTCTTTGGAGCAATACGTCAAAATTGGATGCTTACCAGCGAACGAATGAAATGTTCAGCTATCGAATTGTCGATGTCATAGCGATTATTATTCAGATAAGAAGATAGATATAATTTAGACATGACAATGAAAACTTCATCTTTCTGTGGTTCTCTGTTCAGTTGTTGGTGAATGATGGATGTACCCGTTCATATTTACAGCGCATATCATGAAATTACGCAGATAGTAGAATCTGTTCATTCCTGTAACATTCAGCATATTCCCTCCAATTTCTCTATCAGACTTTTCAAGTTCTGGTAGGTTAAGTTTCGTTGCTGTATCCGTATTCAGTTTGTCATACGGATGTCTATCATCAATCATCCTTACAGGACAGGGTTCCGTATTCTCCTTTCTTTCCGAAGTAGGAGAAGAGGACACTTCCTTGAGGATTGTGTATCTGTTTCCGTCTGTCCTTCGACCTGTACCGGTACTACTTGCTGTCTTATATTCTTGTACCATACTCTTCCGTGGCATTGCTTCCGCCTTGTAGCGGATGAATAGCCTTTAATTCTTGATTATTCTTGCGCTTTGAAAAGTAAATTAATTTCCTTTTCTCTCGCTTATCCGAATAATTCAAAATCACTGCTGCTGTACATACTTATAGTATTTTTGTTACAGTAGCGAAGGTCATATTTTTTATTCTTTGAGGCAATACGTCAAAATTGGACGCTTACATATTTATTTAAGTAAAGTGCTAAGGAAATAGGCAAAGTTTTCCCATGAATGTTTATTGAGGAATTCCATTCTTTTAGATTCGTCTATTTTTCTTGTTTCATTTAATACATTTTTTAGTTCTGTGTAATCATTGTAAACGAAACAAAGTCCTTCTTCTGATAGATCTTTAAAAGCGCCGCGATTAGGTCCAATAGGAGTTCCTTTTAATAATAGGGTATCAATTAATGCTCCAGAACTAGAAATACTATTACCGATATAAGGAAATAAAACATATTTGCTGTTTTGACAATAAAATGCTATTTCATTAAAATTTGCTTTACGATTGTCGTAATGTATATGATGGTTACAAGCTGATTTTATTAGTCTTTCTAAAATTTTATCTTGACTCTTTCCAAGTATATATATTTTTAACGGAGAATTTTGTATAAATGGTAATGAAATAAATTCATATATTCCTTTGTATTTTGATACTGTTCCCCAAATGAAAATGTCAATATCTTTATTTGTCTCATAGTTTACTACCTTTATGTTATTTATTGGATGTGTAATAAAATATATAGGTTTCTTCGTCTTATTTTTTGCTACCATTTCTGCTTCTTTTGAATGTGTTACAATTATTGTAGCATTTGAAAATAGCCATTTCATAAGATATTTTGATTGCCAATTATTGCTTGTATGGGGTGATAAATTATGAAACATCATTACTATTTTACATTTTCGTATTTTTATTATTTGTAAAGCTATTATATTAATATAGAATTGAATTTTCCCATAAGGGAAAAATGGAATACTTTCTAACCAATTAAAAATAATGATATCAGCATAAAATGAATTTATAAGTAAGGTAAACATTCTTTTTACTTTACTACTCTTTTGCATATCTAGCACTTTATAGTACTTGGATATGGATTCTTTGAAATTTTTGCAATATGGATTTTGATATCCTGATAAAGGCTCAGAAGGAAAGAAATAAAGTTTTTTCATTATGTGATTGGTATTTACTCATTAAATTTGTGTATTAGATGGGTTAAGATTAATGGCTATTTTATTTTGTGAAAAATATCTTCCCATTTGTCTACTATTGTTTTTATATGGTATTTTTTACAACTATCATATCCTAAAGTCGCCATTTGTTCCCTTTTTTTATTGTTTATAATTAAACTATAAATAGCATCGGAGAAAGCTTTTATATTACCATTGGGTACTATTATTCCATTTACATTATTAGTAATAATATCGTGTAGTGATGAATATGTGTCCATTACTATTGGTACAACTGAATTTTGTAAGGATTCTACTAATGTCATAGGAAAACCTTCATAAGCTGATGACATTACAAATATTGATGCTTTTTGATAATATTGTAAAGGGTTTTGATAACCCGTAAATTCTATTTTTTTTAAGCCCAATTTTTTGGATAGTTGTTGGTATAACTCTTTACTAGGACCATCACCGACAATAATAAGTTTCCAATTATTATGATCATTTTGGATTTCAATCTTTTTCCATGCATATAATATACGAGATAATTGTTTGTGCTTTTCTAATAAACGACCAACAAATAATACTATATTTTCTTTTTGCCTTATATTGATTGGGCTATCAATATTATAAACAAGAGGGTTATAAACAAAATCAGTTTTTAGAACTATATTCTTCTTATTCCCTTTCTGTAAACGATAAAAATTTAAAAATGATGGAGAAAGGAAAATAAGCAAATCAGAGTGATTAATATATTTATCTAAAGAGTATATATGTTTTTTTCTCTCAATATATCGATAGAATGGTAATATGATTTTAAACAATAGGCCAAAAGCTCCGTTAAAATGAAAAACTCTTTTTGTATCAGGATCCATGTGTAGGCATTTTATAATTTTCGCATTTGTTTGGTTTCTTACGTTATTCAGAAATTCTATTGGCCACCACTGGTTTATTATGAAATCAATTTTATTTTTTAATATATATTCAATTGTAAATTTGCTTACATATTTAGCTTCCTTTTTATTTACGAAAAATTCTTTAGAGGTTTCATTGAAAGAAACATTGGGAATTAATGTCTGGGTTATTTTACTATTCACATCAGAATCTTCATTTTTTTTTATAGATTTTTTAAAATATAATATGTGAATATTATAGCCACGTTCTGTTAATTCATTGGCAAGACATTTGGTGACAGTCTCTCCTCCACCATATGAAGGCCAAATTCTGTGTAAAAATAAAATATTCATATTTTTTTCGTATTGAATAGTTAAATAAACGATTAAAGTTTTTATTTAGGAATCTTCCGATACAAAACCAAAAGAAATATATGTTCCATGGTAATAAAATATAAAGAGTAAATTATAAAAGTTAGGTTAGCGTCCAATTTTGACGTGTAGTATAGAGAAAGCCGCTTTTCAGCGGTTTCCTATTAAAAAAATCAAAAATTGAACGTGATTATTAATATTTGTTAGTATTAATTCCGATTGTCATGGGCAGGAGATTTTCATAATCCTTTCTCCCTTTGAAAATTTTGTGGAAGGATATTTTCAGATATTCCAAAGCGGATAGCCAGTTCATTCGGCATGTTAACAGCAGCGTATGATAGGCCACCGAGATATGGTTGTTAACAAAGACAGAGAGTTTTCACGTTCACCCGCCAGCGGATAGATGAAACGTTCTGCTATAGAATTGTCTATGTCATAGTCACCATCGTTCAGATGAGCAAACAGATTTTGGACATGACAATGAAAACTTCATCTTCCTGTGGCTCTCGGTTCAGCTGCTGGTGAATGATGGATAGTACCCGTTCATACTTACAGCGCATATCATGAAAATTCCGCAGATAGTAGAATCTGTTCATTCCTGTAACATTCAGCATAGTCCCTCCAGTTTCTCTATCAGACTTTTCAAGTTCCGGTAGGTCAAGTTTCGTTGCTGTATCCTTATTCCGTTTGTCATACGGATGTCTATCATCATCCTTACAGGACAGGGTTCCGTATTCTCCTTTCTTTCCGAAGTAGGAGAAGAGGACACTTCCTTTGAGGATTGTGTATTCGTTTCTGGTTGTCCTTCTACTTGTACCGGTAGTATTTGATGTCTTGTATCCTTGTATCATACTCTTCCGTGGTATTGCTTCCGCCTTTTAGCGGATGAACAGCCTTTAATCTTTGATTATTCTTCCGCTCTGAAAAGTAAATCAATTTTCTTTTCTCTCGCTTAACCGAATAATTCAAAATCACTACTGCTGTACATACTTTTAATATTTTTGTTACAGTAGCGAAGGTCATATTTTTTATTCTTTGAGGCAATACGTCAAAATTGGATGCTTACTACACTTAAGCAATTATTCGTTATTTATAAGATTCTTGAATTGTTTATAGTAAATATCAGATGTGAATAATCTACTTCTGTTATATGCGGCTTTTCCCATTTTGATACATAATTTTTCATCTTTAGCTAATTTATTAATTGCCAAAGTTAAATTTGGAATGAAGTCAGCATTTCTTTTTACTATAATGCTGGATTCTTTGTCTGGTACTTCGATCATGCCTCCAGAATCGCTGATTATCACAGGTTTTGCACAAGCCATGGGCTCCAAGCATGTAAGTGCAAATGGCTCTTCCCAAAGTGACGGGATAACTGCAAAATTTGATAAATGATATAAAAGAAGCAATTCAGAGTGTTTAATGTATCCTGTGAATATAATATTGTTGTTATTTTTACAAAGTTCTTTGATTGATATCATGTAATTGTCATCTTTACTACCTTTAAAAAACGAACTTCCAGCTATTATTAAATTATAATTTGAAAGTGAAGTTGCAATAAATGCTTCAATTAGTTCCTTAACACCTTTATAGGGTTGAACTCGTCCTGCATAAATTATGAATTTATTATTAAGGTTTAGTTTATATTTATGGGCAATAATTTTTTTTTGAACTTCAGTAATTGGTGTGTCATAAAGAGGGTCATTGGAATCAAAACAATTGTAAAAAATTGATGAATTTGTTGGGATTCCATACTTATTACCATATTTATTAATTTCATTACAGATAAATTTACTAATTCCCCAAAAATGATTTATGCTTAGTAAAACTTTTCTATTTAGAAAGTTTGTAGGTAATGGCTTAGGAATATTATGATAGTGTAATATTATTGGGACGGTGGGAAATTTTTTTTTGAGTTTTATTGTATATATAGCTATATTAGGTACAATTATTATATCAGGAGAATAATTTTTAAGGTCTTTTGAAATTTTGTTTATATATGTATTTCCAAAATAATAAAACCTTTTGCAAATTCTATTTATGACTCCTCCAATAATATCCTTTACTCTTGCATGGAATTTATCAGTCTTTATATATATAATTTTACTATTTTTTAATGATAAAGAAATTGATTCTGCCTCTTTATTATATGGTGAGTATACTATTAATTTGAAATCATCATGCAGTTCATTTTCCTTTATAAGATTATAAAGTAATTGTTCTATAGCACCTCCATTAACGGGAGGAATGGGAAATTGCTTTCCTATTATTATAGCTATTCTTTTAAGCATTTTTCTATGAATTTTTTAGATCGTTCTTGATATTTTTCAAGTTTGTTATAGACGAGATTATAGTTTATAGTTGCATTTATAGCTTCGTTACTCCCTATTGTATAAAAGTTTTTCTCTATACCTAATAATTTTAGTAATTCAAGTGAACGATTAGATAATTGTCCTGTATTGACACATACTAATTTTTTTTTATATGATATAGCTATAGCACAACCGTGGAAAGAACTGGAAATAACCATATGAGCATTAGCAAAATATCCTAAAAATTCTTCTATTGATGCAGCCTGAATTAAGTTTTTACGATTATGAATTGCTATATCGCAAGATATAGCGATTAATTTACGTTTTTCTTTAAGAGCCATTGATTTTGCAAAATCATAGATTTCAGGTTTAACTGCGTCATATACAAGAATATAATCTTTTATGTCGGGTAATTTGTGTATAGATTGAAATACGTCATTACTTATTAGTAATGTAGGATCTAAAACATGCTCACAATCTTTATTTAGTAATTTTGATATGTAATCACATGACTTCTTTTCTCTAATAGATATATTTTTAAATCGATAGAGGTTGTTTTTGTAATAATCTATTGTTTCTTGGTTGATATTGGAAATATTTCCGCAACTTGCTGCATAAAAAGCTGTTTTTTTATTATCAAAACCGGCCCCTGCATATATATTGTCAAAATTGGTTAATTGGGTACATAGAACCTGATCACTACCTATAAAGATTTTGTCAACAGAGTTTATGTCTTGTATTGGTATTAGATTAAAATGTTCTTTAGAAAATCTATGAAATAAGTATTCTTTTTTCTTTTTGACATTATGTAATATAATGTATTTCACGAATTGCTTTAATGCCGTAATAACGCTTGTTTTCAAATATTTTTTTTTAATCAGAAACATTGGATTATAGTCAACTATATATACTGCATTTCCTTCCTTTATAAAATATTGCGATAAGGCATAAGCCTGAAGCATTGCACCATAATTGTTTGTGTTATGAAATGTTAGTATAGCTATTCTCATCTTGATTTAATTTTTATTTGTTTTGGTAAAATAGAAATCATATATAGTACTAATGCTATAATAAGTGTATGTCCATGTCTAATAAATTCTGCGGTTAATATAGAACATAGTAGGATATATAAAAGCCAACAATTTAAATATATGTATTTTTTATCAATTCTTTTTATCATCATTTTAATGAGAACTATTATAATAGCTCCAATTGTTATTATACCTACATTGAAAGATAAACCCATTATTCCCCAGTCATTCCACCTTATACCTGTTTCTTCTAGTATGGCATTTAATTTCTCTATAGGAGAATTATGGTATGGCATACCACTCCCAAGTAACATTTCTATAGTAGTATTAAAATGTTCATTTACATAATAGTTCAATCCAATGTATCTAACGTAATCTTCATTTGAAAAATTATCGGATTGTTGGCGTTCTATCATGCCTTCTATAATAACTTGTCCATAATCTGTATTTATTATAATTAATGAGGCTATAAAAAGACATAAGAGTACATATATAGATTTGGTTGAAATCTTATATATATATATAATCATAAAAAAGGTTGCAATGATAGAACTAAGAATCATAGTTCTGAATCCCATGAGGAAGATAACTAAAAAGCAAATAAATGCAAAGATAAAGTTTATTCGTTTTTTTTGAGTAGTTAAACCTTTACATAAGAAAAAGAAATAGCCTAAACTTCCTAAAATAGATCCATCTATGCGTAGTCTTGAATTCTTCAAATTGGTATAATATTCGGTTGGTAAATCAAAGAGTAAAGTTGGATATATTGAGTATTGAATTATATAACTTATTGAGTAAACAATGGCCAACCATGCTATAGTTTGTTCAGCTACGTTGATTTGTAGTTTACATTTATAAAAATAGAAATACCATAAAAAACCTACGATAATATAGGAGGCAAAGAAAGTATTTATGATATTTTGGTTTCTATAAAAATAAGATGATAGACAAGATAATATGAGGAAGATAAAAGATATTATAAAACCAGTTTTAGCCGGTATTTTTCTTTTTACAGCGTAAAATAAACCAATAAAACCTATTATACATATTATAACTTTTGAGAAGTTTATTGGAATTGGTATATAGATAAAAGAAAAGAAATTAAAGCTAACTAAAAAAAGTAATATCCAATATTTTTTTTTATGTATAAGTTCGTTCATAATAAAGAATGAATTTACTATATTTTTGAAATGTATATGCTTGGAATAGACAATCTTTAATTTGAGAATAGGTTAAAATTTCTTTTATTAAGAATTATTTTCTCTATTTTCTTTTTAATCTTATATAAAAATATTTTTAGCTTATTGATTAAACCGATATTTGTGTATGTTTTAATACCTTTAAAACCGTATTTGATATATTTTTCCTCGAAGATAACAGATTTAGGATCTATGGATGAAGGTTTTATTAAATTAGGTTGAATACATAATTCTTTAGTTGTCTTGATTAAGTTTAGTCTATTCTTGCTTTTATCGAATAAGTATTGACCTTTTGAGGTATTTATAATAATTAATGAACAGCCTTTATTGTCAGCATTAAATGTTTTAGATAATTTTTCCCACCCCCAGTAATCAGCTATGGTAAAATCTGATGGACGATTGAAATTAGTATAATGGCATTTTCCACATGATGGGCGCAACATTAGGTGTTGATAAAAAAGTATTCTATAAGCGTTAAATTCCTTTTTACTTCCATTTTGGAATATAAATGATTCAATATGTCCATTCCACCCAATACGCGATTTATCTCTGAAATTTACCTTTATAATTTTTTGTTTATATTTTTTTTCTATGTATGTGAGATAATCTCGCCAAACGTAGGGAGCGGGCACTCCATGACAGACAATATCTACTAGGATTAATTTTTCTCTTAATTTCTTACCTATATAAGAGGCTAATCCAGCTGTTTGGCAGGGAGTTCCAGAAAATAAAACCATTAACCCTTGCTTTAAATCTTCTTTTACTTTGGGAAATATATCCATTAAATCGCTCTGTACATATTTTGAGCCCTTAAATTCATCACGCTCCTTTTTGTTAGTTGCTCGTTTATGTACTACTCGAAAATGATCAGTATATCCAACACCATATACGACACCTCCTTGCTCCAAAACATAATCAGAAATAGCGATAAAGGCAGCTCCACTTCTACTTGTCTCTATTTCGTGCATATCCTTATGACGGGCAGCGTAGATTTGAGGTTCAGGGAGATTTAAACTTTTATCATAATTAGCGTGAAAAGCACATACTTTTTCGCAAAGTCCACAATTGGTACATTTTTTTGTGTCAACTTTGGGATATAGAAATCCTAATGCATCTGGTTCCATACTAATTGCGTGATGCGCACAAACGCTTGCGCAAGCAGTACATCCACAGCAATCTGCTTTGTTGGTTATTTGTATCATTTTCGAGTGATTTTAGATTTTATTGTACCTAATTTTTGGTGGATGAACTCTCTTTCTTGATTGTTGCAGCCGATAAAATAAATACTGCTAAGCGTACAAATAATAGCAATGAGGCTAATAAGAATAAAGTTGATAAATGATTCTTTAATGTAGTATGCACTAATCAAGGGAAGAATAACGGCTATTATGCTAACAATAATAATGTTCAAATAAACATTTTTCAGATATTTGGTTATGGAGAGGCCAATCATTCCTCTCAATAAGATTAAACGAGCAGCCAGACAACATTGTGAGATGCAGATTGCTATTACAATAACAACCTCAGGAAAGTAGCCTAATCGCAAGAGTATATACGATATCGGTAAATTCATCATTTGCAAACCACCTACGATTATTTGGTAATTACGTATTTTTCCAGTAGCAAGCATGGCCGTAATTAATGGTTGTGAAATAGATTCGCTCAAAGCAAATATTAAAATCAGTTGTACAAAAAAAACTGCATGTTCAGGGACTATTTTTAGCCATAATACCAAGATATAATGTGTATTTATCAATATGGGTAAGGATAGTAAAAGTAGCATATAGAAAGAGAGACGTGCTCCTTGAAAAATAAGAGTCATCATGTATCCCTTATCTCCTGCTGCGTACGATTTGGTTATCTGTGGATTAAGTGCTGTCATAAAGTTTACTACAAACTGATTTACAGCATTATTTACCTGAAAAGCGATTCCTCTGGCTGCATTAACAGCCGGTCCGCAAAATAAATTAATTACCACGTTTCCACCTTGGTCGCGAAGCACAGCCGATGATGCACCGATAAAATTCCATCCGGCAAAACCAAACATTTGTTTTAATAGTTGTTTGTCCCATACGAAATGGTAAGTGCATTCACTAAAATGTCGTTTGCAATAGTTGCCGTAGGTAAAGCGTACCACAAGTGCTACTACGCACATCAGGATGGCATAAAATATCAGCTTATCTATTGGAGCGATGGTAATGAGGTATGCGATGGTTAGTTTTCCTACAGCCTCTAATATACTGATATAAGCAAATGCTGACATCTTTTCATGGGCAATAATGCTGGCATTATAGGGTATGCTTATCAGGTTGATAGCAAATGTAAGAATAGAAAATTGGAATACCCAGTTCGCTGCTTCCATTCTCACTTCAGGTATGTTCATTTTAGCATTCAAGAACCACATACCTATTGTTTCGGCTAATAAAATGATAATTCCTGACAGTATAAGCTGAATAGTAACTGCTGATGAAAATATTTTATTCAGATTTTCCTGATTCCCTTTTCCTAATTCGTATGTAATAAAACGACTGATGGCGGCAGAAAGCGATCCTGATAGAACAGAAAACATGGCTACAACTCCACCCACTACATTGTAAATACCGAAATCTTCTACTCCTAAGGCATTGAGTACTACACGTGAAGTGTAAAGACTGACTGCCATTAAGAATAGCATACGGAAATAGAGCAGTAATGTATTCTTGGCTATTCGCTTATTGTTTTCTGTCGTATTGCTCATTATTTATAGTATAAAGTTCCACAGGAAAGTACGGTTTCTGTTAATTAAACTTGTGCTTATGTTCGTACTTCCTGTAAATAATCAGGTAACGCTTTGCCTTATTTTTTCTGTTGATTCTTATTATTGTTTTGACCATCGAATCCATATCCATATCCATAACCATAACCGTAACCATAGCCCTTACCGTAACCATACTTGGCACCGTAACCATAGCCGTAGCTGTTCTTGCGCTTGCTCATGTCGATGTCATTAATGACGGTAGCCAGTTTCGGGAACTTATGCTCGTCACGCAGTACGTTGATGTAGCGATAGCCGGCTTTCGGGGTTACGTCGGCACGACATACGTATACACAGATGTCTGCTACACGACCGATAATGGCAGTATCGGTTACCATACCGATAGGGGCGGTATCGAGAATGATGTAGTCGTAAAGTTCTTTCAACTGATTGATAGCGTCATCCAGTACGGTGCGCGCCACCAGTTCGGTAGGATTAGGAGGTACGGGACCGCCCGGCAGGATATCGAGGTTGGGACTGATGTCCGAACGCTGGATCATGTCGGTCAGCTTCACATGCTCGGGATCGCTCAGGTAGTTGGTGATGCCTTCGGCACGGCGGCTCAGGTTGAACACCTTGTTCAGACCGGGCTTACGGATATCCATACCTACTACGATGACCTTCTTACCTAAGAAAGCTAGGCTCACGGCAGTATTCCCGGCCACGAACGATTTACCTTCACCTGGCTGGGTAGAGGAGAAGAGAATCACTTTCTGACTCTTTTCCAGCATGAACAGCAGGTTGGTACGCAGGCCGCGGAAGGTTTCTTCCATGATATCGTTCTTGTTCTCGCGCACCACGATGGCACCGTGCTCCGGCTTTTTGCAACGAGGTAGTTCTGCCAGAATGGATACGTCGGTCAGTTTTTCCACGTCTTCCCGGTTTTCTATCTTGTACTTCAGCAGGTCGCGCAGGTAGACGATACCCACCGGTATGCCCAGTCCGAAGATAAGGGCGGCAAGGGCAATGATTTTCTTTTTCGGAGATACCGGATCCTTGTCTGCCTGTGCCTCTTCGATGATGCGTCCGTTGGTAGCGGTGGCAGCCAGAGTGATGGCGTTTTCTTCACGCTTCTGCAGCAGCATGATGTAGAGTTGTGCTTTGATTTCCTGCTGGCGGGAGATGGTGAGGAACTCCTTTTCCTGCTGGGGGGCACTGCTGATGCGTCCCTCGAACTTGCGTGCCTGACGGTCGATGTCGGCACGGGTAATCTGGAGTCCTTTCAGTACGCTGGCCACGGTAGTCTGTACGTTATGGCGCATGGCCTCGATGCCGGTGTTCATGTTCACCACAGCTGGGTTGTTTTCACTCGAGGTGCGGAGCAGCCGCTTGCGTTCAATAAGCATGTTGTTGTACTGGTCGATGACCGTGCTCAGGTTCTGGTCCTGCAAGCCTACGTTGGAAGGAATTACCTCCTGTTCGTTGGCGGGATTGTTGATATAGTCGCGCAGGAACTCTACCAGACGGATCTGGGTCTGGTTCT
>ENA-OPAG01001508-OPAG01001508.1-human-gut-metagenome-genome-assembly--contig:-NODE-1508-length-11855-cov-3.172542_pt1 | contig 11855 bp, 8 predicted proteins | sample MGYA00241053_ERZ501422 | MGnify/ENA primary metagenome ERZ501422 (study PRJEB25962, sample SAMEA2042619) | human gut metagenome | biome: human gut; feature: human-associated habitat; material: faeces... | reverse complement strand
GTTGCAAGAAAATGTCTTCTTGACATTTGGTTTGTTGTGTTATGCATGGTAATGATGTTTTGTATGTTTTTGTGGTCTGTTTTTAGATTTTCGATGATTTCATATTCATGCATATGCGGCAATATCCGATTGACCTGCTGGAGCATCGTCGTATAGAGAAGGTAACGATAGAAGGAAACGAGAAGGTTTTATCTACGGCTGGAGGTGAGATATTCAAGGCTCCGGCGGTTATTGTCGCTACGGGCGCTAGCTGGCGTAAATTGAATGTACCGGGTGAGGCAGAGTATATAGGGCGTGGAGTGGCTTTTTGTCCTCATTGCGACGGTCCGTTTTATAAGGGAAAACATGTTGCCGTGGTTGGCGGTGGAAATTCCGGTATCGAGGCGGCTATTGATTTGGCGGGGATCTGTTCGAAAGTAACCGTTTTGGAGTTTATGGATGAGTTAAAAGCGGATCAAGTCTTGCAAGAGAAAGCGAAGAGTTTGCCGAATGTCGAGATCTTTGTTAGTTCACAAACAACCGAGGTGGTTGGAAATGGCGACAAGGTAACCGGTATCCGTACAAAGGATCGTAAGACAGGGGAAGAGCGTGTTCATTTAGACGGTATTTTTGTTCAAATCGGCTTAGCCGCTAATAGTGGTGTCTTTAAGGAGATTGTCGAAACAAATCGTCCCGGTGAGATCGTGATTGACGCACATTGCCGGACGAATGTCCCGGGTATTTATGCAGCGGGCGACGTTTCCACCGTACCCTTTAAGCAAATCATTATTTCTATGGGAGAAGGCGCCAAAGCGGCCCTTTCGGCCTTTGAAGATCGGGTACGTGGTGTACTCGGTTGATGAAATACCTACAAATAGGTAATTTTTGAACAGCGTATCTCTTTTATCGGTTATATTACTATATTTGCGATCGAGAGAAAAGAGATGGATAGATTAAGAAAATATCTGAGGATATTACTCCCTGCGCTGTTCATAGCCTATTTGGGATGTATTATTGCGTTTACCCACGTTCATATTGTCAACGGGGTAACGATCGTCCATTCTCACCCGTATCATAAAACGGACGATGGTCGTCCGGACCATGAACATGGCTACGCCGAGTTTCAGTTGCTTCATCAGTTATCTGTCTTGCAGATAACAGGTGTGGCTTTCGTCGCTATTCTGCTGGCGGCTTTTTATTCCTTTATCCGTAACTTATCTTTCGCTCCGGTCTATCCGGACTATATCGTTCCCTTCCGGGGAAGACGTACGCTTCGGGCTCCTCCCATATTCTGATATTGTGAGATTAATAACATTGTATTACTTATCAGAATAAATTAAAATGAATAAATTTTTCATCTTTATACTATGCCTGTGCTGTGCCCTAACGGTAGCTCAGGCCACGGGAGAGGACCGTCTAAACGACTCAGACGCAAATGTTTTCGGACATGTATTGGATAAGAAAACAGGGGAACATCTTCCCTTTATCAACGTATTGTTAAAAGGTACCACGATCGGTACGACCACCGATAACTCGGGACATTATTTCCTGAAGAATCTGCCGGAAGGTAAATTTACGCTAGAATATAAAGCGCTCGGGTATAAGACTATCTCTAAAGAAGTGACCCTAAAGAAAGGAAAAACCTTAGAGATTAATGTAGAACTGGAAGAAGACCAGATCGCCTTGGATGGCGTGGTGGTATCTGCGAATCGTGCGGAAACTTCCCGCCGGTTGGCTCCCACATTAGTGAATGTATTGGATGCGAAGGTTTTTACTACGACCAATGCGGTGAATTTGGCACAGGGACTAAATTTCCAACCGGGTGTACGGGTAGAGACGAATTGCCAGAATTGCGGTTTCCAGCAAGTCCGGATCAATGGATTAGACGGACCTTATACCCAAATACTGATTGATTCACGTCCCATATTCAGCGCTTTATCCGGCGTATATGGGCTTGAGCAAATACCGGCGAATATGATCGAGCGGGTAGAGGTGATGCGAGGAGGGGGATCGGCACTGTTCGGCTCGTCCGCTATCGCCGGGACAATTAATATCATCACGAAGGAGCCCTTGAGAAATTCCGGGGAATTGTCGCATACGTTAACCTCGATCGGTGGGACATCCGCTTTCGATAATAATACGACCCTAAATGCCTCTTTGGTATCGGAAAATGGGAAAGCGGGCTTATATCTTTTTGGCCAGAACCGTCATCGTTCCGGTTTTGATCAGGATGGAGATGGTTTTACGGAGTTGCCTAAATTGAAGAATCAAACGGTTGGTTTCCGTTCGTACCTGAAAACGAGTACTTATAGTAAATTGACATTCGAGTATCATCATATGAATGAATACCGCAGGGGAGGAAATCTGTTGGATCGTCCGCCTCATGAAGCGGATATCGCCGAACAGTTGGAGCATTCGATTGATGGAGGAGGTCTGAAATTCGATCTTTTCTCCAAGGATTACAAACATAAATGGAGTGTTTTCACTTCTGCCCAGAATACAGACCGGGATAGTTATTACGGGACGAACCAAGATCCGAACGCTTACGGCAAGACTACGGACCTGACGGTTATGGCCGGTACGCAATATGCTTATAGTTTTGATAAATTCTTATTTATGCCATCGGATTTGACTGCCGGTTTGGAGTATAGTTTCGATCATTTGAAAGACGAGATGATCGGGTATAATCGCTTTACGAATCAGAAGGTGCATATTGAGAGCGCATTTTTGCAGAATGAGTGGAAAAATAAGCGATGGAGCTTCTTGATTGGCGGTCGTTTGGATAAACATAATATGATGGATCATGTAATATTCAGCCCTCGTGCGAATATCCGTTTTAACCCGACGGAAGATATCAATATCCGGGCTAGTTATTCCAGTGGTTTCCGTGCCCCGCAAGCGTTCGATGAGGATATGCATATCTCGGCGGTCGGCGGAGAGGTCGCTATGATCCAGCGTGCGAAAGATTTATCCGAGGAGAAATCGCAGAGCTTGAGTGCTTCGGTCGATTTTTACCATCGTTTTAAGAATGGTATCCAGTTGAACTTCTTGGTGGAAGGTTTTTACACCAGCTTAAGTGATGTGTTTGTCTTGGAAGATATCGGGAAAGATGAGCAAGGCAATCTGATTAAGGAACGTCGTAACGGTTCCGGGGCGAAAGTGATGGGATTAACCTTGGAAGGAAAGTCGGTGTTAACTTCATGGCTATCTTTGCAAGCGGGCGCTACTTTCCAGCGAAGCCGTTATAAAGAGGCCGAGAAATGGAGCGATGACGAGAATGTGCCAGCCGAGACAAAGATGTTCCGTACGCCGGATATCTATGGTTATTTTACGGCTACTCTCACGCCTTTCAAACGTTTCACGGCTTCCCTGTCGGGAACCTATACGGGAAGTATGTTGGTGCAGCATTTGGCGGGATATATACCTTTGGATAAGGCGGTGGAGACTCCGGATTTCTTTGATATGAATATCAAGCTTGCGTATGAGTTCCCGCTTTACAAAGAGCTGAAACTAGAAGTAAATGGGGGCGTGCAGAATCTGTTCAACGCTTACCAATCCGACTTTGACCAAGGTAAGAACCGGGATTCCTCCTATATCTATGGCCCGGCTAGCCCGAGAAGTTATTTTGCCGGTGTAAAGATGAGCTTTTAATCATGTAATGCCCTTTGAAAAAACATGTACGTGTTTCGTGAAAAACACGTACGTGTTTCCGAAAAAAGACGTACGTGTTTTTTTGAAGGCAAAATAAATAAAAAGACAGTGTTCCCAAGCGTATGATCGCCCTACGGAAACACTGTCTTTTTTATGGGATAAATCGGGATGTTTTATTTAACGAACGGAGCGGCTTGCAAATAGGCGGCGCTCTTCTCTACGCCCTCGAACTGGGTACGGCCTTTCTTGTCGCCTTCCAGTTCCACGTAGTAGCCGAGGATACCGATCTCGTACGCTTTTTTGAATATATTCGGGAAATTCATCATACCGGAATCACCGATGATCCAACGATCCTTGATGTGCAATAACTTAAAACGATTCGGATAATTCTCCATCCATTCCACGGGATCTTGCTGCCCCATAACGGCCCAATATACATCCAACTCGAACATAACCTTATCCGGATCGGTATTTTTCAGGAATAACTCCTCGATATAAGTACCCTTAGGAGGTGCCCACGGATTCGGGCTCTGTTCCGGTTTCTCGCCGGCTTTCAATACCCGTTTGAACTCATTGCTGTGATTATGGTAGCCCCATAGGATTCCCGCTTTCTTCGTGATCTCTCCGGCACGGTTGAAGATCTCCGATACTACTTTGGCGTCATCCTCGTTTTCGATACGGGGTAAACTCGGTTGTACCATACAACTAACACCTAGCTCGGCATGGATATCGGTTGCCTTTTTCCAGAACTCGTCGAATTTGGGCATATTCTCTTTCGTGTACTCACGAAGAGAGGGGGTCAGGTGTGAGCTACTGATTCTCAAACCGGCATCATCCACCATTTTCTTATAATCCTTGGAGGCGATGAATGTCGTATTTTTAGGATTATAATCACCGAATTTACCTGTGTCTTCCCTATATCCGAAAATCTCCAGATCGGTATATCCCGCTTTTGCCAATCGGTTCAATCCGTTAGGCATATCTTGCAGTAACTCCTGTCCGAGCGAATAGGTTTGCAACCCCATCTTTTTCCCGGCGGGTGCCGAGGATACCGCATCCGTGGCGGGTATGGATCTGGTGGGATTTGAAGCCATTACTTTTTGGCTGGCTATGCCCCCTAAAGTAAGTAATGAAATGTTTCTCAAAAATGTTCTTCTGTCTGTCATGGTGATAAAGAATTAAAATTAAACATCTGTTACTCGCAAATATAGTTAACCTTTTTGAAGTTTATTAAGAAAAAGTACCTCAAAAACTTACGATTGGGTTTAAATAGATTTAAAATTTGACATAACTCAATTTTACGAACTTACTCCATACATCCAATTACCTGAATAAGGGGATTGTTTGGTATACCTCCGTGGATTTTTAATGTGATTTTACCCATTCTTAGGTATTGTGGGGCGGTAGTCTCTGATCGTAACTTTGCAACGTTTTAAATAACATAATTGATTAAATGATGATGAAGAAAATCAGAGGGCTTTTCCTCTCCTTTTTACTGTTGCTTATTTCCATCTCGGCTTTTTCTCAACATAAAACAATGATATCGGGTAAAGTCCTGTCCACGGAAAAAACAACCGTGGATTTCGCTACCGTTTATCTAAAAGGTACGAATTACGGCGGGACTACGAATGAGGAAGGTATCTATCATCTTCAAGCTCCCGCAGGAGAATATACATTAGTAGTATCGGCTATCGGATATAAGACGGTAGAGAAACCCGTGAAACTGATGCGTGGGGAACGGGCGAAGATGAATGTGGTAATCAGCCCTCAAGCTACGGAGTTGGATGAGGTGGTTGTCGTTTCTAATGGCGTGACCCGGCTCAAGCGTTCTGCGTTCAATGCCGTGGCCCTCGATACGAAAGCCTTGCAAAATTCAACCCAGAACTTGAGTGAAGCCTTGGCTCAAGCGCCCGGAATGAAGATCCGGGAGTCTGGCGGTGTCGGCTCGGATATGCAACTGATGATGGATGGATTTACCGGCAAGCATATCAAGATCTTTATCGATGGGGTTCCGCAAGAAGGTGTCGGCAGTTCTTTCGGACTGAATAACATTCCGGTGAATTATGCCGAGCGTATAGAGGTCTATAAGGGTGTGGTACCGGTGGGTTTCGGAACAGACGCTATCGGAGGTGTTATCAATATCATCACCAAGAAGAACCGGAACAAATGGTTCTTGGATGCTTCTTATTCATACGGGTCTTTCAATACGCATAAATCTTATGTGAACTTCGGACAGACTTTCCGGAGCGGACTCACGTATGAGATCAACGTTTTCCAGAATTATTCGGATAATAATTACTATGTGGATACTCCGGTGAAGGACTTTACGACCGGAGCGATCAATAAGAAAAAGATCGAGCATGTGAAGCGTTTTCATGATACGTATCATAACGAGGCCGTTATCGGGAAAATCGGTTTCGTGGATAAGAAATGGGCGGATCGTTTGATGTTCGGGTTTACCTATTCACATATGTATAAAGATATACAGACGGGCGTACGCCAAGAAGTGGTGTTTGGCGGCAAATATCGGAAGGGATACTCGATCATGCCGTCGTTGGACTATCGCAAGCGTGATTTCTTCGTTAGGGGCTTGGATGTGGTATTGACGGCGAATTATAATAAGAACATGACGAACAATGTAGATACCTCTTCCTATGAATATAATTGGCGTGGCGAGATGCGTCCGCTCCGGATGCCCGGTGAGCAATCTTATCAGAACACCCGGTCGGATAATAATAACTGGAACGGAACCTTAACAGCTAACTACCGTATCGGTAAGGCGCATACGTTCACGTTCAATCACGTGATCAACGCGTTCCGGCGTTCGAATCAGTCTCTTTTGAACGAGGACTCGGAAGCGAACGCTATCCCGAAGGAAACCCGTAAAAATATCAGCGGTCTTTCGTATCGCTTGATGCCGACGGAACATTGGAACTTGTCTGTGTTCGGTAAATATTACAACCAGTTTATCGCGGGGCCTGTCGCTACTTCCTCGGCTCAAGATGACTATATACGTACGACCAATTCGGTAAGCGCGATGGGATATGGGGCCGCGGGAACTTACTTTATCTTGAAAAGCTTGCAAGCGAAATTGTCCTATGAGAAAGCCTATCGCCTGCCGACGAATGAGGAGATGTTTGGTGATGAGGACCTTGAGACCGGAGATATATCCTTGAGACCGGAGAACAGCGATAACGTGAATCTGAATTTAAGCTACAACGAGACATTCGGTAAGCATTCCGTATATGTGGAAGGCGGATTGATCTACCGGAATACGAAAGATTATATCCAACGGAATATATCGGATTTGAGCGGCGGTAAATATGGCGCTACCTATGTGAATCATGGTCGTGTAGAGACCAAGGGTTACAATATCTCGGTTCGCTACGGTTTCGCTAACTGGGTAAGCGTAGGAGGAAACTTTACGCAGATGAATGTAAGGGATAACGTGAAGACGGTTACCAGTGGGACGAACCAAGAGAGCTTGACATATGGCGCGCGTATGCCGAATCTTCCTTATCAGTTTGCCAACTCGGATGTGACTTTCTATTGGCGTAATTTGTGGAAGAAAGGCAATACGCTAAGTGTCACTTACGATAATTTATATATGCATAGTTTCCCGCTGTATTCGGAGGCAGTAGGCAGTGAATCCGAATTTGTGGTACCAACTCAATTCTCGCATAACCTGACACTCTCTTATGGTATACAGAACGGGCGTTACAATATCTCTTTCGAGTGCAGGAATCTCACGAACGAGAAATTATACGATAACTTCAGCTTGCAGAAGGCTGGCAGGGCTTTCTATGGTAAGGTGAGGGTTTATTTCGGTAATTAATTTAAAGTGTGACTATCTTTTATTTATCAATAATTAATTCAAAACATAATAGATTAAAACAACATGAAGAAGAATTATTTAATGACAGGTCTTGCCGCCGCGTTATTGGTTGGGGGGGTATTTACTTCTTGTAGTGACGACGATCCTGTAAACCCGGATAACGGAGGCAACGGGAATGGAAATGGCGGAGGATCGACCTCGGAGGCGGTTTCGAGCTATGTAGTCGCCGCTTCTGTCGGTGACGCAAATTACTTGTTGACAGCCGATACGCTGGGTGATGGCTCTATCTCCGCTAAAAACAACGGACTCACTACGGAAAGCGGTACGCAATGGATCTTCTATAAGGATAAATATTTGTATCGTTTGGTTTACAACCAAGGAAATGCCGGTGTTACTTCTTCATACGTACTGAATGCGGAAGGTAAGATTAAAGAGCGTGATAATACTTACGAGATCAAGCGATTTACTTCTTATGGTATCTATGGCGACTATATCATTACATCTTCTACCGGTGATCTGGGTGAGGAATATGCGGACGAGAATGGTTATCTGCCTAAAGGCTTCTTGCTCTCTTATCTGGATGTGGCCAAAGAGACGTTTACGACAAACACGAATACGATCTTGTCGGAGAATTATTTGGGAAATGGCGAGTTCGTTACGTTAGCGGGTATTCTCCAAGCGAACGGCCGGATCTATTCCGCGGCTATCCCGATGGGATTGAGTAAGTACGGCGTGAAAGCGGAGGGAGGTAAATATGTTAAATACCCGGAGCTGGTAAAGACAGAATCCGGAGGAAGCGGTAGTGGCGCTTACGAAAAAGGGGAATTGCAATGGACGCAATATCCGAACGAGGCTTGGGTCGCTATTTATGCGAACGAGAAATTCGAGAACCCGAAACTGATAAAGACGGATAAGATCAGTTATGCTTGCGGACGTAACCGTTCTCAATACTACCAGACCATTTGGACGGCAGACAACGGCGATGTGTATGTGTTCTCGCCCAGCTATGCCAAGACGATGACCGCGGAGGTACAGAAAACGACTTTGCCGGCCGGTGTAGTTCGTATTAAGGCTAATGCGGAGGAGTTTGATCCTGATTATTATTGTAATTTGGAGGCACAGACGGGTGGTAAGGCATTCTTGCGTTGTTGGCATATCACGGAAGATTATTTCTTGTTGTTGATGTATGATCGTCCGTTGACTGAATCCGGATTCGCCGCGAAAGAGTTGGCTATTTATAAAGGAGAGGATAAGAGTCTTACTTACGTGAAGGGGCTGCCTTCCACGGATGTTATTTCCGGATTTGGCAATACTCCGTTCTCGGAGGATGGTATCGCTTATATGGCGGTTACGACTACCGATGGAAGTCAACCGGCCGTGTATCGTATCGATCCGAAGACAGCTACCGCAACAAAAGGTCTTACCGTTGAGGCAGAGCAAATCAGTGGTGTAGGTAAATTGACTGCCGCTCAAGAGTAATAAGCAAGTATGAGTCGGACTCACATTCTTTTAATATTCCTCCTGCTCCCGCTAACCCTGCGGAGCCAGGAGGATATTTGTATAGGAAAGGAACTGGTTTTGTACTCTACCGTATTGCAAGAAGACCGGAGTTATTGGATACACCTGCCGGAGCATTATAATATGGATACGAAACAACGCTATCCGGTTGTTTACCTGCTAGATGGAGATTCTTTCTTTCATTCGCTGGTAGGCATAAGGAAAACGTTGGCATCCGGTAGAGGTAAATATCTACCTCCCTGTATTATTGTCGGGGTATTAAATACGGATCGGACACGTGATTTTACGCCTACCGCTTCAGCCGCCGGACGGGATGGTAAAATCTCCATAGATGCGATTCCGCAAGGAGGGGGAAGTGAGGCTTTCAGTAAGTTTCTTACGGAAGAACTTCGCCCTGCTATCGATAGTGCCTATCGCACGAACGGCTGGAATATGCTTATCGGTCATTCGTATGCGGGGCTTTTCACCTTGAATACGTTTCTTCGTCATACGGAATTATTTGATACCTATCTAGCGGTCGACCCTAGTTTGTGGTGGGATCAGGGGCGGTTGGTCCGGGAGGCGGAGGCTTTGGTTGCAGGCCGGGATTTTAAAGGGAAAAGCCTGTATATCGGTGTCGCGTCTAAAAAAAGGACGGACCGGGTGGACATTCATCTTGACAAAGTGAGTTATCTTCTTTCGGAGGTTTTGCCACAAGCGGAGAACCTGCGTTTCTTTAGTAAATCATTTCCCGACGAGAACCATGGAACGGTAGCGGTTCCGGGTATATATGACGGGATTAAACAATTATTCGGAAAATGAGAAAATTCTTTGCGAAAGTACATTTATGGCTATCGATACCTTTTGGCATTATTATTGCGATTGTCTGCCTGACCGGGGCGATTCTCGTCTTTGAGACAGAGATATTAGAATTAGGCTACCCTTCCCGTTATTTTGTAAAGGAAGTAAAAGGGGAACCTCTCTCGCCTGCCGCCTTGATAGAATCGGCGCGCCAACAATTACCCGATTCGGTTCGAATAAACGGTATTCGGGTATCGTCTGACCCGAGACGAACTTATCAACTGGTATTACCGGGGAAAAAGGCCGCGGGTTTTATTGATCCCTACACCGGGGAGGTGACCGGGATGGATGACGGACAAGGTTTTTTCCTGAAAATGATGCGTCTTCATCGTTGGTTACTTGATGAGTATAAACGGGATGGAAGTTTTTCTTGGGGAAAATCAATAGTTGGCTATGCGACTTTGGTCTTGGCGATTATTATTATAAGTGGAATCGTAATTTGGTATCCTCGTAATAAAAAAGTATTGAGAAACCGGTTGAAAGTAAAGACCAAGGCTGGTTGGTTCCGTTTCTTCTATGATTTACATGTCTCCGGGGGATTCTATGCGGCATTGCTCCTGCTTATCTTAGCGTTAACCGGATTAACATGGTCGTTTGGTTGGTATCGAAATGCCTTTTATAGTGTCTTCGGTATTAGTGCAAACCCGCCTCAAGCGCATCATGCTCCAGCTTCTTCCGGCGCAAAGAAACCCGCGAAGAAAAAGACGGATTACACACAATGGGCTGAGGTGTTATCGGCATTGAAAAGCCATTATCCGGACTTTAACTCAATCACGATCCAAGATGGCTCCGCTACGGTTTCTACGGCCCGTTATGGGAATACAAGAGGAAGCGACCGTTACTCCTTTGATCCTGCTACGGGTGAGATTACGGAAGTCCAATTATATAAAGATCTCCCAAAATCGGGGAAGATAAGAGGATGGATTTATTCCGTACACGTCGGCTCGTGGGGGGGAATGACTACCCGTATATTGACTTGCTTAGTTTCCTTGTTGGGGACGATCTTCGCGATAACCGGCTATTATTTTTGGATAAAGAAACAATTCAGGAAACTGAGATGAAAAGAAAGAGGTATGTTTGACCCACATACCTCTTCATAAATCTAAACCAATCAAGTTGAATACGCAAACGTTACAATAGTAAGGGTGCGAATACCCACGAATGATCAGCTAAAGTCACCACTCAATGAACTTACCTCTTTGCCTGCGTTTCTCCAATTCCTCTTGCAGATAACGTTGGCGGTCTTTGGCGATGTAACGACGGGCGAAGATATTGGGGACGGCTACGCCTAAAGAGATACAAAGGATGATGAGGGCGGAGTTAATACCATTGGAGAAGGCGTTCGTAACCTCGCCGATCACCCCATGAAGGTTGATAAAACCTAATAACGAGCGATACATCAACACTCCCGGGATCATTGGGATAACAGAAGGGATCGTCAATACATGGTTCGGAACATGGAACCAATGAACCGCTTTCACCGCAATCAAGCTGACAACGAAACTTCCCATAAACGAGCCGATCACGGGACCATAGCCCAGCTCGAAGTTCACGAAGTTCCGGATGCATACGGCGATAATACCGCCTAAAGCAACCACCCATAATAAACGGCGTTGGATATTGAATATCATAGAGAAACCAACGGCGGATATGGCGGCCGCTATCGCATATACGTAATACGGATCATGCGGGACCATACTTAATTCGCTGAATTTATGGTCGATCGATACGTCGTTCATCACGAGTAAGCGCAAGGCGAACGCGATACCGAAAGTCATTGCCGCTACCATCATCACCGTGTTTGCGGCACGGGTAATACCGACCAGCAAGTGATTATCGATCATATCGTCTACAAAATTAATCAAAGGTACGCCCGGTACGATGAATAGGGCACAAGCCAGTAACGGGAGATACGGAGTACCGGATATTCCCAGAAAAGATGAGGCATATGCTAGACAAGTACAAATAAAGGCGGCAAGAGCGATCCCCATGTAGGCGTTAAGGCCAGCCTCTACACAACGGGCACGCACCC
>ENA-OPAG01001501-OPAG01001501.1-human-gut-metagenome-genome-assembly--contig:-NODE-1501-length-11879-cov-2.436823_pt1 | contig 11879 bp, 5 predicted proteins | sample MGYA00241053_ERZ501422 | MGnify/ENA primary metagenome ERZ501422 (study PRJEB25962, sample SAMEA2042619) | human gut metagenome | biome: human gut; feature: human-associated habitat; material: faeces... | reverse complement strand
CTAACTAGATACATTTTTCGCCCATTGGGGACGTCATTTTTTTGGCGATATACTGAAAACCCAATTAGATACATTTCTTATCAAAAGTAGTTTTCACTTTTGTAACTCTTGCCTTAAAATCCACAATTAGATACATTTTTTACCAAATGGCTCTTTCCCCTCAAAGGTATCTTTCCCCTCAAGTTGATTTAATTAAAATAAATTTTAATTTCTATAAAAGCTAAAAAACTTTGTACTTGCGCAGGTACAAAGTTTAACGATTCTTAGAAATCATCATTCAAAGTACTTTCCGTAACTTTGTCGGTATTAGCACCTAACTCAATAGGTTGCTGTGGAGTCATAAAGCCGATTCTTTCGTCCACTCTTGATAATATATATTCAATTTTATAATTAAACTAATTGTAATATAGCTACTTCAGCAGCATCTCCTCTACGAGGACCAGCTTTTATTATCCTTGTATATCCTCCAACTCTACCTTCGTATTTTGGAGCGATTTCATTGAATAATTTTGCCATTACATCTTCGCCTTCAACTTTGTTTAATTTTGTCATTATTTTTCTTCTAGCATTTAATCTTGATGGCATATCTTTTTGTCTCTTTTCAGTTGTTTCTTCTTTAACAACTTTTAGATATTCATTACCATTTTTGCTTTTTACTAATTCTGTAACTTTGTTACCTTTAGAATCTAATTTTGCTTTAACAACTTTAGCATCTACTGTTTCAAAATTATTTTTTTCTTTTGATAATTCAACAACTTTATTAGCTAAATCAATTCCACCTTTTCCACCTTTTTCCCATACTTGTGCTAATGCAAATTCGCATCCTCTTTCTTCGCAGAAATTCTTGATAAATGTAAGTTCTGCCTCTGTATCTGTTGCAAACTGGTTTAATGTTACAACAACAGGAACTCCAAACAATTTTAAGTTCTCGATATGTTTTTCAAGATTTACGATACCTTTGCTTAACGCATCGATATTTTCTTCTGCCAGATTGTCTTTTGGAACTCCACCATTGTATTTTAAAGCACGTACAGTTGCTACTAATACAACTGCATCTGGATGAAGATCAGCCATCTGACACTTAATATCCATAAATTTCTCTGCACCAAGGTCAGCACCGAATCCTGCTTCTGTAATTGCGATATCTGCTAATTTTAACGCTAATTTTGTAGCCTGTACGCTATTACATCCATGTGCGATATTGGCAAATGGTCCACCATGTACGAATGCTGGTGTATGCTCTAATGTCTGGATCATATTTGGTTTAATAGCATCTTTTAATAATGCCGCCATAGCTCCAACTGCATTCAAGTCTTTGGCTGTGACTGGTTCACGGTCCATGTTGTATGCAACGATGATCTTTCCTAAACGTTCTTTTAAATCTGCCATATCATTTGCAAGGCAAAGAATTGCCATGATCTCAGATGCTACTGTGATGACAAAATGATCCTCACGGACAACACCATCCACACGACGTCCAAGTCCGATGACTGTATTTCTTAATGCACGGTCATTCATATCAATACATCTCTTCCATACAACATCTCTTGTATCGATATTTAATTTGTTTCCCTGCTGAATGTGATTATCAAGCATTGCTGCTAATAAGTTGTTTGCAGATGTGATCGCATGAAAATCCCCTGTAAAATGAAGGTTTAAATCTTCCATTGGTACAACCTGTGCATATCCACCACCGGCTGCTCCACCTTTGATACCAAAACATGGTCCAAGAGATGGCTCACGAAGAGCACAGATTGTTTTCTTTCCAAGTTTGTTTAACGCCTGGGATACTCCGACACTTGTTGTTGTCTTTCCTTCACCTGCTGGAGTTGGGTTGATCGCTGTCACAAGAACAAGTTTCCCATCTTCGTTATTCTTAACTTCATCCATGAAATGAGAATCAAATTTGGCCTTGTATTTTCCATATAATTCAAGGTCGTCTTCTTTGATTCCGATATTCGCTGCAACTTCTTTGATCGGTAATAATGTGGCTTCCTGTGCAATTTCAATATCTGTTTTCATAATAGTTTCCTTTCTATAGATAATCTTCTTTGTATTGTTCAAATTGTTCTTCACTCATAAGAACTTTCCTTGGCTTGGTTCCTTCTTCTTCTCCGACGATTCCCGCTTCGCATAACTGATCCATTAGTCTTGCTGCACGGTTAAATCCAATCTTAAAGACTCTTTGAAGACTTGCGATCGAAGCCTTGTCTTTGTCAATAATAAACTCAGCTGCTTTTTCAAAATATTCATCCCTTTCCTGCGATGTTGCTGCTTTGACCGCAGCTGTCTGAATCTTTTCCTGAATGTCTGCACCATAGCTGTCTTCGGCATTATTTTCTTCCTTTAAGAATTCTACAACCTTGCTGACTTCTTCATCACTGACAAATGCACCTTGTACACGGATTGGTTTCTGATATCCAGATGGATAGAACAGCATATCACCTTTTCCTAATAACTTTTCTGCACCATTCATATCGATAATTGTTCTTGAATCGACTCCTGATGATACTGAAAATGCAATTCTTGAAGGTACATTCGCTTTGATCAGGCCTGTAATGACGTTAACAGATGGTCTCTGTGTTGCGATCACCAGATGAATTCCTGCTGCCCTGGCAAGCTGTGACAGGCGCACGATCGCATCTTCTACTTCACCCGGTGCAACCATCATAAGGTCCGCAAGCTCATCTACAATGATAACGATCTGCGGAAGTTTCTTAAAATCTTCCCCTTCCATACCATTCTTGATCGATTCCTCGACCTTCTCATTATATCCAGTTAAGTTTCTTACATTCACTTCTGCAAACTTCTTATATCGCTCTCCCATCTCCATCACAGCCCAGTTTAACGCACTGGATGCCTGCTTCGGATCTGTAACGACCGGAATCAGCAAGTGTGGAATTCCCTGATATGCACTTAATTCTACGACCTTTGGATCGATCATGATCAGTTTCACTTCATCTGGCGTTGCCTTGTATAAAATACTCATGATCAATGTATTAATACAAACTGACTTACCAGAACCTGTTGCTCCTGCGATCAAAAGATGCGGCATCTTGGCAATATCTGACACGATCACCTGTCCAGCAAGGTTCTTTCCTACTGCAAATGCAATCTTTGATCTTGCCTGTGCAAATTCCTGATTCTCGATCAGTTCCCTGAACATTACCATCTGGTTTGTCTTATTCGGAACTTCGATTCCAATTGCTGATTTACCTGGAATCGGTGCTTCAATTCGAATATCTGCTGCTGCAAGATTTAACTTAATATCATCCGCAAGATTTACGATCTTGCTGACTTTCACACCTTGTTCTGGATGTAATTCAAACTGTGTAACGGATGGTCCACAGCTAATATTGGTAATTGTAACATGAACTCCGAAATCTTCCAATGTTTTTTGCAGTTTTTGTGCAGTCTGACGAAGTTCTTCTTTGTTATTTCCCGCTGTTTTCTTTCCTTTCTCCAATAAAGATACTGGTGGAAACTTATAATCTCCTTCTTTAGTCCGAACCTGCGGAAGAATCTCCACTGGTTTCGATGGTGTATTCTTATCCTTATTCACAAGAGATTTCTTCGATGCATTCGGCTGTACTGGTTCAAATATTTCTTTTGGTTCTTTGTCTATTTCTTCTTGAACGATCAGATCATCAAAATCCTTCTGTATCGGTGTTTGTTTTGTTTTCTCTTCTGGTTCCATAGGCGGCATTGGAGATGCCTGTGATGGTTTCGGTCTTCCAGATCGCAAATCCGGAATATGCATCGATCGTTTCTTTCTCGGTGCTGTTTCTTTATCCTCTTTGGACACCTCTTTTGCTTTTCGTTTCTTCTTCGCTAGTCGTTCTTCTATATCTTCTTCATATCCTTCTACTGTAAAGAAATCAACTGCTTTCTTAAGGAAAGAAAGTAAAGATCTCTCTGTTACAAGGATCAATGAGATTACAGAAATCAATAAAACAACCAAAACACTTCCTGCCCCTCCCAGTTCCTTATAAAGGATTGAACAGATCAATGCACCCAGATACCCGCCTCCTCTGTGGGTTCTTCCACTAAATACAAAGGCTGAATAAGCATCTCTTACTTCTATATTATATATCATCTGAAAAATTGTGGATACCATACATAACAGCAGGATTGCAAAACATGTCTTCTTCACTGCAAGACTGCTGTAATCATTGGAGATCAATAAAATTGCCAGAATAAAGCTTACCGCCGGAATGATGTAATGAGTCGTTCCAAACGCTCCAAAGAAAAATGTACTGATGCTGTTTCCTATGTATCCGCATATTCCAAAATTACTTAAAAATAAAAAAATGAAAAGAGCAAAAACAACTAATACTGCAATCTCTTTATAAAACGGTGCAAAATCTTTTTGTCTTGTGCGTGTCCGTTTCTTTGCAGAAGATGTCTTCCTCTTTCTTGTCTTCTTTGCTGCCATAGAAATTGTTACCTCTCTTTGTATACATTTTGTATACATAATCTGCGTATTTTCTTATTTTACAATTAATTATCAAAATACGCAAGTCCCACCGTGAAAAAGGGAAATGTATTTATCTCCCATACATTTCCCTTTTCTTTTAACATCTTAATATTGTGCAGTTTCTGGAGGTACAAAATCTTCCGCTTCTTTTACAAATTTCTTAACCTGAATTTGTGCTTTCACAACAGGTATATTAGTTCCGGCTCCTGCAACACATCCACCTGGACATCCCATTCCTTCGATCAGATAGCCCTTTTTCTTCCCTGCTTTCGCCTGTAGAAGCATCTTCTTACACTCTGCGAGTCCTTCCACATGATCGATCTTTACTTCTGTTCCAGGATAGTATTCATCAATACATGCCTTGATCGCTCCAGCTACTCCGCTCGCAACCGCATACCCACGTCCTGCTCCAAAGGCATCATTTAACTCTTCTTCTTTTTCATATGTGTTAAAATCAATTTCTTTCGCATCAAACATTCCAGCCAGTTCTTCAAATGTGATCACAAAATCGACCTCACTTCGCACTGTCCGTCTGGATGCTTCTAACTTTTTGGCAACACATGGCCCTACAAAAACAATTTTTGCATTTGGAGATGTAATCCTTGCCGCTCTTGCCGTTGCTACCATTGGTGTTAGTGCATTAGAAATTTCATCGATCACCTCTGGAAAATATTTCTTTCCAAGCATAGACCATGATGGGCAGCATGATGTCAGCAAGAATGGCAGTTTCCCTGTAGCCACACTTTGAACATAATGCTTTGCCTCTTCTAAGGCCCCTGCATCTGCTCCAACTGCAACTTCCCACACATCTGCAAACCCAATATCAAGAAGTGCAGCTTTTATCTTATTTGGCGTTGCTTTTGGTCCAAATTGTCCGACAAATGCAGGTGCTAAGATCGCGATCACTTCCGCACCTTCATTCATTGCCTTGATCAACTGGTAAATCTGAGATTTATCTGCAATTGCTCCAAACGGACAATTTACCATACACATACCACAAGAAACACATTTATCTGGATTGATCTTAGCTCTTCCTGCATAATCTGTTTCGATTGCTCCAACCCCACAGGCATTTGCACAAGGACGTTTTCTTTCATAAATCGCACCATATGGACAGACCTTTTTACATTGTCCACATTTGATACATTTTTCCTGGTCGATATAAGAATATCCATCCTTAAAACTAATTGCCTTCTTCGGACAAACTTCCATACACGGATGGGCCATACATCCCTGGCACTGCTCTCCTACAATAAATGCCTTCTCCTTACATTCATTGCATGCAGATGGAATCACCTGAAGAAGTGGCGGCTCATAATACTTCTCTGAAATATTGCTCTCATCAATTTCTTTCGTAATTCTTGTTGGTTTATCCGCTGGATTTAATGACATTCCCATGGCAAGCCTCAGTCTCTCACCTACGATCGCTCGTTCTCTGTAAATGCTATCTCGATATTTTGCAACTTCTCCAGGTACGATCTCATATGGAAGATCTTCAAGATCCTGTAAGTTTCTTTGTTCGTAACCAAACTTTGCGATCTCTTTGAAAATTCTTCTTCTCACATTCCGAACTGGTGTCTGTATTCCTCTCATGATATTCCCTCCTCTAATGATGCCTTAAGATAGTTTGTGTTTTTTTTAACATATTTGTTATTCTTATCATATACCAAAACAGGAATATTATAAAGGTATTATCTGTTTTTTATTCAAGTTTTCTATTTATTTTCAGACTGATTAATTATTTCAATCAATCTGTCTGTTGCTTCTTTTATTCCACCCATCTCATCAATCAATCCTTCTTTTACTGCCTCCTCCCCTGAAAGGATCATACCAACATCTTTTACCTGCTGTCCAATATGAAGCATCAATTCTTCAACTCTTTCCTTTTTCATTTTACAATGATCACTAATAAATGTCGTAATCCGATCTTGAATCTTTTCAATATTACGATAACTTTGAATAACTCCGATAAATGTTCCAGAACTTCTCACTGGATGAATCATCATTGTTGCGCTTTTCACAATAAAAGAATGATCTGCTGCCACAGCAAGCGGTACTCCGATCGAATGACTTCCTCCAAGAACAAGCGATACGGTTGGTTTGCTTAGAGATGCGATAAGCTCTGCGATCGCAAGTCCACATTCTACATCTCCACCGATCGTATTGATCAAAATTAAGATTCCTTTTATACTTTCATCCTGCTCAACCTTTGCTAAAGCCGGTATCATATGTTCATATTTTGTTGTCTTTGCATTTTGTGCAGATAACTGATGCCCTTCGATCTCACCAATGATAGTCATCGTAAAAATCCCATTTTCCTGCAACTGTCCAAATTTTTCTATTTCTTGTCTCTCATTATCTTTCATACCAAAATCTTACCTTCCTGTATCATATTTTTTATCTTTATTATTTAGAACGATGCTCTGCAATTTGCACTAAAAAAAGAAGGAAGCATCTTCTTACTTCCTTCTTTAGTATGAAATCTAATTCAATTTCTATTCATCAATTTCAAAAGAGATTAACAGATCTTCCTGATTTACCTGTTCTCCTTCTTTGACATAGATCTTATCAACCTTACCATTAACCGTAGAAACAACAGTTGTCTCCATCTTCATAGCTTCAACTGTCATCAGCGGCATATTCACTGTGACCTCATCACCTTCATTGACAAGAACTTTACCAACTGTTCCTGGAATTGTGGATCCAAGATGTGCAGGATTAGATTTATCTGCTTTAACTCTTCGGTCTGTCTTAACCTCTAAATTCTTATCAAGAACTTTGATCTCACGGATAGATCCATTTACTTCAAAGTCTAACAGTCGGTATCCATCTTCATCAGGCTCTGTCATATCGATAAATTTGATGATCAGATATTTACCTTCATCTAATTTCAGTGTTGTCTCTTCACCTTTTCTTAATCCATAGAAATATACGTGACTTTCAAGTCCTGTTACATCATTGTAAGCCTCAAAATGTCTACAGTAATCTTCATATACTTTTGGATATAACGCATAGCTTAATGTCTTCTGGCTTAAGATATCTGGATCTTCCATATTCTCTGTATAGAAGTTTTCTTTTAATCCCTTTGCGATATAATCAAAATCTTCATCTGGTAATAAACTTCCTGGACGCACATCGATCGGTTTCTTATCTTTTAATACGATCTTCTGTAATTCTTCTGGGAATCCACCTTCTGGCTGTCCGATCATACCTTCAAAATATTCTACAACAGAATCTGGATAAGATAAATCTTTACCAACTTCTAAGATATTCTCTTTTGTTAATCCATTCTTGAACATAAAGATCGCAAAGTCTCCAACAACTTTAGATGATGGTGTTACTTTAACGATATTTCCAAGCAGCTGGTTCGCATCTTTATATAAACCTTTGATCTCTTCAAAGTCTTCCGCTGCACCCATTTCTTTTACCTGTGCTAACAGATTAGAGTACTGTCCACCTGGAATCTCATATTTGTAAATCTCTGTATTTGGTGCATCCATTCCGCTCTCAAACTGTTTGTAGATTGGGCGGATTCTTGCATAGTACTGACTTAATTCTGTTAATTCATCTGGATTAAGTCCTGTATCTCGCTCTGTTCCTTTTAATGCTTCTACTAATGAATTCATACATGGGTTACTTGTCATAGAACTCATAGAACCGATCGCACAGTCAGCAATATCTAGTCCTGCTTCAGATGCCATTAATAATGTGCTGACACCATTTCCAGTAGAATCATGTGTATGAAGATTAACTGGAATATTTAATTCTTCTTTTAATGCACTAATAAGTTTCTTCGCTGCATATGGTTTTACAAGACCTGCCATATCTTTGATCGTAAAGATATGAACACCTAAGCTTTCTAATTCTTTGGCTTTCTTTACATAGTAATCTAATGTATATTTTGTCTCGTTTGGATCTGTGATATCTCCTGTGTAGCAGATCGTTCCTTCTACGATCTTACCTGTCTTTAATGCTGTCTCGATCGGCATCTTCATATTCTCAACCCAGTTTAAGCTGTCAAAAATACGGAACACATCTACACCTTTTTGTGATGCTTCTTCGATGAATTTCTTAACAACATTATCTGGATAGTTGCTGTATCCTACAGCATTGGATGCTCGAAGTAACATCTGGATCAATGTATTTGGCATATGTTGTCTTAATAATTTTAATCTCTTCCATGGAGACTCTTTTAAGAAACGATAAGCTGTATCATAAGTAGCCCCACCCCATGCCTCTACAGAGAATGCATTCTCCATAAATGCGTTTGTCGCATCAGATGCTCCGATCAAATCTTTTGTTCTCATACGTGTTGCCATTAAAGACTGCTGTGCATCACGCATTGTTGTATCTGTGATCAGTAATCTCTTCTCATTTAACAGGCTCTGTGTGAAGTCTTTAGCTCCCATCTCTAAGAACTTGTCTCTGGAACCATAAATCTTCTTCTCCGTATCATACTTTGGAAGAGTTCTTGCTTCAAAATCTGGTTTGTCAAGAACGGCTTTCTGCACATTCACCATCTTATTTCCTAAAAATTCAAGGATCTTTGTTGCTCTGTCCTGACTTTCTGGAAGTAAGAATAATTCTGGCGTTTCTTCAATAAATGTTGTATAGCATCTTCCCTCACGGAATGTCTCATTATTTAATACATTAATCAAGAATGGGATATTTGTCTTAACTCCACGAATACGAATCTCTTTTAATACACGGATAGATTTGTCAACCGCTCTTCCAAATGTACGATCATGAGAGATCGCTTTTACCAATAAGCTGTCATAGTATGGTGTAATCTCTGCTCCTGCATATGCGTTACCACCATCTAATCGAATACCGTTACCAGCTCCAGAACGATATACCGTGATCTTACCTGTGTCTGGCAGGAAGTTATTCATTGGATCTTCTGTTGTGATACGTGTCTGAATAGAGTATCCATTACATGTCACTTCCTCCTGAGATCCAATACCGATCTCTTCAGAATCTAAAGAATATCCTTCTGCTACAAGAACCTGTGTCTGTACGATATCGATTCCTGTTACCATCTCTGTGATCGTATGTTCTACCTGTACACGAGGGTTCATCTCGATAAAGTATGCATTATTATCTGCATCTACCAGAAACTCTAATGTCCCAGCATTCTTATATCCTACATGTTTTGCAAGACGGATAGATGCTTCAAAAATCTGCTGTCTTACTTCTTCTGGCACGCTGAATGCTGGTGCATATTCTACAACCTTCTGATGTCCTCTCTGTACAGAGCAGTCACGGTCATATAAATGAACAACATGTCCATACTGATCACCAATGATCTGAACCTCGATATGTTTTGGACTCTTTAAGTATTTTTCAACGAAAATCTGATCGTCTCCAAATGCTTTCTTGGATTCATCTCTTGCTTCTGCATATTCTTTTGGCATCTCTTCGGCTGAATGAACGATACGCATTCCACGTCCTCCACCACCATTGGAAGCCTTTAACATTACAGGATATCCAACTTGGTTCGCAATCTTAGTCACTTCTTCCAGTCCGTGAACCGCATGGTCTACACCAGGAATGATTGGAACATCAGCTTCAATTGCCATCTGTTTGGAAGAAATCTTATCTCCCATCTTACGCATTAAGCTTGAGGATGGTCCGATAAATGTGATTCCATTCTTCTCACAGGCATCTACAAAGTCAGGATTCTCTGATAAAAATCCATAACCTGGATGAATTGCATCTACGTTCTTCTCTTTTGCAATACGAATGATCGTATTGATGTCAAGATAGGCATCGATTGGTCCTTTGTCCGGATTCAACTGATAAGATTCATCAGCTTTAGAACGGAATAAGGCATAACGGTCTTCTTTTGAAAAGACACCAACCGTTGTAATTCCAAGTTCATTTAAAGCTCGGAAAACTCGGATCGCAATCTCACCACGGTTTGCAACCAATACTTTTTTAAACTTCTTTAATTCCATGGTCATAACTCCTTTTCGAGGTTTATCATTTTAAAAAAATGTATTTTTAAAACTGATTATATCGCAAAACTTGTTTTTTTACAATACTTGTACGAAAAAAGAATCCTGATTTATAAAAATCAGGATTCTTTGATAAAGATCTTATTCTTCTGTTTTTTCTTCTTCGTTAGCTAATGCTTTCATACTTAAGCTGATCTTCTTGTCGTCTTTCTTGAAGTCAACTACTTTAGCTTCGATTTCCTGTCCAACGCTTAATACGTCAGATGGTTTGTCGATATGTTCTTTTGCGATCTGAGAAACGTGAAGAAGTGCATCGATTCCTGATTCTAACTCAACGAATGCTCCGAAATCTGTCATACGTGCAACTTTACCTGTTACAACACTTCCTACTTTGTATTTCTCTTCTGCTTTTAACCATGGATTCTCTTCTGGGAATTTTAAGCTTAATGCAATCTTTTCTCCCTGAATATCCTTGATCAGAACTGTTACTTTATCTCCAATATTGAAGACCTTCTTAGGGTTTTCAACACGTCCCCAAGACATTTCAGAAATGTGAAGAAGTCCGTCTGCTCCACCTAAATCGATGAATGCACCGAAGTCTGTTACATTCTTAACAACTCCTTCTACTTTCATTCCTGCTTCGATCTTCTCGAATAATTCTTTCTGTTTTTCTTTCTTAGCAGCTACTAATAACTGTTTGCGATCTCCGATGACTCTTCTCTTACGAGGGTTGAACTCGCTGATAACGAATTCGATTTCCTGTCCTTCGTATTTCTTTAAGTCTCTTTCATAAGAATCAGAAACTAAGCTTGCAGGGATGAATACACGTGCTTCTTCGATCAGTACGCTTAATCCACCATCTAAAACCTGAGCTACAGGTGCTTTTAAGACTTCTTTATTCTCGAAAGCTTCTTCTAAACGTTTGTTTCCTTTTTCAGCTGCTAATCTCTTATAAGTAAGAAGAACCTGTCCTTCTCCATCATTCACTTTTAATACCTTAGTCTCCATAGTATCACCAACTTTAGCAACAGTTGTTAAATCTACGTTGGCTGAATCATTAGAGTATTCACTTCTTGTTAAGATACCATCTGCTTTGTATCCGATGTTTAAGATGATCTCATCTGGTTTCACATCGATAACTGTACCTTTCACTACCTCTCCGTTGTGAATTGTCACAAAACTTTCCTCTAATAATTCTTCAAAACTCTTTTCTGTCATGCTAGCATGAACCTCCTTGATAATTTTCTGTGGGGTTGAGGCCCCCGCTGTAATACCTACCTTACCAGTCGATTCAAAAAGTTTCAAATCCAGGTCTCTAAGTGTCTGCACAAAAAAGGTGTTCTCACACTCTTTCTTACTAATCTCATATAACTTCTGGCTGTTGGAGCTTTGCTTATCTCCGATCACAACCATTGCATCTACACCCTTAGCGATAGACTTTGCTT
>ENA-OPAG01001493-OPAG01001493.1-human-gut-metagenome-genome-assembly--contig:-NODE-1493-length-11931-cov-5.948383_pt1 | contig 11931 bp, 8 predicted proteins | sample MGYA00241053_ERZ501422 | MGnify/ENA primary metagenome ERZ501422 (study PRJEB25962, sample SAMEA2042619) | human gut metagenome | biome: human gut; feature: human-associated habitat; material: faeces... | reverse complement strand
TTACGGCCGTTCTTAGAAGCCATGCGCTTCAAAAAGCCATGAACGCGGCTGCGCTGACGCTTCTTCGGCTGGAAAGTCTGCTTCATTTCGTATTCCCTCCTTCAAAGTTTCCCCAATACTGGGCATTTTTTGGCGATTTACGCTTGGCAAATGCCCGTAGATACAGGGGCAGCCTTGCAGACTTTGATTATAGCGCAAGGACGGCAAGTTTGTCAATAGCAAACCGCGAAAAAATCCACGCGGCGATCCAATGCCAGGCGCGAAGGATTGGATTTTGCGCTCTGCGCGGGCGGACCCAGCAGACAAATAGATGCAAACGAGCCCGCTGTGTGGTGTGGATTTGGTGGAATGTTGGTTCAAAACCTGCATTTTTTGCCATATTTTCAACTTTTATTGCCCATATCGTGGAAAATTGTACCCTATTATAATTGTATTGGGGGTAAATTTATGCTATACTATATCTGTATCTCTGTGTCTAAAAATCGGCAGAGCGGGCTTTCGGGCCTGCTTTCCGCGGGTTGACACAGCGGTTTTGGCGGACCGGGAAAGGCAACATCTTCCCCGCAGCCGCCGGCTGCTGCATGCTCCGCCCGCCTGCCCAAGAATTTTAGGCCGTGCAGCAATACCCTGCCGGATGCAGCCGGAATTTTGTGGAACGATGCGGCGCTCTTACTTTATAATGGGGGGGCGGCTTGTGTTTTGTTTGCAAAAATTGGGCGGCAGCCTGCGGGGCGGCAGTGCATTGCCTTGACTAACACAAAAGTGGGGAGTATCCATGGATTCATTCAACGACGTACTGGACGCGGCCAAAGCCTATTGCCGCGAACATACTGCCGACGCGACGTACCAGTATTACATCAGCGGGCTGAAAGCGGTCAGCTTTGAAAATTCCAACTGCATCACGCTGGAAGTCCGCAATGATTTTATCTGTAAGATCGTGTCTGACCGTTATACGGGTCTGCTGAAGGATGCGTTTAAGGCTGTACTTGGCTTTGATGTTGAGGTCAAGTTCACTGTGCCGCAGCCTGAACCAGAGGCTGCCAAAGAAAAACGCCCAATGGATGAAGCCAGCCTGCCCTCGGGCCGGTATGATTTCACCTTTGAAAACTTCATCCGCGGCCCGTCCAACCAATTTGCCTTTGCGGCGGCGCAGGCGGTTGCGGCAAACCCGTCCGGCGCTTACAATCCGCTGTTCATTTACGGACCGTCCGGTCTGGGCAAAACGCATCTGCTGAACGCAATTCAGATCGAGATCCACAAAAACCATCCGGACTACAATATCGTCTATGTGGACTGCGAAAAGTTTACCAACGAGATCATCACCGCGGTCAAAATGGCAACGACCGAACAGTTCCGCCAGAAATACCGCGAAGCTGATGTGTTGCTGATCGACGATATCCAGTTTTTGGCGGGCAAGGAATCAACGCAGGAAGAGTTTTTCCATACTTTTAATACGCTGCATAATGCCGGCAAGCAGATCGTGCTGGCATCCGACCGGCCGGCCAAGGAGATCAAGAGCCTGGAAGAGCGCCTGCGCACCCGCTTTGAGTGGGGCCTGACCGCCGATGTGCAGCCGCCGGATTTTGAGACCCGCGTGGCCATCGTCAAGCGCAAGGCAGAGCTTTTGCATCTGGACCTGCCCGAGGATGTGGCCGAGTTCATTGCCAACCACCTGAAGAACAACATCCGCCAGCTGGAAGGCGCTGTAAAAAAACTGAACGCCTACTACATGCTGGAGGGCATCCAGCCGGTCATCAGTGTGGCCCAGAATGCCATCAAGGACATCCTCAACGAGACCCAGCCGGTGCCCGTGACCATCGAGAAGATCATCGGCGAGGTGTCCCGCACCTTCAACGTCTCCCCTGCCGACATCCGCGGCACCAAGCGCAACGCCAACGTTGCCTCTGCCCGGCGTGTGGCCATCTACATCCTGCGCGAGGTCACCGGCATGAGCATGGAAGAGATCGGCCGTGAATTCTCCGGCCGTGACCACTCCACCATCGTCTACTCCCTCAAGACCATGGAGCGTGACATGAAGAACGACCAGCACCTGCGCGAGACCGTGAGCGACATCATCAAGAACGTGAAGGCCTGACCGCAGAAATCGTGCAAAAGTCGTACTCATTTATGGGTGAAACCCCAAAATATGGGGAGAAAACGGAACAAAACGGGGAAAAAGAACCTATATCTTGTGGTAAAAACGCAAACCTTTCCACACTTTCCACAGAGTTTTCAACATTCAACCTCCGTTCTCCACATGGTCTGTGGAAAGAAAGACCTATCCCAACCTTTCCACGATCCATTCACAACACATTCACAACCCCGTGGAAACCAAAACCCCCGCATTCCGACAAGGCTTTTCGGGGTTTTCCACAAGTTCCCCACCCCCTACTACGGTTACTACAACAAGTTCAATAAGATAGACCGGTTCTGAAACGGTTTTGAAACACAAAACAACATCAGAAACGAAAAACAAAGGAGAGAATTCAGTTTGAACATCGTATGTGATAAAGTTCTGCTGAGCGCAGCCATCGATGGTGTGTCCAAAGCCGTCACCATGCGTTCTGCCATCCCTGTACTGGAAGGTATCCTGCTGAAAGCCGAAGGCTTCCAGCTCAACCTCACCGGCTACGATCTGGAAATGGGCATCGTGACCACCATCGAAGCCAATGTCAAGGAAGCCGGCGAGGTGGTGCTGAATGCAAAGCTGCTCAGCAGCATGATCAGCCGGATGCCCGCCGGTCAGGTCAGCATCCTCTCTGCCGAGAACGGCAAGACCACCATCCAGAGCGGCGTAGTCCAGTTCGAGATCCAGTCCATGCCGGCCAACGATTTCCCGGAGCTGCCCAATACCGGAGCGGAAGAGACCCTGACCATCAAGACCGGCGTACTGAAAGATATGATCGATCGTACGTTATATGCTGTCAGTCAGGACGAGAAAAAGCCCGCCCACACCGGTGAGCTGTTCGAGATCCTGCCCGACAAGCTGACTGTGGTGGCACTGGACGGCTACCGTCTGGCCATCGTGGAACGCCCGGTGACGGCGGTAAAGGATATCCGCATCATTGTGCCCAGCAAGACCATGACCGAGGTCGCCCACCTGCTGCCCAACGACGACGAAGAGCCGGTGCACATCAGCGCCAACCGCCGCTATGTGGTCTTTATGGCCGGCGGCTACACCATCATGAGCCGTCTGATCGAAGGCGAGTTCCTCAACTACCGCAACGTGATCCCCGCCGACAGCCGCACCCGCGTGACCATCGACACCAAGGAATTCATCGAGACCATCGAGCGTGCTTCGCTGATTATTACAGAGCGTTTAAAAAATCCTCTCCGCATCTCCTTTACAGAGGGTAGAGTTGTGGTGCGCTGCCAGACCAACCTTGGCCGCGTGGTGGACGAGTTCAACGCCGACTGCGAGGGCGACGAAGTGGAGATCGGCTTCAACAACCGTTATCTGCTGGATGCGCTGCGCAACGCCCGCACCGAGAAGGTCCGCATGGAGATCAGCGGCCCTCTGAGCCCGGTCAAGGTGCTGCCTGCCGAGGGCAACGACTTTTTGTATCTGGTGCTGCCGGTGCGCTTCAAGAACGATTAAGAGGGCGAAATTATGCAGAAAATTCTCATCCATACGGAATTTATCAAGCTGGATGCCCTGCTGAAATATGCAGGCCTGTGCGAGACCGGCGGCGAAGCCAAGGAGCTGGTGCAGGGCGGTGCCGTGAAGGTGAACGGCGAGGTGTGCACCATGCGCGGCAAGAAGTGCCGTGCCGGTGATGTGATCGAGCTGGACGGCCAGACCGTGGAAGTGGGTCAGGGCCAGTAATGCGTCTGCTTTCACTGGAAGTTGCGAATTACCGCAATATTGCGGCAGCGCAGCTGGAACCTGGCCGGGAGCTAACCGTGATCTGCGGCAACAACGGTCAGGGCAAAACGAACCTGCTGGAGGCCATCTGGCTGCTGACCGGCGGCAAAAGCTTCCGGGGCGGCAAGGATGCCGAGCTTGTGCGCCGCGGAGAAACATTCGCGGTACTGGAGGCCGTCACCCAGCGCACCCGGCAGGAGGATCAGGAACCGGACGAACCGGCAAATGTGCGCATTACGGTGGGCACGCCGGATGCACAGCGCCCCGGCCGGTATGCATCGGTCAACGGCTCTCCGCCCAAGCGGGCGGCGGGCCTTGCGGGCAGCTTTCCGGCTGTGGTGTTCGACCCCGGGCACCTGAGCCTTGTAAAAGGTGCACCGGAAGGACGGCGGCGGTTTCTGGACGCGGCGCTGTGCCAGCTGTACCCCGGTTACCTTGCCACCTACCGTCGCTATGTGCGGGCATTGCAGCAGAAAAACGCGCTTCTGCGTCATTCCGCAGGCGGCACGGAGCGCCCATGGGCAGAAAAATGCGCCCTGCTGGAAGTGCTGAACGTGGAGCTTGCCGCACAGGGCGAGGCCATCCAGAAGCGGCGGCGGGAGTATTTGGCCCTGCTCACACCGCTGGCCTGCGCCAACTATGCCGAGCTTTCCCACGGGGCAGAGCGCATGGCGGTGCGGTATGCCGCCCAGTTTGAGCCGGGCGGGCTTTCCGCACTTTTGAAGCAGCGCCAGAACGAAGAGCTGCGCGCCGGGCAGAGCCTGTGCGGCATCCACCGCGAGGACGTTGAGCTGCTGCTGGACGACCAGCCCGCAAAGGTGTTTGCAAGTCAGGGACAGCAGCGCAGCGTGGTGCTGAGCCTGAAAATGGCCGAAGCGGCTGCCGCTGCCCGGATCACCGGAGAACACCCGGTGCTCCTGCTGGACGATGTGCTCAGCGAGCTGGACGAGGGCCGCAAGCAGTATCTGCTCACCCGCATGAAGGAAAAGCAGACCTTCGTGACCAGCTGCGATGATACCGCGTTCCTGAAAACGGACGGCGAAGTGTATCGCATGAACGGCGGTGTGCTGAGCAAAGCATGAAGAAATGATGCAAAAGTACATGCAGCTGCCGGTGAATAAACAGCGTTTTATGCATGAACTGCCAGAATGAGGAAAATACTGTATGTATATTCATCTGGGCCGTGACTACGTGCTGAATGACCGGGACATCATCGGCATCTTCAATCTGGAAACCACCACCATCACCCCCCGGGGCCGGGAGTTTCTGAACTACGCCCAGAAGAACGGCGCGGTGGTGAGCCTTTCGGACGAGCTGCCCCAAAGCTATGTTCTGGCAGACGGGGCCGTGGTGGACACGGTGTATCTTTCGGAGCTGTCGCCTGCTGCCATGCGGCGCAGAGCCGAAAAAATGATCGAGTAAACCAGCCAACAGGCGGAGAATATGCTCTGCTTTTACGATAGATCGAACAAAAATGCAAACATTGAACAAAAGGGAGAAAGGAAATGGCAGAAGAAATCATTACCAGCACAAATGCCGAAACCGCTACCGACCATGAGTATAATGCCAGCGAGATCCAGGTCCTGAAGGGTCTGGAGGCGGTGCGCAAGCGCCCGGGCATGTATATCGGTTCCACCGGCGAGCGCGGCCTGCATCATCTGGTCTACGAGATCGTGGACAACGCCATCGATGAAGCACTGGCCGGCTACTGCGACCACATCGAGGTCAAGATCCTGAAAGACAACATCATTCAGGTCACGGATAACGGCCGCGGCATCCCTGTGGACATTCAGGCGGATACCGGCCTGCCCGCCGTCACCGTCGTTTACACCATCCTGCACGCCGGCGGCAAGTTCGGCGGCGAAAACTCCGGCTACAAGGTGGCCGGCGGCCTGCACGGCGTGGGCGCTTCGGTGGTCAACGCCTGCTCCGAGTGGCTCACCGTCAACGTGCGCCGCGACGGCCACGAGTACGAGCAGACCTTCCGCCGCGGCGACCCGGACGGCCCGCTCAAGTGCATCGGCACCGTAGCCGATGGCGTTACCGGCACCCGGGTCACCTTCAAGCCGGACCCGGAGATGTTCCGGGATACCACCGTGTACGACTTCGACACGCTGGAAAAGCGCCTGCGGGAAGAAAGCTTCCTGAACGCCGGTGTCAAGATCACTCTGACCGACGAGCGCGAGATGTACACTCCCGTACTGGAGGACGGCAAGGAGGGTGAACCCTGCTACCGCACCGAGGTCATGTGCTACGAGGGCGGCATCAAGAGCTTCGTCACCTATCTGGGTGAAAAGCGCAAGCTGGACGTGCTGCACCCCAATGTGATCTACCTCAAGGGCCAGACCGACCGGGGCATGGCAGAGATCGCACTGCAGTACAATTCCAGCTACAATGAGCTGCTGCTGAGCTTTGCCAACAATGTCAACACCCCGGACGGCGGCACCCATGAGGAGGGCTTCAAGAACAGCCTGACCCGCGTGTTCAACGATTATGGCCGCAGCCACGGCCTGCTGAAGGACAAGGACGAGAACCTGTCCGGCGCAGACGTGCGCGAGGGCCTGATCTGCGTGATCTCGGTCAAGCTGCAGGAGGCAGAGTTTGAGGGCCAGACCAAGGCAAAGCTGGGCAATACCGAGATCCGCACTCTTGTTTCCAACATGGTCTACTCCAAGCTGATGGAATTCTTTGAGGAGAACCCCGGCGTGGCAAAGGCCATCTTTGAAAAGGCCACCCAGGCCGCCCGCGCCCGCGCCGCTGCCAAAAAGGCCCGCGAACTGGTGCGCCGCAAGAGCGCATTGGAGACCAGCCGGATGCCCGGCAAGCTGGCAGACTGCCGCGAAAAAGACCCCAGCCGCACCGAAATCTTCATCGTCGAGGGCGATTCTGCAGGCGGTTCCGCCAAGATGGGCCGCGACTCTGCCATTCAGGCCATCCTGCCGCTGTGGGGCAAGATGCTGAACGTGGAAAAGGCCCGCGCCGATAAAATTTACGGCAACGACAAGCTGATGCCCGTTGTGCTGGCACTGGGCTGCGGCATTGGTGACGAGTTCGATATCTCCAAGCTGCGCTACGATAAAGTGTTCATCATGGCCGATGCCGATGTGGATGGCTCCCACATCTGCACCCTGATGCTCACCTTCTTCTTCCGCTATATGCGCCCGCTCATTGAGCAGGGCCATGTGTATGTGGCCCAGCCGCCTCTGTTCAAGGTGCAGAAGGGCAACACCATCAAGTACGCCTACAACGATGCCGAAATGGCTGTGCTTTCGCAGGAAATGCCCGGCGCAAAGGTGAACCGCTATAAGGGCCTTGGTGAGATGAACCCCGAACAGCTGTGGGAGACCACTATGAACCCCGATAACCGCGTGATCGTGCAGATCACCATTGACGATGCAGAAAAGGCCGACGAAGCCTTTACCATCCTGATGGGCGATCAGGTGGAGCCGCGCCGCCGCTTTATCGAGACCAACGCCCAGTACGCAAAGCTGGACGTGTAAGAAAACCCTCTCAGGCGCTGACGCGCCAGCTCCCCCGAGGGGGGAGCTTTAGGCAAAAAGATAAACTTTTCCTTCTCACGCAAAAAAAGCTCCCCCTTTTCGGGGGAGCTGGCAATGCCGTAAGGCATTGACTGAGAGGGTATGATCCTACGGAGGAAACAATGGAAGAAGATTATGTGATGATACCGGGCAGCGGAACCAAAAAGATCATCCGCGATGTGAAAAAGGAGATCGAGACCGCATTTCTGGACTACTCCATGTCGGTCATCGTGTCCCGCGCCCTGCCCGATGTGCGCGACGGTTTGAAACCCGTCCACCGCCGCATTCTGTACACCATGCACGAGCGCGGCAACGACCCCAGCCATCCCTACCGCAAATCCGCCGACACCGTTGGTGCGGTGCTGGGCTCCTACCATCCCCACGGCGACGCATCGGTCTACGATGCCATGGTCCGTCTGGCACAGGATTTCTCTCTGCGCTATCCGCTGGTGGATGGTCAGGGTAACTTTGGTTCTGTGGACGGCGACCCCCCGGCTGCCTACCGTTACACCGAGGCCCGCATGAGCCGCATGGCGGTGGAGATGCTGACCGATATCGAGAAGGACACCATCGACTGGGACCCCAACTTTGACGAGACCAAGAAGGAACCCAGCGTGCTGCCCTGCCGCTTCCCCAACCTGCTGGTCAACGGCAGTCAGGGCATTGCGGTCGGCATGGCCACCAACATCCCGCCCCACAACCTGAGCGAGGTCATTGACGGCTGCATCGCCTATATCGACGATCCGGACATCGACCTGCCCGGCCTGATGGAATACATCAAGGGCCCGGACTTCCCCACTGCCGGCATCATCATGGGCCGCAGCGGCATCCGCGCCGCCTACGCCACCGGCCGGGGCAAGATCACCCTGCGGGGCCGCGCCACCATCGAGGAAACCAAGAACGGCCGCACCCAAATCATCATTACGGAAATTCCGTATATGGTCAACAAGGCCCGCCTCATTGAGAACATGGCCGACCTTGTCAAGGAGAAGCGCATTGAGGGCATCACTGGCCTGAACGATGAGACCAACCGCAAGGGCATGCGCATCGTGGTGGACATCCGCAAGGATGCCAACGCACAGGTCATCCTGAACCAGCTGTACCAGTACACCCAGCTGCAGGATACCGTGGGCGTTATCATGCTGGCCATCGACCACAAGGTGCCGAAAGTCCTCACCCTGAAGCAGATGCTGCAGAAATACGTGGAATTTCAGGACGAGGTGGTGCGCCGCCGCACCCAGTACGACCTGAAAAAGGCCAAGGAGCGCGCCCACATTCTGGAAGGTCTGAAGAAGGCCACCGACATCGTGGACGAGCTGATCGCTACCATCCGCGCCTGCAAGGGCGGCATGGCAGAGGCCAAGGCTGCCATCATGGAGCAGTTCGGCTTTGACGACCCGCAGGCAGATGCCATCGTCAAGCTGCAGCTGGGCCGTCTGGCAGGCCTTGAGATCTTGAAAATCGAGGAAGAGCTTGCCAGCCTGCAGGCCAAGATCGAGAACTGGGAAGCCATTCTGGCCGACGATGCCCGTGTGCTTGCCATCGTCAAGGAAGAGCTGCTGGAAATGAAGAAGCGCTTCGGCGACGAGCGCCGCACCGAGATCCAGTCCGTGACCGGTGAGGTGGATATCGAGGACCTGATCGCCGAGGAGCAGTGCGTCTACACCCTGACCGAGGCCGGTTATATCAAGCGCCAGCTCAAGGCCACCTATCAGGCACAGCGCCGCGGCGGACGCGGCATCTCCGGCATGACCCGCAAGGAAGAGGACATCGTGCAGGAGATGTTCGTAGGCTCCACCCACGACTATGTGCTCTTTGTTACCGACCGGGGCCGTCTGTTCCGCATCAAGGGCTACACCATTGCCGAGGGCAGCCGCACCAGCAAGGGCAGCAACATCGTCAACCTGCTGCAGCTGGCCGAGGGCGAAAAGGTCACCAACATGATCTGCCAGTCGAAGGAAGCCGACACCGAGGGCGGCTTTGTGACCATGGTCACGAAGCAGGGCCTCATCAAGCGCACCCCGCTGGAACAGTATGCTAACATCCGTAAGTCCGGCCTGATCGGCATTGCCCTGAACGAGGGCGACGCTCTGGCATGGACCCGCCTGACCTCCGGCCACGATATGCTCATCGTTGCCACCCGCAACGGTCAGGCCATCCGCTTCAACGAAGCCGATGCACGTCCCATGGGCCGCAGCGGCCACGGCGTGCGCGCCATCCGTCTGGCCGAGGGCGATGAAGTTGTGGGCGTGTGCATCTGCCGCGAGGGCGGCACGGTGCTCACCGTCACCGAGAACGGCAAGGGCCGCCGGTCGGACATCGATACCTACCGCATCACCGCCCGCGGCGGCAAGGGCATCCGCAACTACGACGCCGCCAAGGATAAGGTGGCTGCGGTCAAGATCGTGGACGATGTGGATGATGTGCTGCTGAGCAGTCAGGAGGGCATCATCATCCGCCTGCACGCCAACGAGATCCCGCTGCAGAGCCGCTACGGCTCCGGCGTGCGGGTGATGCGCTTGGGTGAGAACGACAAGGTGATGGTGCTTGCCCGCACCGACCACGACGACGAGGCCCAGACCGAGCAGATCGACACCTCTGATGCCGATGCCGAACCCACCGCAGAGCAGCTTGCCGCCATGGAAGCTGCGGATGCTGCCGCCGCTGCAGAAGCCCCGGAAGCAGACGATAAGGGCGAAGAGTAAACCTTGAAAACACAATAAGATTTGAAAGAAGCCGCCGCGCAGAGATTTCTGTACGGCGGCTTCTTTTCAAATCCATCCAAACCATGTATAATAGAAATAGCGTGTGAGGAATAAAAATAAACACAGAAAGTGGTTTAAGGAACATGACAGAGCAAAAAAAATCCCCGGAGATCAGCATCATCGTGCCGGTGTATAAGGTGGAAAAATACCTGAACGAATGCATTGATTCCATTCTGGCACAGACCTTTACGGATTTTGAGCTGATCCTTGTGGACGATGGCTCACCGGACAACTGCCCTGCCCTGTGTGATGCAGCGGCGGAAAAAGACAGCCGCGTGCGGGTGATCCATAAGCAAAACGGCGGTGTAAGCACAGCCCGTAATGCGGGTTTGGCAGCTGCACAGGGAAATTGGATCGGCTTTGTGGACCCGGATGACTTTGTAGACAAGACTTACTACGAAAAAATGCTGCGGGCAGCAAAGCAGACAGGTGCTGAACTTGCAGTCTGCAACGAAGTTTTTATGGAAGAGGATGGAAGTCTTTGTGATTATCAGGAACAGCCTTTACGTACAGAAGTGCTTTCCCGTGAGGAAGCAATACACCGCATCCGCCTTACGCCGTTGATTCAGGCAGCAACAAGACTGCATCGGAGAGATGTGCTGGAAGGAATAGTTTTTCCTGTGGGCAAAAACTATGAAGATGCATTTACCACACCGGAAATCATTGAACATGCAACAGCTGTGGCTTGTATAAAGGAAAAACTGTACCATTACCGGCTGCATCCGGCAAGCATCATGCATGGAAAGGTCACCTTGAAAAATCTGGATGAGATCGATGCAAACTACGGCCTTCTTGCTTGTGCACTCAAGTATGGGAAAAAAGACACAGCATTCCTGCAGTATGTACTGATGAAACGCATGCTCCGAAACACAAAAAAAAATCTGCCACCCAAACAGAGAAACAGTGAACGGGTTCAGCAGGCGGAAGCGTGCTTGAAAAAAGCAGGCAGAGAGGTTCGTCAACAGGGGGCCTGTACCCTGCGCAACGCAGCAGAAACCGCACTCTGTATTGCAAACCCGCAGTTCTACTTCAACTTCAAGTACCGGAAATAAAACTGAATTCCGAATGGGAGAAATACTGTGAGTGAAAGAGCAGAAAGTGGAAGACCGGAAATCAGCATCATCGTGCCAGTGTATCAGGTGGAAAAATATCTGAATGAGTGCATTGATTCCATTCTGGCTCAGACCTTTACGGACTTTGAACTGATCCTTGTGGACGATGGCTCACCGGACAACTGCCCTGCCCTGTGTGATGCAGCAGCAAAAAAGGACAGCCGCGTGCGGGTGATCCATAAGCAAAACGGCGGTGTAAGCACAGCCCGCAATGCGGGTCTGGATGCAGCACAGGGAAATTGGATCGCATTTGTGGATTCGGATGATACAGTAGCACCAGAATATCTGGAAAAAATGCATAAGGCAGCGCTGGAAATGGGTGCAGATTTTGCAATCTGCAGCAGTCAGTGCATTGATGAAACGGGCAAAACGCTTGCAGGCGGAGAACATCGCCTTTTGAACGAGTTTTTGCCGCAGGAGGAAGTTCTGCGCCGGATGGTGGTGTCGGATTTTCAGGTTCCGTGGAATAAGCTTTATCGCCGAAAACTGCTGGAAAATCTGCGCTATCCAGAAAACAAGGCGTTTGAAGATACCTGTCTCATGCCGGTCATTTACGCAAGAGCGGCTTCTGCCTGCGGTGTATGGGATTTTTTATACAATTACCGCATCGTTACCGGCAGTGCCATGCACCGCAAGACTACCTTGAAAAC
>ENA-OPAG01001492-OPAG01001492.1-human-gut-metagenome-genome-assembly--contig:-NODE-1492-length-11934-cov-3.081993_pt1 | contig 11934 bp, 10 predicted proteins | sample MGYA00241053_ERZ501422 | MGnify/ENA primary metagenome ERZ501422 (study PRJEB25962, sample SAMEA2042619) | human gut metagenome | biome: human gut; feature: human-associated habitat; material: faeces... | reverse complement strand
GCTGTTTCTTCTTCACTTCCGAAAGCTCCAAAGAACTCAGATAATTCTGCTTTCATGGCATCTGTGATCACATATTCACCGTCTTTTGTCAATGCTGCCATAAATTTGGCACACTGTTTTGCATCATTTCCTGCGATTCTATAGATCATACGCTCTAAGTTACTTGAGATCAGAATATCCATAGATGGAGATGTTGTAACATAGAATTCTCTGTTGCGATCGTATTTTCCTGTCTCAAAGAAATCAAATAATACTTTATTCTTATTAGATGCGCAGACAAATTTGCCGATTGGAATACCCATCTGTTTTGCATAATAAGAAGCTAAAATATTACCAAAGTTTCCTGTTGGAACGACTACATTCATAGGTTCTCCGGCCTTTAATGCACCCTGTTTTAATAAATCAGCATACGCCTTTACATAATATACAACCTGTGGCACTAAACGTCCGATGTTGATTGAGTTTGCAGATGAGAACTGGAATCCGTTGTCATTCATCACTTTCGCTAACTCTTTGTTAGAGAACATCTTCTTAACACCTGTCTGAGCATCATCAAAGTTTCCTTTGATTCCGATCACGTATGTATTGTCACCCTTCTGTGTTACCATCTGTTTTTCCTGAATTGGGCTGACTCCAGACTTTGGATAGAATACGATGATCTTTGTTCCCGGTACATCTGCAAATCCTGCTAAAGCCGCTTTTCCTGTGTCTCCGGATGTTGCTGTTAAGATCACGATCTCATTCTTTACATTATTCTTTCTTGCTGATGTTACAAGTAAATGTGGCAGAATAGATAATGCCATATCTTTAAATGCGATGGTTGCTCCATGGAATAATTCCAGATAATATGCTCCATCTACTTTCTTTGTCACTGCGATCTCTTCTGTATCGAATTTGCTGTCATATGCATTATTAATGCATGTCTTTAATTCTTCTTCTGTAAAATCTGTAAGGAATTCTTTCATGACTGCATAAGCAATTTCCTGATAGGACATCTGTGTCAGATCTTCCAACGATACATTTAATTTTGGAATGCTGTCTGGTACAAATAATCCTCCATCGCTTGTTAATCCTTTTAAAATAGCTTCAGAGGCGGTTGCTGTTTCTTCACTATTTCTTGTACTGTGGTATACTAAATTCATATTTCCCTACCTTTTCTTCTATTAAATATACGTGTTTCTGTTGGTTTTTGATTATATCATATGTTGTTCCTGTCTACAACTGATTTTCATGAACTATATCTTATACAATTACAAATGTCAGCATGAGACGGACACCACTGATCAATGCTTTTTCATCAAAATCAAACTTTCCATGATGGTTTGCAGGGTGGTCGCCGCCACCGATAAATGCAAAACATCCATCCATTTCTTCCAGATAATTTGCAAAATCTTCTCCTAACATCATTGCTTCAACATGGGTAAACTCTGACGGATCAAAGACTTCCCCTGCTTTCTCCATGACATCTTCTACAACACCCGGATCATTGATCATTGCCCCATGGCTTGATTGTTGAAAATCAACCGAAACATCTACTCCATACATCTGTTCATGGGCTTTCGCGATCTCTTTAACTCTGCGCTCGATCATCTCCTGAGCTTGTCTGGAAAATGTTCTTGCAGTCCCTTCGATCTTTGCTTCCCCTGCGATCACATTTCTCGCTGTCCCGGCTTCGACCTTTCCGATCGTTAAAACTGCTGGATCTAATGGATTTAAATTCCTGCTGATGATGCTCTGAAAATTCATAACCATGGAAGATACTGCCACTGCAGTATCAATCCCTTCATGTGGTTTCCCTGCATGTCCTGATCTTCCGTATAAATGAACTGCCAGCCAGTTTGTCGCTGCCATTCTTGGGCCTGCTTCCAATGAAATCTTGCCAGACGGTATACCGTTAAAAATATGGACTCCATAAATGCGTTTCACACTGTCCAAAACTCCTGTCTTCAACATGAATCTGGCTCCTTCTGCGGTTTCTTCCGCAGGCTGAAATACAAGATATACTCTGCGGTCAAGTTCTGATTCATGTTTCTTCAATATCTTTGCTGTCGCAAGTAAGATTGCTGTGTGTCCATCATGTCCACATGCATGCATACATCCGTGATTCAAAGATGCAAAATCAAGTCCTGTCTCTTCCTGTACTTCCAGTGCGTCCATGTCTGCCCTTAATGCGATCGTTTCTTTCTTACCATTGCCAACAACTGCAATGATTCCTGATGGATCAAAAATCTTATAAGAAATCTCCCATTCTTCCAGATGTTCTCTGATATATTCCATCGTCATCGTTTCATGAAATGCTATCTCAGGACAACGGTGCAGTGCTCTTCGAAATTCGACCACTTCTTCCTGTATCGCATATGCTTCTTCATTTATATCCATATTGATTCCTTTCTTTGTTTCCTTACCTTCCTGTGATCTTCATGATCAAAGCTACGATCACACCGATAATGATCACGGGGCCTAACACAACCATCATTGCACTAAATACATGAAATAGTAAATAAATGATAAAAATAAATATGATCACTGACAGAAGACATCCAAGTTTGAACTTTGTAGAATTCATCGTAAAAATATGTGTGTTACCACCAAACATATCTTCTGGTGTTCCTTCATCCTGTTCCTCTTCGTAATACTCTGTCTGTACATGGTCATCATCCTCACCTTTGGCATCAATGATCGATCTGGCGATCAGTCTCGGACTTCCTAATTCATTCAATACATCCTGTTCGTTCTTTCCATTTCGGATCTGCTCATTGATATAATCCTCATAGTAATTCATGTTCTCCTGAATCACTGCCTGTGATACCATTCCCTCTAAGGAAGATCTTAATTCCTCCATAAATTGTCTTTTTGTCATATATCATTCTCCATCTTTATTGTAGAAAATCTCTGATTCCTTTAATACATGGCAGACACCATCTTCAATCTCGATCGTTGTCACACCACAGTTTTCCTGTCTTGGCGCATGCCAGTATTCCTTAATCTCTCTCTGATAAATATATGTAAGTAAGCTGTGGATCCATGCTCCATGAGAAAATACTGCTATATGTTGATATTTTTTCTCATTTGGCAAGATCATATCATTGAAAAAATCAGATGATCTTGCGATCACCTCTTCGTGTGTCTCACATCCTTCAATTTTTTTAAATTCTTCTGGCGCATCAAAGAATTTGAGAAATGGATCCTGTCTTTCTCTCAATTCCTTTAACGTTGCACCCTCAAACGATCCAAAACACGCTTCTTGAACCCGTTTATCTTCATATAGCGGAATATTCCTGCCTCCAAGAATGATCTCTGCTGTTTCCTTCGCACGTTTCAACGGACTGGTATATGCGATATCAAATGGAATATGTCTAAGACCTTCTCGCGTAATAAATGCCAATTCTCTTCCATATTCATTCAATTCGATGTCTGAACTTCCCTGAATCTTAAATTCCTTGTTCCAATCTGTTTCTCCATGTCTGATCAAATATAATTTCAAACCAAGCACCTCCAATTTACCAATAGCATACCTTATTTTTCAAATCGAGTCCAGTCTTTCTTCCTTGTGCAATTTTTTGTAAAAATGTGAAAAAACTATGGAATTTTTAACGAACTTTGCTATACTAAAGATATACATATAAACTAAAATTTTAGGAGAGAAAATTATGAACATTCATGTTGGAGACGAAATCGAATTAACAGAAGAAGTAGTTCCAGAAAACACTGCTGAGAAATGGGGAAGCGGAAGCCTTCCTGTTTATGCCACACCTGCCATGATCTCTTTGATCGAGCAGTCTGCAGTTAATCTACTAGCTGGAAAACTTGAGGAAGGACAGACTACTGTTGGAACAAATTTAAACATTGCGCATGTTTCCGCAACACCAGTTGGTGGAACGATCAAATGTCATTGTTCCTTAACAGAGATCGACCGCAAACGTCTGGTATTCCATGTAGAAGTAACTGATAACAAAGGGCGTGTTGGAATCGGTACTCACGAAAGATTCATCGTTGCCAGTGAACCTTTTATGGAAAAAGCAGCTAAAAAATTAGAAGATTAATTTTTAACTCTGTGTACGCAAAAGGTGCCGGAATTCTTATTCCGACACCTTTTTCTTATCTGTTTGTTCCCTTTAAGATTGGGGAAATCTTCTTGTAGATAAAGAATGTGATCACAACACTGCACATTCCTTTGATAAATGTAAATGGCATATTAAACCAGATCAATGCATCCCATAATGTCTTTACATTCTTGTTGATCGCCTGATATGCTCCAAGAATTGCCTGCATTGGCATGAAGTTTGTGTATACTGGATATACAACAAAGTAGTTTGAAAATACACTGACTACTGACATCAGGACTGCTCCTGCTAATGCTCCGATCATTGCACTCTTCTGTGTTTTCTTTCTCTTATAAATAAGTCCTGCTGGTAATACAAAGCATACACCTAAGATAAAGTTAGATAGTTCTCCGACTCCACCTGTCTGTGTATGAAGAAGGTTGATCGCATTCTTGATAAAACATACTGCAATTCCAGATACCGGTCCCATCGCATATGCTGCCAGTAATGCTGGAAGTTCTGAAAAGTCAAACTTGATAAATGGTGGTATCAACATTGGAATTGGAAATTCCAATGACTTTACATGAACCTTATTCCGGTAAATTCCAAAACCATCAGCACAGGTGCTAATGCTCCTAACATACCTGTCACTGCGATCGTTCTAATATTGAACTTCGTTCTCTTCATTGTCATTGTGTCTCCTGCCATGATAATTCTCCCTTTCTGATTTAAAATCTTAGATTTATAGGGTCTCCCTATAAATTAAAAAATCCTGTCCATTTATCTACATAAACGACAGGGCTTCTGACTTGATCACATATCTTCTATCTGCATAACATCTTAAGATATGTCATCCAACTACTTCTTTCATCCAGACTATACTGTTGGTTCAGGATTCTAACCTGATCGGCCAAACGCTCGCGGACTTGCCTCTCTTGGAGTATCACCGCCAGTCGAGAATTGATACTTTCGTATCTCACTCTGCCCTGAAGTTGGAGAATCAATCTTCTCTACTTCAATATTCAATTACCAGAAAATGAAAGTGTTTCCTGTTTATAAATTTTATTATAATAACTCCTGTCTGTTTTGTAAAGTCCCATTTCACATTTCCTTATCTTTACACAAAGATTATTATTTGTTAAAATATACACAAGCAAACTTGCTTTATTGTATGAATTGTTAAGGAGAAAACAACTATGGGAATGCACAAAATCGCTAAAATGCCTTCTCCAGAGGAACTAAAAGAAGAGATGCCTCTGAGTGAAGAAGCAAAACAAATCAAAGCTGCAAGAGACAAAGAAATCCGTGATGTATTCACAGGCGCATCTGATAAATTCTTAGTTATCATCGGGCCATGTTCTGCAGATAATGAAACTGCTGTTATGGATTATCTCGGACGTTTGGCAAGAGTTCAGAAAGATCTTGCTGATAAGTTACTGATCATCCCTCGTATTTATACAAACAAACCTCGTACAACAGGTGACGGATACAAAGGTATGGTTCATCAGCCAGACCCTGAGAAAGCACCAGATATGGCTAGTGGACTTCGTTCTGTCCGCAAACTTCATATGGAAGCATTAGAAGAATTCCATATGCCTGCTGCAGACGAAATGCTTTATCCAGGAAACTGGCCATATATGGAAGATCTTTTATCTTATGTTGCCGTTGGAGCTCGTTCTGTAGAGAACCAGCAGCATCGTTTAACAGTTAGTGGATTTGATATTCCTGCCGGAATGAAGAACCCAACTGGTGGTGACTTAACTGTTATGATGAACTCTATCACAGCTGGACAGCACCAGCATGATTTCATTGCAAATGGATATGAAGTCAAGACAGATGGTAACCCTCTGACACATGCCATCTTACGTGGATCTGTCAATCGTCATGGAAACAATATTCCAAACTACCATTATGAAGATCTGACTCGTGTTGCTTATATGTACGAGAAATTCCAGTTAAAGAACCCTGCTGTTATCGTTGATGCAAACCACTCTAACTCTGGGAAACAATGGGATCAACAGCCTCGTATCGTACAGGAAGTTCTTCACAGCAGAAGTTTCTTACCTGAGATCAAATCTCTTGTTAAGGGTATCATGATCGAAAGTTATATCGAAGATGGCAACCAGTCCATCGGTAACGGTGTATATGGACAGTCTATCACTGATCCTTGTCTTGGATGGGACAAATCTGCTGCTCTGCTTTACCGCATGGCAGATTATATATAGAAACGTATAAGATCCTAGATATATCACTTCCAAAGGTTCAGGATTCCTGACATGATCGACGGATTGATGAAACTTTCCAGGATGCATCCCAGTATTATAAATGTTATTTCAAACCAAATACTGAAACGAAATAAGAAGGAATGTCTCTGTTCATAGAGCATTTCTTCTTTTTTTTGGGCATAAAAGTTTCGCTTGATCAGCAGCAGCAAGGTGATCACATAACAGATAAAATGTGGAAATAAACTCATAAATACAAGAACCAGTCCTTTGATGCCCATTTGCACGATCTGCAAAGATAACATTGATCCAAAGAAAAATGCCATACAAAATGCAAAACTGTATAAAAAAATCCAAGGTTGCAAAAGATATGCCCCCAGATAAATAAATGCATATTGTTTTCCCCTTTTAAACAAAATATAAAAAAACAGACTAATACTTGCTTTATATAGATCCGTATTATTTAAAACCAGTGATCTTACGGTACCTCCATATGCGAGATAATCCTGGTATACAAAATTCGTAAATACACTCCCAAAGATTAACCCAATGATGATCCATAATCCTGAAAAGAATTTCTCTTTTTCCACAATTTTTTCCTCCTGTCATATCTTATGCAGTGCCTGTCTTTTATATTCTGTTTTCCTGATCTTGTCTTTTATTTCTCCATGTTCAGATATCCAAGAACTCCTGAAATTGTTTTTGCATCAATGATCTTTCCAGAAAAGATCATATCTTTGATCTCATCGATTGTATATTCTTCTACATCGATAAATTCATCCTCATCCAAATGCTGTTTAGACAGCTTTAGATCAGTTGCAACATAAATCGGAATCTTTTCATCACAGAAACCGATGGCTGTGATCACGGTCATTAGGTGGGTCATTTTTCCAGCAATAAAACCTGTTTCTTCTTCAATCTCTCTTGTGACACACTCCAGAGGTGTTTCCCCAGGTTCAATTCCACCTGCCGGGATTTCCAGTGTTTCCTGATCAAGGGCATTACGGTATTGTCTTACAAGTAAGATCGTTCCTTTGTCTGTAACAGGAACAACAGCTGCTGCCCCTTTATGTTTGACCAGATCCCATGTGACAACTTTGCCGCTTGGAAGTTTTACAATATCCTCATAAAATCCAACAACTTTTCCCTGATGTATCAGATGTTGTTCTAGTTTCTCGTATCCTTTCATAAAAAATCTCCTTTATTTATACTTTTAACACTCACGTTATAAATTGGAAAAAGCGATAGATTTCTCTATCGCTTCTTGTTATTTCGCATAGTCAACAACTCGTGACTCTCTGATCACATTGACCTTGATCTGTCCTGGATAATCCAGATTCTCTTCGATCTGGTTTGAGATATCTCTCGCCAGTAAGATCATATCATCGTCACTGATTTGTTCAGGAACTACCATAACTCGAATTTCTCGACCTGCCTGAATTGCAAAAGTTTTATCAACACCCTGGAAGGAGTCTGCGATCTCTTCCAGCTGTTTTAATCTTGTTGTATAACTTTCCAGTGTCTCGCTTCTTGCACCTGGACGTGCTGCTGAGATTGCATCAGCTGCCTGTACCAGACATGCGATCAATGATTCTGGCTCTTCATCCCCATGATGAGATGCCACTGCATTGATGACAATTGGATTCTCCTTATACTTCTTACACAGATTCACACCAAGTTCTACGTGAGAACCTTCTACTTCGTGGTCGATGGATTTACCAATGTCATGAAGCAGACCTGCTCTCTTGGCCATTCTCACATCGACACCGATCTCTGCTGCTAAAAGTCCGGATAACTGAGCAACTTCCATGGAATGCTTTAACGCATTCTGTCCATAGCTTGTACGGAACTTCATTCTTCCAAGAAGTCTGACAAGTTCTGGATGGATTCCATGAACCCCAAGTTCTAATGTTGCTGCTTCCCCTTCTTCGCGCATCATAGTTTCGACTTCTTTTGTAGCTTTCTCAACCATCTCCTCGATGCGTGCTGGATGGATTCTTCCATCCACGATCAATTTCTCTAAAGCGATTCTTGCGATCTCGCGTCGAACCGGATTAAAGCTTGACAGTACAACAGCTTCCGGTGTATCATCGATGATCAATTCAACTCCCGTAGCGTTCTCAATGGAACGGATATTACGTCCTTCACGACCGATGATCCTTCCTTTCATCTCATCGTTTGGAAGCTGTACCAGCGAAATCGTTGTCTCTGCCACATGATCAACTGCACACTTCTGAATTGCAGTTACCACATATTCCTTGGCTTTCTTTCGGGCATCTTCTTTCGCTCTTGTCTCCATTTCTTTGACATACATTGCTGTCTCGTGTTTCACATCTTCTTTTACTGCTGATAATAATTGCTCTTTTGCCTGATCAGAGGTCAACCCAGAAATTCTTTCCAGTTCCTGTAGATGTTTTGCCTGCAGTTCCTGCAACTGAGCTTTCTCTGTATCGATGTTCTTTTCTTTGGCTGTTAATGACTGTTCTTTGCGTTCCAGCACGGTTGCTTTCTTCTCGACAGTCTCTTCCTTAGAAAGAACTCTCTGCTCATACTTCTGCAGTTCTGCCCTGCGTTCTTTTGTCTCTTTTTCGAAGTCATGTCTCGCTTTTATAGTTTCTTCTTTTACTTCCAAAGAAGCTTCACGTTTCTTCGCATCTGCTGCTTTGATTGCTTCATCTATAATCTCTCTTGCTTTATCTTCTGCATTCCCGATCGTAATTTCCATTGCCTTCTTGCTTCTTGTATTCGCTACATAGGCAGATACCGGAACTGCGATAACCAGAGTTGCGATAATGGCTATAATAATACCAACCACAGGTTTCCTCCTTATTCAATTTTTTGTGTATTCACACTCATTTAATTTTATATGTTTTTAACATAAAAGTCAAGGAAGGGATACCTCTTCTGTTCGAATTATCATTGCTGTTTTTCCTTGGATCGTAAGTCCCCCTCCAAAATCAACGGAATCTCCTGTGATCAGATCAATCCCGCATCCTGCCTGAGCATCAAAATGTGCTGTAAATTCTCCATCACCACAGTTCATTGCAAAAATGATGCGGTCTTCATTCGTTCTTCTCTGGAATACAAGAACATCTGGTGCGATCGCTAATTGTAAGTAATCACCGTATTTTAAAGCTGGTGATCCAGCTCTTACTTTTGCCAATTGTGCGATATAGTTTGTTAATTCATTTTCTACTAAATCTTCTTTATGGATTCTTGGACGCAGGCTGTCATCACTTCCCTGTTCTTTCTTTCCTTCCATTCCCCATTCACTTCCATAGTAAACACCCGGAACTCCTGGCATCGCAAATTCCATTGCATAGATCAATGGTAAATGCTCTTTATCCTCTAACTGACTTGCGATTCTCTCCACATCATGGTTATCTACAAAATTATATAATGGAAGTCCTTTGTACAACGTCCATTCTTCTGGTCCAAACTGACGGTTTAGGGAATATCCGATCTCATGCATATTGTGTGTATTGAAACTTGAATACAAACCTTTATAACATTCATAATTTGTCACAGAATCCAACAGCTCTGGATTCACAAGCTGTGTGTAATCACCATGAAGCATTTCTCCGATCATCAAAAATTCTGGTTTCTTGCTGTGAACAAAGTCAACCAACACTTTCATGAAATTGCGGTTTAACATATAAGCAACATCCAGTCTTAATCCATCAATCCCTAATTTATCGATCCATATTCCGACAGATTCTAATAAATAATTTCTAACCTGTTCGTTGTCAAGATTTAATTTGACCAGTTCAAAATGTCCTTCCCATCCTTCGTACCAGAATCCATCATCATAGCAGCTATTCCCATCAAAATTAATATAGAACCAATCTTTATATGGAGAATCCCATTTCTTTTCTCTCACATCTTCAAATGCAAAGAACTCTCTTCCGACATGATTAAATACCCCGTCTAAGATCACCTGGATTCCTTCTTCATGCATGGCATCACACATCTTTTTAAAGTCTTCATTGGTTCCAAGTCTCTCATCGATCTTCTGATAATCTTTTGTATCATATCCATGATCACTGGATGAAAATACAGGTGAAAAATATACTGCATTCATTCCTAATTTTTTAATATGTGGAATCCAGTCTATCATCTCGAGAATTCCATGAGATGGCTGCCCATCTGTTAATGCTCTTAGTGGAAACACTTGATAAATCATTAATTCGTTCATTTTCATAGTCTCTTTTCCTTTCTGTCACTCTGTGCTTTTTAACGATTCAACCATGTCAATCTTCTTCAATTGGAAATACACGAAGGCATTTACAAGAATCGAAAAAGCGATTGTTAGTAAAATACTGTAAATATAGCTTTGCACATAAATCTGCCTTCCAAACATGATCAAGTCAACTTCTGTTGTGAAGATTACGTATTTGTGTAAAATAATTCCTAAAATAATTCCTGCGATCGTTCCAAGGATCGTTAAAAGGATATTCTCTCGATACACATACGCTCCGACTTCACCGTCATAGAATCCAAGAACTTTGATCGTTGCAAGTTCCATTCTACGCTCGGAAATGTTAATGTTATTTAAGTTATATAATACCACAAATGCAAGAAGTCCTGCAGATACGATCAGAACAACCACCACAATATTTAAGTTATTGACCATATCTGACATTGTCTTCTCATCGTCGGCACAAAAATGCAGTGTTGAGGCTTCATCTCTTGCAAGAATCTGTTTTCCATTTTCCTGCATCTTTTTCTTAGATATATTCTTTTCAATACAATATATACCTGTCGTTTGTGCTTTTTTATGATACAGTTTCTCATAAAGTTTTGGTGTCATGTAGACTTTATGCTGCATGTAATTTTCTGTGATCTGACTTATTTTTGCTGTGATCTGTTTATCTCCAGACCGTTGGATCTTGATCGAATCTCCTTTTTTCACACCAAGCAGGGACGCTGCCTTTTCTGTTAAGATGATCCCATCATCATCTAACTGATACTTTGTTTTACTCTTTCGATCCTGAAGGCTGATATAGCCATTCAGATCTTTTTTAGACATCGGCTGGTGATCCACGACGCCAGTCTCAAGCGCACCGCCGGTGCGGACGCTCTGGTGGAGGACCTGACGGCGGAGGAGCTGAAGCAGTACCGCCTGGAGGGGACGCAGGAGCAGATCCCCCTTCTGGAGGAGGTGCTGACCCTGTTTCAGGGGAAAACGCCCCTCATCATCGAGCTGAAGGCGGAGCGGGGCAACCATGCCCAGCTGGCGGAGGCCACCTGCGCCATGTTGGATCGGTTCCGGGTGAATTACTGCATCGAGTCCTTCGACCCCCGGTGCATCCTGTGGCTGAAAAAGCATCGGCCCCTGATCATCCGGGGCCAGCTGTCGGAGCAGTTCCTGCGCCACGGGGAGTCCGGCGGCGGACACGGAAGGCTTACCATGTGGCTGCTGGGGAATCTGCTGACCAACGTGGCTACCCAGCCGGATTTCATCGCCTATCGGTTCTCCGACCGGGAGAATTTGTGCCTGCGGCTGTGCCATAAAGTATATCATGTGCAGGAGGGCAACTGGACCCTCCGAGCGAAGGAAGAAATGGAAGCTGCGGAGCAGGCGGGGAACCTCGTCATCTTCGAGTGCTTCGATCCGGAGGTGTAAGCCATGCGAGTCATCACAGGAACGGCCAGAGGCCGGCGGCTCA